>FPHG01000002.1_pt1 | contig 40391 bp, 36 predicted proteins | sample 1057261 | NCBI WGS metagenome assembly FPHG01 (sample SAMEA4473298, study PRJEB15554) | hydrothermal vent metagenome | biome: marine basaltic hydrothermal vent biome; feature: marine hydrothermal vent; material: water | place: Pacific Ocean | collected 2011-06-14/2011-07-23 | depth 1709 m
TTACATATAAATGAAGCAGAGAATATCTCTCATAATACAATAGAGTGGAAAAATGGAGCAGACTTTGCACCTGAATTTTTGTATGAGATTGGGGAGTGAGGTTGTATAGTTAGTCCCACCCAAAAGAGGTGGGTATGCTCGAAAGCGAATGTATGAGATGATTATATAATAAATTAAGTTTTAAGTAGGATTAAATGAACGAAAAGAAAAAAATAGAGATTGATAAACTTCTTTCAAGTAAGGTGTTAGATTTACTTCAAGAGATAGATAAACTATCTTCTATTATGGATGATAAATCTATAGATAAATTAGAAAATATACTTAAAAAAGTAAAGTCATATCAGGAAGAAAGTTTAAAGACAACACTCAATCAAGAAAATGAAACCTTTATGAATTTTAAATCAAAAGGACTCTCTCAAATCGAGATTGTAAAATATAAAAAGATAGAAAATCTAAAGATAGAAAATTTAAATCGTATTAATATCTTTGCAGGAGTAAATAATGCAGGGAAAACATCTCTGCTTGAAGCCATTAGTCTTTTGCTTAATCAAAATGATATTTATCACTTCTTAGATATACAAAGACGAAGAGCTAAACTTATTAAATTAAACTCTCTTTGGCTCAATAATGAATTTTTAAAAGATATTGAACTTAGAGGCGTATTTAATTATGTGCCTTTAGTTGTGGAAATTCAAAAACAAAATGAGAAGAGTGAAACACTCAATAAAGAGGGCTATTTATCTTCTATTGATATAAAATCATCTTTTGGAGATGAAAATCTCTCCTCCTCTGTGCGTCTTTTTGAAGAGAAAAATGAAAAACATTATAAAAGCATTAAGATAGTTTGTAATAACTCTTACTCTAGTCCTTTTTCTATTCAAAATAAAGATGATTTAGAAAAACATTATGCTCGAGCTGTACAGAAAGATATATTAATAGATATTTTGGATTTTATTAAAGAGCATATAGACCCTAAACTTAAAGATATTAGATTTACTAAAGAGTATATAGAAACTTTTAAAGTTAATCATAAAGATTTTACTATTGATTTATCAGCCTTTGGTGAGGGATTACAAAGGGTCTTTTATATCGCTTTACAGTTTGCCTCTGCTCAAAATGGTGTCATACTTATAGATGAATTAGAAAATGGTTTGCATTATACACTTTTAGAAAGCTTTACAAAATTTATGCAAGAATTAGCTGTTAAACTTAATGTACAACTCTTTTTAACTACACACTCAAAAGAGACGATAGAAGCATTTGTGAGTAATGGGTTCGAGAATGAGGATATATCGTATAATTTAATGGTAGAGAATAGAAGAGAAAATAGAGTAAAAGTTATTCATTATAATAGTGATTTATTGATAAAAGAGTTAGAAGAGCATCAAGAGGTAAGAGGATGGTAAAAAGCCTTATATTGTGTGAGGGTGGAGATGATGAAGCTTTTATTAGACTCTTTTTAAAATCTTTAAATATTGATAAGAGAAAGATTGATATTAGAAAGCTGAGTTCAAAATCAAACTTTTTTAAATTAGAGACATATAAAAATGAAAATATCTTAGCTAAAATTGATAGTCAATATAATAAGATTTTATTTCTATTTGATAGTGATTATAAAGAGTCAGGAGGAAAGCATAATGGATTTGAGAATAGTGAATCATCTATAAAAGAGATGATTTTAAAGATAAAAGAATATTTAGAATTTGAATTCTATACAGATTATTATATTGTTTGTGACCCAATTACTAAAAATGGAAATTTAGAACATCTTATTTTATCAACATTAGATAAAGACTCTAAAAAATGTATGGAAGATTTATTAAGTTGTATTAAACCATATCATACAGATAGTAACAAAAAAATATTACTTACAGGATATAAAACTATTTTCAAAGAGCCTCTTTATAATTTTTCTCACCCAAATTTTGATTTATTAAAACAAAAACTAGAAGCATTGTAAAGGAAAAAGTATCAAATTAAAATTCTACTCACTCTAATCTTGGATTTTTTCTTATTAACCATAGCTGAACTATCCAAACAGTTACAATAATAAAAATTATAACCTAAATAGACTCTCTTTTAGTTACTTTTTAAAACAAAAATTATAAAATTAAAAAAAGGAGTTATTCAATATGAAAGCAGTTGTTATGGCAGGAGGATTTGGAACACGAATTCAGCCACTTACCCACTCAAGACCAAAACCTATGTTACCTATTGTAAATCGTCCAATGATGGAGCAGACTATGCTCAACCTTAGAGATTTGGGGATAACAGAATTTATTGTTTTATTATATTTTAAACCTGAAGTTATTCAAAATTATTTTGGAGATGGAAGTGAGTTTGGAATGAAAATTACTTATGTTATTCCTGATGATGATTATGGCACGGCTGGAGCTGTGAAACTAGCACAAAAACATATAGGTGATGATAATTTTATTATTATTTCAGGTGATTTAGTAACAGATTTTGATTTTCAAAAAATATTTGATTATCATAAAGAGAAGAAATCTAAACTTACAATTACTCTTACTTCGGTCGAAAATCCTTTAGAATTTGGTGTTGTTATTGCAGATGAAAATGGAACTATTGAGAAATTTTTAGAAAAGCCAAGTTGGGGAGAAGTTTTTAGTGATACTATTAATACAGGTATATATATTATTGAACCAGAGATTTTAAACTATATTCCAAAAGGTGAAAATTTTGATTTTGCAAAAGATTTGTTTCCTTTATTAATGAAAGAGGGTGTAGAGTTAATTGCAGGACACTCTAGTGGTTACTGGAGAGATGTTGGAAATCCTGATAGTTATAGAGAGGTTCATGAAGATATTATGAGTGGCAGAGTTAACTTTCCTATTAATTTAAAAAAGACAATATATCCTGATGGAGTATTATATTGTGATGATACTCCTAATATAGCCGATGGAGTTGAGATTATTGGAAAAGTTGTTTTAGGTAAAGATGTTACTATCGGAGCTAGAACTAAGTTGAAAAATATGGTAATAGGTAACTCTATTGTTATTGGAGATGATAGTAAAATTAGTAATTCTGTTATTTGGGATAGCGTTAATATAGAAAAAGGTGTAAAAATTGATAATGGTATAATCTGTAATGATAATATCATATATAAAAATTCTAAAATGACAGCAGGTATTATATTGGCAGAGGGTTGTACTGTTGGTGAATTAGTTACTGTTGAAAAAGATGTTACTATATGGCCAAATAAAGATATTGAATCAGCTTCAATAGTTAGTAGTAATCTAATTTTAGGAAATAGATATAAAAACTCTATATTTGAAAATGGGATAGTTGAGGGTCAATCTAATATAGAACTATCTTGCGAAATGGTAACAAAACTTGCAGAGGCGTTTGGAGCTCAACTTCCTATTGGTTCAATTGTATTAATTGGAAGAGACCACCATCCAAGTTCTCGAATGTTAAAGAGAGCTTTTGTTGGAGGTATGTTATCTGCTGGTGTTAATGTTGTAAATTTAAAGAGTATTCCGTCGTCTGTATTAAGATTTAATCTATCAAGAAATAGTGAATATGATGCAGGTATATATTTTAGACAAAACAGAGAAGATACAACTATAACAGCAATTACATTCTTTAATAGTGACGCATTAAGAATTAATAGTGATATTGCTAAAAAGATAGAGAAAGCATATTTTAAAGAGACATTTAGACGAGTTGATTTTTCTCAAATAGGTAGAATTACAGATGGTCAAAATATACAAGAGTGTTTAAGTTATACAGAAAGTATGGAAGAGAGTTATCAGAAAAGATTATTCTCTTGTGTTGATTGTAGAGTCTCTATTGATGTTATGCATGGCTCTGCGTCACAAGTATTTCCAGAGATTTTAAATAAACTTAGTATTGATAATATGATATTTAATAATTATCACGATGCTCACCGTTTAGCAAATTTTAATTCTCTAATCAAAAGGTCTATTAGTGATACACAAAATATAGTTAAGGGATTAAATCTTGATGCTGGGTTCTTATTATATCCTTATGGTCAAAGATTAGATATTGTATGTGATAATGGTGTTCTGTTATCTATGAAAAATTCTCTACAAGTTGTTTTAACTCTTTTAGATATGGAAGCGTCTAAAGAGGGAAGAAAAAAAGTATTTTTACCAACTTGGGCTCCTGATTTAATAAATTATAAAAATCTTGATATAGAGAGAGGTAGATACTCAAACTTTAAAGCTGAAGAGTTAGAAAAATATGACCTCATCGCTACCGTAGATGGTAACTTTGCATTTCCAGAGTTTTCATTATATAGAGATTCGATGTATGCAACTATTAAAATTTTAGAACTACTGATTAAGCATGATGTTAAGTTATCGGAACTAGTCTCTAATGTTGAATTATTTTATTATGCACAAACTAAAATAGATTGTTCTCAAGCTCTAAAGGGTAAAATGATGAGAATGTTTTTAGAAGATGCAAAAGATAAAAAATCATCTTCAACTGATGGTGTAAAAATATGGTTAAATGAGAGTGATTGGATATTAATGATACCAGACCAATATAGCGACCATTTAAATATATATATTCAAGCATTAGATAAAGAGAGTGGAGAGAAGATATATGATATGTACAGTAAGAAAATAGAGGAGTGGTCACAAAAATAGATGAAAAGTTCTAACCCAAAAATAGAGTTAAGTTTTTTATGGCATATGCACCAACCAGACTATCGTGATGCTAAAGGTATTATGCGTATGCCTTGGGTATTTTTACACGCTATAAAAGATTATTATGATATGCCGTGGATGCTCTCAAAGTTTCCACAGTTAAAAGCTAGTTTTAATTTGACTCCACCACTAATTGAGCAATTAAAACTATATGAAAATCCTTTAGATAATGATTATTTTTTAAGTTTATGGTACAAAGAACCTAATGAGTTAAATCAAAATCAGAGAGATTGGCTTATTAAGAGTTGTAAATCTGCTAATTATGAGATGATGATTAAAAAAAGCCATAGATATTTGGAACTTTATAATAAAGAGAAACTTACAGATAGTGAATTGATAGATTTAGAGATATTATTTATTTTAGCGTGGTCTGGACCATATATTAGATTACATAGTAGTGTAGTTCAAGAGTTATTGACTAAATCAAATTTTACCTCTTTAGATAAAATAAAACTTTTTGATATTTTAATTAAATTTGTATCTACTATTTTACCATTCTATTCATCATTATTAAAATCAAAACAAATTTCACTCTCAACAACTCCATATAACCATCCAATCTTACCACTTCTATTAGATATGGACAATATACAAAAAGCTAATCCAAATAGTATAGCACCTAATAATAGTATCTCGCTATATGATGATGCCAAAGAGCAAGTCTCAAGAGCTATTAAATTATATAAAGATGTATTTAAAGAAGAGCCTATTGGATTTTGGCCTGCAGAGGGTGCTGTTGATGAGGGAACAATTGATATATATAAAGAGTTTGGAATTAAATGGATTGCCACAGACGAAGCTATTTTATTTAAATCTTTAGACAATCATAATCGCTCAAATTTATATAAACCATATATCAAAGATGGATTAAATATATATTTTAGAGACCACGGATTAAGTGATTTATTTGGATTTGATTATAGATTTAAGCCACCAAGTCAAGCAGTTGAACACTTCATAGAATCATTAAAGAGTTTGCAGTCAGAGAATAGTAATGAGACTAATACAGTTTTTGTAATTTTAGATGGTGAGAATGCATGGGAATATTATCAAAGTAATGGATATTCATTTTTTATGCAATTATATGAAGAGTTGGTTGAATTAAACTGGTGTAAAACTACAACTATGGATGAGATAGCATTTAGAGATAAAAGTATACCTTTAGATAGTTTAGCGTCAGGAAGTTGGATTTATGGAGATTTTGTAACTTGGTCAGGTCACCCTCAGAAAAATAGAGCTTGGGAGATGATATTTAATACGAAAAAAGATTATCTAAAAATAGAAGATACTCTTAGCGATGAGGTGAAAGAGAAGATTAAATTTCATTTTTTAGCATCAGAGTGTAGTGATTGGTTCTGGTGGTATGGAGATGACCATAATACATCTTTTGCAGTAGAGTTTGATAAACTATTTAGAGGTCATTTAATTACTATTTATGAACTAATGAAAAAGAGTGTGCCTGTAACTATCTTGACACCAATTATTAATAAAGAGAATACAACTCCTATAATCTCTTCTCCAAAAGATTTAATATCTCCTTCTATAAATAAAAAACAGAATAATTTCTTTGAATGGATAAATGCTGGAGTCATTTATGAGAATAGTTTTTACTCTACAATGGACAGAGTAAGAGGACCTATTGAGATAATTAAATATGGATTTGATAAGGAAAATATATATATTCTTTTTGAGGGAAATGTAGATGAGTTAGAAGAGAATACTCTATTAATAAGTAGCAAGTTTTTAGAAAAAGATATTTTATCTAAGATAAAAATTACTAATAATAGTTCTATCGAATTTTCTATCAATAGAAATCTATTTAATAGCTCTTCCGATATAGAGTTACATTTTGAGATACAGAGAGAAAATGAGATAATTCAATCTTTGCCATCTTATGGCGTATTAGAGATTAATTTAGATATAGATTACTCCCAAAACTGGTTTGTATAATGCAGATTGGTACAGATATTATTCAAATTAGTAGATTAGAGAACTCTTTAGAAAAATTTGGCGATAAATTCAAAGAGAAATTTTTAACACAAATAGAGATAGATAATACAAAAAAGATAGAGTCCATAGCAGGATTATGGGCATCAAAAGAGGCAATATCTAAAGCATTAGGTTGTGGAATATCTAAAGAGTTAAGATTTCAAGATATTACAATTATAAAAAATAGTAGAGGAAAGCCTAGTTTTGAACTATCCGAAAGAGCAAAAAAGATTTTCCCTATAAAATCAAGCTCTCTATCAATAAGCCATGATGGAGGATTTGCAATTGCTGTTGTTGCATTAAGTTTAGAGTAGGAATATGATATAATCACTAAGTTAAATAATTATTATTAAGGAAAAATATATAAGAAATGATGAGAAAACAGAAAAAAGTAATTTTAATGGGGAACTTCTCTGTTGGAAAAACATCTCTAATTAGAAGATTTGTAGATAATAGTTTTAGTGATAAGTATATCAGCACCATAGGTGTTAAAATATCGAAAAAAATTATAGAGTTTAATAATAAATCTATAACTCTTTTAATATGGGATATTGAAGGTGCGTTGGATAAAATAAAAAGAGTAAATAAAACTTATATTAAAGGTGCTAATAGTGCTATTATTGTAAGTGATGTTTTATCTGAAAATATCATAGAAGATTTAAAAATGAATTTAGATGATTTATATAGCGTAAATGGATTTTTACCTACTATTATTGCTATTAATAAAATAGATAAAAACCCTGACTTTCAAATAGACTTAGATGAGATAAAATCTCTATATCCATCTGTTGTAGATTCATTTTTTACATCTGCAAAAAGTGGGGTTAATGTAGAGAATATTTTTCAAAAACTAATAGAAGAGATGGAAAAATGAAAATAGATTTTAATGATTTATGTAAACTTCTGACTGACAAATATAAAATAGATTTTATTATTATTCATAAAGATTTGAGTATTAAAATGTTTTCAGAAAGTATTAATAGATTTGTTGATGATGAAATTAAAGAGAGTGATGATATTCGAGAGAGTTTCTATGAGTTGTGTGGATATGAGAATGAATTTAATGCTATTGAACGATGTATAAAAAAAGATTTTAGAATTAAAAGTATATATAAGCGAGGATATTATATAGATATTTATATTAGAAGTTTTAAAGAGTATTTCGTAATATTTATTGATGATATAAGTGAACACATTCGAGAACATAGACATATACTGCAAGATAGAAATAATAATGAACTACTTTTAAGAGAATTGTCTTACGACATAAATATACATAAAGAGCATAATAAATATTTAAAAGATATTGCGATGAGAGATAATTTAACTGGTTTATTAAATAGATTTGGACTAGATAAAGAGTTAGATAATCTTTTGGAAAATCATATAAACTTCTCACTTCTATTTTTAGATTTAGATTTTTTCAAAGTTGTTAATGACAAATATGGTCATAAGTATGGAGATACTGTATTAAAATCGGTTGCTATTAGATTAAATAAAATATTCTCAGAAAATTCAATTATAGTAAGATATGGTGGTGATGAGTTTGTTGTTATTATGTACGATAGAATAGATAAAAAATATGTTGAGAGCATAGCAGAGACTACGATTAAAGAGATTAAAAAAGATTATATTATAGAAGATAAAGTTATAAATATTGGAATAAGTATTGGTATTATATTTTACCCACAAAACGCAGATAATAAATATGATATTATTTATAAAGCTGACCAAGCTATGTATTATGCGAAAGACAAAGGTCGAAACCAATATTGCTTATATTGATTTTTTGCTACTTTTAAGCATTTTTTAACTAAAATAATAGAATATTAAATGAATTTAAGGCTATTAAAATCTTATGATTACAAAAAATAAAAAAACAATCGCGTTGGGATTACTATCTACAATTATAGCTGGATTAATTATCTCAACTTCAGCTCAAGCTAAAAATGAAGATGTTGCAGAAGCAGGAAGTAGCAAATTAGAAGCTTATATAAAATTTACTAAAATATTAAATATAATTGATGAAGAGTATGTAGATGAGTTAAATACTAGTGATTTAGTAGATAAAGCATTAGATGGACTATTAAGCAATTTAGATGCCCACTCATCTTTTATGAATAAAAAGAGTTTTAACGATTTAAATGTTCAAACTTCTGGTGAGTTTGGTGGATTGGGTATTAGTATTGGAATGAAAGATGATGTTCTAACAATTATCGCTCCAATAAGTGATACTCCTGCTGATAGAGCTGGTGTTAAATCTGGGGATATTATTCTTAAAATAGATGATAAATCAACTTTAGGTATGACTATTGATGAAGCTGTTTCACTTATGCGAGGTAAACCTAAAACAGATATTGTTTTAACAATTATAAGAAAAAAAGAGCCTAAACCTTTAGAGGTTAAAATTACTAGAGATATTATTAAAATACAATCTGTATATAGTAAAAAAATAGAAGATGATATTTTATATTTGCATATTACATCATTTGACCAAAAAGTTGTTAAAGATGTAAAGAGTGCTATTAGTAAAGAGCATAACAGAACTGGTATTATACTTGATTTAAGAAATAATCCAGGAGGATTACTTGACCAAGCTGTCGGACTAGTTGATATATTTGTAGATAAAGGTATCATTGTTAGTCAAAAGGGACGAAATAAAGACGAGAATATAGAGTTTAATGCACATAAAAAAGATAGTAATACAAAAATTCCTTTAGTTGTCTTGGTAAATGCAGGAAGTGCTAGTGCTAGTGAGATTGTTAGTGGTTCTTTACAAGATAACAAAAGAGCAATAGTTGTAGGTGAGAAGACATTTGGAAAAGGTAGTGTACAAGTTGTTATGCCTGTTGGAGAAGATGAAGCATTAAGATTAACTATTGCTAGATATTATCTTCCTAGTGGGAGAACAATTCAAGCTATTGGAGTAACACCTGATATAATTGTTCATCCAGGTAGTGTAGCTATGGATAACAACAATAGTTTTATTCTAAAAGAGAAAGACCTCAAGAAACATTTAGAGATAGAGTTAAATAAAATTGATGGTAAAGATGTTACCGAAGATGAGAAAAAAGAAGATAAAAGTATTATTACAGAAGAACAAATTTACAATGATGCTCAATTAAAAAGTGCTACTGATATATTAAAAGTGCTTATGATTAGAGCAGATATAAAATAGGAGAAATATATTTAATGAATAAAAGCGAATTAGTTTACGAAGGTAAAGCAAAGAAGATTTGGTCTACAGAAGATAATAATTTATATATCTCAGAGTTTAAAGATGATTTAACTGCATTTAATGGAGAAAAGAAATCTAGTGAAGAGGGTAAAGGTGCTTTAAATAATAAAATCTCAACTCAACTATTTAAGTTTTTAGAAGAGAAGGGTGTTCCAACTCATTTTGTTGATATGATAGATGATAATAATATGCTTCATAAAAAAGCCGAAGTTATTTTAATAGAAGTTATTGTTAGAAACATCGCAACTGGTAGCTTAAGTCGTAATTTAGGAATTGAAGATGGTAAAATTCTTCCATTTACTTTAGTTGAATTTGACTATAAAGATGATGAATTAGGTGACCCAAAGTTAAATGACCAACACTGTTTAATTTTAGAGTTAGTTAAAGAGCAAAGTGAATTAGATTATATGAGATATATGGCTAGAAAAATTAACTCTCTGTTAAAAGATTTCTATGCGTCAAAGAGTTTAACTTTAGTAGATTTTAAATTAGAATTTGGTCGAGACAGTAATGATAATATCATATTAATTGATGAGCTTAGTCCAGATAATTTTAGACTATGGGACTCTGAAAGTGGTGAAAAGATGGATAAAGATAGATTTAGAGAAGGTTTAGGTGGAGTTAAAGTTGCCTACCAAGAAGTTTTAAATAGAATTTTAGGAGAAGATAAATAGATGAAAGCTATAGTTAATGTATATTTAAAAAATGGTGTTCTTGACCCACAAGGTAAAGCTACACATCACGCTTTAGATTCTATGAATTTTTCAAAAGTTGAAGATGTTAGAATTGGTAAGCAAATTATTATTCAATTGAGTAATAATGATAAAGAAGAGGCTTATAAAGATGTAGAAAAAATGTGTGAAGAGCTATTAGCAAACACTGTTATAGAAGATTATACTATCGAGATAGTCTGATGGAAGTTGCAGTATTAAGATTTCCAGGAACAAATTGTGAATTTGATACACAATACGCATTTGAAAAACTTGGTTATACAACAACACTAGTATGGCATAAAGAGGAGAGACTTCCTAAAGATACTAACTTAGTAGTTATCCCTGGTGGATTTAGTTATGGTGACTACCTTCGTTCAGGTTCTATTGCTCAATTCTCTCCTATTATGAGAGCTGTTATTAGATATGCTAATAATGGTGGATATGTATTAGGTATATGTAATGGATTTCAAATTTTAACAGAGATTGGACTACTTGAGGGTGCGTTAAAAAGAAATAATAACCTTCATTTTATCTCAAAACATCAAAAAATAAAAGTTATTAATAATGATAATGTTTTTCTAAGAAAATGTAAAAAAGGTGATATTTTAAATATACCAATAGCACATGCTGATGGAAACTATTATATTGAAGATAAGGGGTTAAAAGAGCTTGAGGTTAATAATCAGATTTTATTAAGATATTGTGATGCAAATGGAAATAGAGTTATTGTAAATGGTTCTGTAACATCTATCGCTGGAATATGTAATAAAGAGAGAAATGTATTTGGATTAATGCCTCATCCAGAGAGAGCATTAGAGGTTATATTAGGTTCTACCGATGGAATTAAAATGCTACAAGGATTTGAAGGTTAATGAGCAAAATATGCTCCTTTATATTTTTAATTTTAATAAATATATTTGGGATTTCAACCCTTTATGGAGATACAGATTATAAATATAGCTATCTTCCTAAAACAATTTACGAAAATCAAGTTTTCTCTATTACTATATTAGAGATAAACTCTACTTCTGATAATAAAATTGATTTTAGTTTTAATAATAAAAGTAGTGAAAAACCTCTTAATAAAAAACCTCTCTTAGTAAAAAATGGTAATGATACATTTCATACATTCTATTTTAAAGCAAAAAGTAAATCAGTAGTAATACCTACTTTGATTATAAAAGATAATTTTGGAATAACTATTCTAAAAAAACATAAGATACCTATTGTAAAATTAAAATATAGAGATGATTTCTGTGGCGTTCTATCTGCCGATATGAAAATAAAAACATCTCAATCATCTACCTATGATGAGAGTAATAATTTAGTTACCCTTTCAATAGTAGCGTATGAGGCAAATATAGAAAATATTCATCTAAGAGATGTTATCGAGAGTGGAGTTGAAAATATTAAGATACAAGGTGCTAAAGTTATTGCAGAATTTTATGTTGTTGTGCCAGTAACTCAAAAAAAACTTAAATTTACATATTTTAATACGATAAAACAGCAATATATATTTTTAGAGACAAATATTGATATTAAAGATTCAACCGTTTCTACTCAATCTCAATTAAATCCTACAAATGATAATTTCGATAAATTTAAAAAATATCTATTTAGTGCTTTAATTATTATTTTTTTCTTATTGACTATGTGGAAAAAAGATTGGTTTTATCTTATATTGATGTTGGTATCAGTAGGTTTCTTATTGAAATTTTATATGCCAAAAGATGAGATATGTATATCACAAGGAACATCTTTATATATTTTACCAACAAATGGAAGTAGAGTATGTACAACAACAAATGAAGAATTTACAACAGATGTGCTTAATAAAAGAGCTGAATTTTATAAAATAGAGGACTCTAATGGAGTGATAGGATGGATTAAAGATGAAGATATTTGCAAAGATTAGATTCTATTGGGGGGCATTTATAATATCTTTTATTGTAGCTGTTATTATGATACCTCTAATTACGATATTCCCAAAATATAAGGGAATTATTATGCATAAACTGAACATATTAATTATCTTTTTAATGGGTGGGAAAGTTGAGCAAGTTGGGGAAGTTGATGAGAGTGCAAATCTTATATTAATGAACCATCAAGGTATTATTGATATTGTAGGAATGGAAGCACTTCAAAAAAAACACCATAGATGGGTAGCAAAAAAAGAGTTATTTGAAGCTACTTGGTTTGGGTATTTATTAAAAAATGGTGATATGATTTGCCTTGATAGAGAGAATAAAACAGGTTTATTAAAACTAATTAAAGATGTTAAAGAGACAATAGAAAACACAGATAGAGCTGTTGCGATATTTCCAGAAGGAACAAGAGCAGAAGGGCAAGAGCTTTTAGAGTTTAAGGCTGGAGCTAAATTTATTGGAAGAAAACTTAAGATGCGAGTTCAACCAATTGTGATTACAGGAAGTAAAGAGTTATTAAACGAACATATTAGAATTGGTAAGAATGCCACTGTTAAATATACATATCTCCCTGCATTTGATATAAAAGATGCACCAAAAGATTGGTACGAACAGATACAAATAGATATACAAAAGGTTATAGATGATGAATTATCTAACAATAATCGCAGTCGCTAGTGGTGGAGCAGTTGGTGCAACTTCAAGAATGTTGCTAAATGGATTAGTTAATAAACATATTATTCATACTCTACCATTTGGAACACTTGCAGTTAATCTTCTTGGTAGTCTATTAATGGGAATACTATTTGCAATATTTCATATAAATACAGATATATCACCATATACTAAAACATTTTTAACAACAGGTTTTTTAGGTGCATTAACAACATATTCAACATTTGCAATAGAGAGTTTTTTCTTGCTAGAGTCTGGAAATTATATTCATGCATTTACTAATATGGCACTAAACCTATTTGGAACAATTTTGATGGTAGGTATTGGATACTTAACTATATTGCACTTTGCAAAAACATAAAGGAAAAATATGTCAAATATTAGAAAAGAGTTAGATGGTCAAATAAGAAAATTAGTTAGACCATTAAAAGATGATGAGTTATTATTAAGCGTTTTAAAAATTAGATTGACAAAAAAAGAGTATAAATTGCTAATAAATAATGCGTCGAATAAAGATTTAAATATGAATTTAGAGAGTTACGAAAAACTAAAATCTAAATTAACAAAAAAGTTAAATCAAGAGAAGCTAAAACAAGAGTTGATGATATAAAAGATGAAGATTACAAAAGAGTTTCTTAAGTTAGGAGTTTTTGAATATACGCTAAATAAGACACAATGTTCTATTTTAAATATTCCATATCCACTTGAATATAATTGGCAAGAGTTAGTTATTGATAAAGAGTTGTCATTAAGAGATACTAATATATTTCTATTTTTAAGGGGTAAATTAGCTATAAAAGCACAAGAGCAGATAGTAAAAAACTATAATTTGGTAGCAGATTTTCATAAACCAAAGAGAGAAGTAGAAGTACCAGCAGATTTTCATAAACCAAAGAGAGAAATAGAAGTACCAGCAGACTTTCATAAACCAAAGAGAGAAATACCAGCAGAAGTAAAAAAAATATATAATATAGAAAATCAACTTTTAATAATATATTGTGATGGAGCTTGTAAAGCAAATCCAGGTAAATCTGGAAGTGGAATAGCTATATATGAGACAAATGGAGAGAGAAAGCCAATCTTATTATACGGAGATTATAATCCAAAAGGGACAAATAATACAGCTGAATTAAATGCATTATACGAATCACTATTAATAGCATCTAAAACAAGAGAAGCAGTTATATACTCAGACTCTAAATATAGTATAGATTGCATTAAAACTTGGGCTTACAGTTGGAAAAAGAAGGGTTGGAAAAAGAAAAGTGGAGAGATTAAAAATCTTGAACTTATAAAGTTATCACATAATCTATATGAAGAGATAAAAGATAAAGTTCAAATAAGATATGTAAAAGCTCATTCAGGAGATGAGGGTAATGAGTTAGCAGATAGAATGGCAAATGTAGCTATACTAAATAAGACAAAAGAGTATAAATCTTATGAATATACATCTCTCAATGGTATTTTATAGATAGATGGAGGATAGAATTATATTCTCCAGTATCTAAAATTAGAATTTATTCTACTGTAACGCTTTTAGCTAAATTTCTTGGCATATCTACATCATTACCTAGTCTTATTGATATTTCTAATGCTAAAAGTTGAGTTATTACCATCATTTCAAAGAATTCTAACATTGGGTGGTTATCATATTTTGTTTTTATGAAATCATCTGCTAGTTCAAATGGTTCTGGTGATATTGCTAGAATTGTTGCATCTCTTGCACTTAACTCTTCTACATTGCTTTTTATCTTGTCATAATGGACTGTTTTTGGCATTAGGGCTATGGTAAATAGTTCACTATCTGCTAAAGCTATTGGCCCATGCTTCATCTCTCCTGCTGGGTATCCTTCTGCATGTAGATATGAAATCTCTTTTAATTTTAATGCACCTTCAAGTGCTAATGGATAGAATATATCTCTACCGATAAAAAAGAAGCCGTGACCGTGTAGGTATCTTTTTGATAATCTATTTAATTTATTATGTAATTTATCTCTTACTACTAATGCTTTTGGAGTATGCAGTATTGCGTCTATCTCTATTTGTAAATTCTCTTTAGTTATAGTACCTCTTCTTTGAGCCAATTCAATTGAAAACATCCATAAAACCATCATTTGAGTTGCAAAAGCTTTTGTACTAGCCACACCTTTTTCTATTCCTGCTCTTGTTAGAATTGAGGCATCACTCTCTCTTACAATAGATGAGTTATCAACATTACATATAGATAAACTCTTAAGACCTGCTCTCTTTGCCATTTTTAAAGCCTCTAGCGTATCAGCTGTCTCTCCACTTTGGGATACGGTTATAAACAGAGTATCAGTAGATAAAAGAGGCTCTTTATATCTAAATTCACTAGCTATCTCTATATCACATCTAATTTTGGAAATTCTCTCAAATAGATAACTTGATGCTAAAGCTGTATGATAACTTGTTCCACACGCACATATTTTAATAGAGTTAATTCCATCTAGTAAACCATCATTTAACTCTTCAAAATATATATTATTATCAACAACTCTACCCATTATAGTATCACTAATAACTGTACTCTGTTCATAAATCTCTTTTTCCATAAAAAATCTATAACCATCTTTTTGAGCCAGAGCTTTATCTGATACTAAAGTATCTTTTGAAAAATTTATCTCCTGTCCATTACTATTAAATAATTTTATTACGCCCTCTTTAGCATATCCATACTCCCCATCTTCAAGATAATATACCTCTTCGGCTTTTCCTATAATTGGTGTATCTGATGAGGCAAAATATATATCATCTCCTTCAAACCCTATTAACATTGGAGAACCATTTTTAGCAAAAAATATTGTATCAGGAGCTGTTTCAGTAATTAAAAGTGTAGCATACGCACCTTCTAATCTATTCAATGTATCGGTAAAGGCTTGAAAAGAGTCATCTATATAATTTTTTTCAAAAAGGTGAACTATTGTTTCAGTATCTGTTTGACTTAAAAAAGATATACCATCATTTTGTAATTCTGTTTTTAGTAATTGATAATTTTCTATAATTCCATTATGCACAACAAAACTATATTTACCTAAATGTGGGTGAGCATTCAACTCTGTTGGTTTTCCGTGAGTTGCCCATCGTGTATGTCCAATAGAGACTCCAAATCCATCTGAATGAAACTCTTTTGTCTTCTCTTCAAGATTTTTTATCTTACCCACAGCTTTAAAATTATTTAGCTTCTTGCCTTTTATAATTGCAATACCTGCCGAGTCATAACCTCTATACTCTAACTCTCTAAGTCCATCAATTAATATCTCTTTTTTCTCTTTTTTGCCTAAATACCCAACAATTCCACACATAAATATCTCCTATAATCTATTAAAATATTCTATAATTCTATCTTCTAACCAATATTTGGGTTTAAATATAGTTCCTGTAACAAAACCAACATGTCCACCCTTTTTATATACTTCTAAATCAACACTTTTTGAGACCTCATCAGCAGTTGGTAATATCTCAGGTGTCATAAATGGGTCATCTAAAGAGTGGATTATAAGAGTTTTAGTCATTATATCTTTTAGATAACCTTTTGCACTAGATTTATCATAATAGTGTTTAGCGTTTCTAAATCCGTGAATTGGCCCAGTATATACATTATCAAATTCCCAAAAAGTTTTCATATTTTTAACGCTGTTCTCATCAACACCTATAATATTTTTCATATCGTGAATTCTATATTTAGCTAAAAGGGAATTCTTAAGATGTTTCATAAGGTGATATTGATATATTTTAGAAAATCCTCTATTCATTTTATCTGCACATACTGATAAATCCATAGGAGCAGATACAGAGACTGCACCTTCCAATGGAGAGTTATTTGCATATTCACCTAATAGTTTTAATAAAATATTTCCACCGATAGAGTAGCCAATAGCAAATAGTTTATTATGAGGGTACCTATTTTTTATAGAAGATATATACTCTTTAACATCATTTGACTCTCCACTATGATAAGAGCGTGCAAGTCTATTCTCTTTTTTAGCACAACCTCTAAAGTGCATTAAAACAGCTATGTATCCACTCTTTTTTAATTTGGTCATTATTCCTTTAATATAAGGAGATAAATAAGAGCCTTCAAGTCCATGAAATATTATCACAATAGGAGCATCTTTATTTTCTGTTTTATTATACCAATAACACTCAAGAAAATCTCCATCAGATAGTTCAAATGTCTCTATATCATACTTTAACTCATCTAGTTTTCTGAATAGTGCTGGATATAATGTTTGAGAATGTCCATCATTGAGTCCAATAGCTGGTTTAAATTTTTTTACTTTAGACAATGTCCTACACCTTTTATATAATATACTATACTTAGATTACTAAAAAATTCAAAAGCCTCTGAAGATAATATAATTTTATCTTCAGAACCTAAATAAACCTCTACTGTAATACCTCTATTGTTAATCTCTTCTAATTTTTCTATATCCCATTTATAATTTAAAAGATTCTCTAACTCCTCTTTAGTTCCTATATCTAAATATGTAGATAAATCAAATGATGATGGATATGCTGTATTTAATAAAAACTGTTTGGTATACTCTTTCGCATTATTATCAAAATATCTAAGTTGTGTACGAATAAAACTCTTTTTTTGAGTTTGGAAAAATGCAGGAGATAGAAGTATTAATTTATCTACTCTTTTATCACTGTTATAAACAAACTCCATAGCCCTTTGAGCTCCATAACTAAAACCTGCTACTGTAAAGTCATTATTATCTATATAATCATAAAAGAGTTCATCTTCACCTTTAAGTGAAAAACCATTAAAATACTTCACGAAGTATATCCCTTACCTCTTCTTCTAAAATATTTTCATGTAATAATAGATGTTTAGCTATTTTAGAGTGACTATCTTCTAATTTATTTAAAATCAATGTAACCTCTTCTTCAGCTTTTAGAAAAATTTTATTCTCTTCTTCTACTGTTCCGATAAAATTATCTCCCATTCCATATTCATTTACAATTTGTTTGACTAATGTTTTTGCATACTCTATATCTGTTTTACTATTAGTAAACTTTTCATTATATATTTTTTGAGTTATTACACTTCCTGCAATATACATTTTAACCAAATTAAGTATTTCACTCTTTGATAATATTTTATTTTCTTGTTGAATAATTTGAGTTGAGACTATACCAATTTTATCGAAATTAATATCTAACCAAGTAGCAATTAAAGCTTTTGCACTTTGATAATTAGCTAATATAGCTCTCTCTTTTCCACTATAACTTATCAAACGCTTTTTACCTAATAATACTTTGTCTTTTACAGCTTCAAAATCTTTTAACTCTATATGTTCTCTATTATCTCTCATCGCATATATTGCAGACTCATTAACAAGAGTAGCCAAACCTGCACTATTAAATCCAACAGTCATTCGAGCAACATCTAAAAGATTTATCTGATGAGGTTTCTTCTTCATATATAACTCTATTGTTTTTAATCTCTCTTTTATATCGGGAAGAGATATATGTATTCGTCTATCAAATCTACCTGACCTTAATAGTGCTTCATCTAAAACCTCTATTTTATTTGTAGCTCCAATAACGATAACTCCAGAGGTATCATTAAATCCGTCCATCTCTGTTAAAAGTTGATTTAAAGTAGCTTCTCTCTCATCATTTCTAAACTCTCCTCTACTTTTGCCGACAGCATCAATCTCGTCTATAAATATAATACTAGGAGCTAGTTTTTTTGCACTTTCAAATAGTTCAGTTACCCTTTTTGCACCCATACCAACATATATATGAACAAAAGATGCTCCACTTTGATAGAAAAATGGAACTCCTGCCTCTCCTGCAATTGCTTTGGAGATAAGTGTTTTACCAATTCCTGGAGGTCCGACAAGCAGAATACCTCTAGGCAATTTAATATCTAATTTATGATATTTTCTAGGCTCTTTTAAAAAATCTATAATCTCTTCAAGCTCCTCTTTGACATCATTAATCCCTGCAACATCAGAAAATCTTACATTTGAATTTATTGCTCTAGTTATCTTAGGTTGAGATATATCTTCTGCTCTATCTATCTCTTTATGAAGCTGAACTATATTCTCTTCACTGTTATTAGGTTTGCTACTTTTAGATAATAAAATAAAAAGAAAAATAACAATTAATAGATATATTATATTCATAAAATAGTTATTACTTTCAAGAACTTCAATAGGATATTTTTGAAATAGAGTCTTTTTATTTATAGCATTTTTATAGATTTTATATCTTCTATCATCTGTTACAAAATATAAATAGTTATCATCAATTAATAATTTTTTTATCTTATCTTGTGTATATAAACTACTTGCTTCTGCAGTTGTAATTAGTTTTGTATTATCTCTTAGACTAATAAATAAAAATAGTATAAATAATATACTAATCAATCCAATAATAATATTAATATTTTTTTTATTACTAAAATTGGGAGTAGTTTCCTTCATATTTAACCTCCATTTTATTTAATAATACCCAATTATTACTGAGTTCTTCATCTGAAGTTATATTAACTCTATTAAAATATTGGTCAAGACCTTGATATACTCCACCTTTGTTATTCTCTACTAAAACTTCTAAATTATTAATATGCTCTTGTCTAAATTTATAATTTTTATCTTTTATAATTTGAGTTAACTCTTTATGTCTAATTTTAGCTATATTTCCTCTAACCTGCTCTTTCATTAATGCAGATTGTGTACCATCTCTTTTTGAATATGAGAATGCGTGAATATGTGTTAGTGGTAAATCTTTAACTCTTTTTATAGCTTCAATCCACTCTTTCTCACTCTCTTGTGGGTGACCTACAATATAGTCTGTACCTATTGCATATCCTTTTGATGCTATCTCTTCAAATAGTTTTTTATCGTTACTGTATGAGTTTCTTCTATTCATAACCTCTAGCATCTTGTCGCTTGTATGTTGAAGTGCAATATGTAGATGTTTTGCCATCCAAGGTTCATTTAATAGCTCTTTAAACTCATCATCAATTTGGATAGGTTCAAGACTACCTATTCTTATTCGTCTAACACCTCTAATTTGACTCATTTTTTTTAAAAGTTTTGCCATAGAGCTATTTAAATCTTGTCCATAGCTTCCAACATTTGTACCTGTTAATATAAATTCTCCAAATCCATTTGATGCTAATTTTTGAACTTGTGAAAGTATTACATCCTCTTTTTGAGACCGTGCATTGCCTCTAACAAAAGGTATAATGCAATATGAACATCTAAAATCACACCCCTCTTGAATTTTGATAAATGCCCTACTCTTGCCTACAAACTCCTCTACAATAGTTGAATCTATATGCTCTAAATCACCTATCTGATAAAATCTACTCTCTTTTTTAAGTATTTGATTTATTTTCTCTTTTTCTGAATGTCCAATAACTCCAAAAACTTTTTTACTCTCAAATAAACTTTCACCTTTTGAATGAGAACCACAACCTGCTAAAATAACTTTTTTATCTGGATATTTTCTCTCTATGGAATTAATATATCCTCTAACAGAACTATCTGCTCCATTTGTAACTGTACAAGAGTTAACAACTATAATATGGCTATCTTCTTCTTTTAAAGTAACATCAAAATTTTCTAACTTACTCATCATAATTTGAGTATCAAACTGATTTGTTCTACACCCAAATGTCTTAAAATATACTTTTTTATTCATTTATACTATTCCATTATTTAAATCAGCAGGTGGTGTTGGTTTTGGAGCACTTTTATCAACATAAATAGATTGTGTTGGAAATGCTAATTTAACACTCTCTTCGGCTTGTATTCTAGTAATTATTTCTAAAGAAATTGTACTTCTTAGTGTCATTGTAGCATAGGCATTTGTTAAATACCACGAACTAATTCTTATACCATTTTCATCTATTAAAGTTAAAATTCTAGGTTCAACATTTGTATTTCTAATACTATAACTACTTCTTAATTTATTTAGTTGCTTTCTTGTAATATCTGTATACCCTTTAGAGTATTGCTTTGTAACCTCTTTTGCAATAGATGATGCTTTATTAATATCTGAATCAAATGTAACTACAAAATCTATACCGTCCCATACAGTTTTTAATCCTGCGTGAGAGTAGTTGGCTATCATATCCGTAAATATAAAGTTGTTTGGAATAAAAATCATTCTTCCTGAACGACGGTTATGCATATATGTTGTTAATGTTACATCTTCATGAAGTGTCATTCTTAAAATAGAAATATCAACAATATCACCTATATACTCTACATTACCTCTTACAAATTTAACTCTATCTCCAACATGAATGCTACCACCAATCATAATAACAAACCAACCCATAACAGACATAAACCAATCTTTCATAGCTATGGCAATACCTGCTGAAGCAAATCCTAAAACAGTTACTAGATAACTAACATTTTCAATATATCCAAATAGAAGAGTTAGAACAAAAAAAGTAATAAAAGTGATATTCATAACTTTATTAATAGTATAATATCTATCATTGTCTTCCATATATTTACGAACCAAAAATTTACCTAATAGAAAAAATAACAAGAAGAAGAGGACAACCCCACCAATAGAAGCACTCTTCTCTATCTCTCTTTTTATATCTTTTCTAACTTGTAATTTTATCTCATCTATCTTTTTATTATAAACATTAAGAGTTGTTTTAAAAATCTCTAGTACAGGTTTATAAGTTTTTAACCTATTAACTATATCTTCAAGCCTCTGTTTATATTGAGCATTATCTTTTACATCTCTAATTAACTCTTTTAAAATATATGTCTCTTCTTTAAAACTTTCTATAATATTATTCAGAGAGTTATATCTATCTGTATAATCTTCTAATTGACTATTAAGTGTTTTTAGAAAAGATAGTGCTGATAAAATTGCAAAAGGATTTGTTACAGAGGGAACTTCTTCTATATCTTCTGGTTTTACAAGTTTTTGAAAAGGATTATTTTCATATTCAGTTAATAGTTGAAGTTTACTATTAATAGTCTGTTCATCTGCTATATATTTTTCTAATATATCTTTCTGTTTGGGAGTTAAATGTCTTCTTTTTTTTAATAAAGATATTTTAGCTTTAGTAACATCAGACTCTTTTTTTAAGAACATATAAGTTTTATAATTACTATAAATTTTAGACCATATATTATCTTTAGAAATAACCTTATCTAACTGCTCTTTTCTAATTCGTAACAACTCTATCATATTCTCTTTTGATGAGGAAAAAGCTAAGGGAGAGGAAGAAGATGTATTAGTTTCAACTGCTCCAAATAGCATACTTAAAGATAATACAAAATATATAATTTTATTCATTTAAGTAATCTCTCCAAACTCTTTTAAAACACTTTTCACAATATTTTCATTAATATCTTTTTTAATAATATAATTACCTATTCCATCAGATAAAATAAATTTAATACTACTATTTTCACTCTTTTTATCAAGAAAAAAATGTTCGTAATAACTGTTGACATCTTTTACTATATACTCTATTGGAAGATTAAACTTTTTTAGTAAATTACTTACTCTCTCTGACTCCTCTATCGTCATTAAATCTAATTTTACAGCTAATCTATTTGCCATAATAATTCCGATTGAAACAGCCTCTCCATGTAGATATTTTGTATAATTTGTTTCATTCTCGATGACATGTGCAAAAGTATGCCCATAATTTAAAACAGCTCTAACTCCTGCCTCTTTTTCATCTCTGTTTACAACCTCAGCCTTAAGTGATACACTTCTTTTTATTATCTCTTTAAGAGTATCAGTATCATTAAAATCTGCATCTTCTAAAAAGTTAAAATAATCTTTATCAAACATTACTGCCATCTTGATAATCTCTGCAATCCCTGCACTAAACTCTCGTGGAGGTAAAGTTTTTAAGAAAGATGGGTCTATGTAAACAGCTTGTGGTTGATAAAAAGCACCTATTAGATTCTTACCAAAACTATTATTTACACCTGTTTTACCTCCAACACTTGCATCTACTTGACTTAAAAGGGTTGTAGGAATTTGAATAAAATCAATACCTCTCTGATAAAGAGACGCAGTAAAGCCTGTCATATCTCCAATAACTCCACCACCTAATGCAATTAAAAGAGATTTTCTATCCAATTTATGCGTAAAGAGTTGATTTAGAATATCTTCTACTGTTTGAAGTGTTTTATATTTCTCTCCATCTGGAATAGTTACAACACTAAGCTCTGTTGCATCTATTTTAGAGAGAACTGTTTCTAAATGAAAAGAGGAAACGGTAGGGTTTGTTATAATTACTACTTTAGTATTAAACGACAATTTAGGAAGAGGATTTATGGTAATATCATAAGAGATAGTTTTTCTATTAAGAAGTTTAATTGGCACAATCATAAGAGTAAACCTTTATAAAAATATATTTATTATTCTAGCCTTTTTTTCTTAATATCAACGAATTATTTTTATAATTACATTTCTCCTGCCGTATTGCTTAATTAACTTATTCAATCTATTAACATATTTTCGACGAAGCCTTATTTTACTATAAAGTGTTCTTGTGTTATATATTTTAAAGTTTTTAGATGCTTGACCATTTTTGAAATATATTTTATTCTTCTTATTATATTTATATATATATTGATTTTTATATCTTCTTCTCTTATATTTTTTAGGTTTCTTAAGAGTCTCTTTAAAAGATATTTTCCAGCTATATAATAATCTATTTCCACGATAAATTTTCATTCTTCTTGAACGAGTATAAACTTTTATGAAGATTTTTCTACTTCTATACTTCTTCTTTTTATATTTACCATATTTTCTTTTTGATTTTTTATATCTTTTAACTCTGTGCGTTTTTCTTTTTACAGTTCGTTTTTTTGATTTAGAACTTTTACTTTTAGACGATAATATATCATTCTCTAGCTCTAACCTTTCTCTTTCGATACTAAGTCGTTCATTTTCAATTCTAAGTTTTTCCAACTCTTTATTTATATCTCGAAGTCTTTGTCCTCTAATATATCTACTTTTAGTTTTAGTAGTATTTCTATATCCCACCTCTATTGTACTTCGACTTTTATTTATAGCTTCTTGTTTTTTTTGATTCTCTTTTAGATAATTATTGATAAAATCTTGTTGACCATTCTCCATAGTATTAATAGCCATTTTACTAATACGAGCATTTAGAGAAGTAAGTAAAATAGATATTAAAATTATCTCTAGTAATAAAATTTTCAATAATTTCATATATCTCAAAACCTTTTTAGTAAAGTGTATCAAAAAAACAATTAAATAATATTATTTTCGAGCTTTTTTTATTTCATCATAGGCATTATTCAATTTTTTTAACTTCTGTTCGGCAAATTTTATGATTTCATCATTCAATCCTTTGCCTTGAATATAATCTGGATGAAACTCTTTTATCAATTTTATATAACTATTTTTAATAGTTTCATCAGTATCATTTATACTACACCCTAAAATATCATAAGGTGACTCATCTTCTACTTCACTAATATCCTTTCCAATAATATCATTAATATATTTCTGAATACTTAGTTTATCAAATCCTATTGCCTCAACAATCTCATAAATCATCATCTTTTTTCGTACAGAATAGTTCTCAATAGATGCCATTGATATTAATTGTTTTAAAAAAATAACTTTTAAATCAAATGTAGAGTCTTCAAGTTTAGATGAATCGGATAAAAATGACTTAACATCTCTCTTTGCTGACATATAAGAGTTATTCAACTGCTCTTTTAATTTTATCAACTCAACACTATTCATTCCTTGATTTTTACCAATAGATATAAAATTATTAATAGTGTAATTAATAACATCTCTCTCTTCTTTAGTAATTCGACCTGTACTATAAGCTATTTTGGTAAGTACAGTGATAAATATCTCAAAATGTTTATCTTCTCCATTAAGAATTAGTGGTATCTCTTTCTCCTTCTCTTTTAAAGAGTAAAAGTACCATATAGAGCTAATAAAAATTAAAATCCATAAAACAACTGCCATAGCTAAAATTAATACTCTAAATCTAAACTCTCTATTTACACTACTATCTAATTTAATTAATATTATAAATTGCATTTTTGATAAAAAAGTAATTTTTTGCGTTTGAAATGTAAACCAATCACTTGTATCAGATTTATATTTTCCACTGCTTGAATCAATAAGTATATTATTAGATATATCTTCTATATTTAACAATATCTCTTTTACCAATTTAGAGTTAGATATTTTTAATATTTCATTCTCTGTCTCTTTGTCTATAATATGAGGAGTATAAAAACTATTTGATTTTATTTTGAGTCTATTCCATATCTCTATATCTTCTTCACTCATTCTATCTCTTTTCTCCATAAAATATGAGATAAATCCTCTCTCTACTCCACTACTCTCTTTTGCAATATTGATTTGATTTAAAATAGATATTAAATATAAATTCTGAGTAGTTTGAGTTAAATTTATAGCCTTTGCTATATTATTAAATCTAGAACTTTGTATTAATTTTCCATATCCATTAAAAAAAATATCTCTAAATTTACTACTATTTGAGTCTATTTTACCTCTAATTTTAGATAATTCTAAAGATACATTAATATTTTTTTCTATTTGAGTCAACTCTCTGTCAACTACATCTCGTTGTTTATATAAAATGTCAGAAAAATTTTTATAGTTAGATGCAATATATAGAGATGTCAAGTCCCTCTCTCTACTAAGTTGTAACAAAAAATTATTTATAACAACCTCTTTTTCTATAATATTTGTAATAGTATCTATTTTATTAAAGTTAAAATACGAATTTATCAAAAAATATGTTGAGATAATCATCAAAAGAGAAACTAGATATTTAATATTTATTGTCACAAAGAGCCAATCTCAGAAATTTCTATTGGAACAAGAATTTTAGGATGTTTTTCTAATTTAAAAAAATAATCTTCTAAATGTCGAGATAATAATGTAAATATAGATGGTTTTTTCATATAACTTGTAAATGGAATAATTTGTAATGTATTATTCATTTTTCGTAATCGTCTTACTGGATTATCAATACTTTGTACAATTTGTATATCATGATTAAAAATTTGAGATAGAGTTTCGTAATGAGATATAATCTGTTTTGATTTTTCAAAATCACCTTCAGGGTCATAATTACAAAGTTTAAGAGTAAAATCAAAACTCTCTGCTAAATCAAAGCTTGTTGATGATATTGATTCCATTTGTGCTTCACTCCCCATCATAATAACACAATTATTTATATTATATAAAGATATATCTCCAAATATATATACTAATTTTTTTAAATTAAACAGCTCCTCTTTGAGATTATATTTATTAAATGTATCTAAACTATTAATTACTAATCCTATATTAAAACTTTGTATATCATACTCAAGTATCTCTTTTATGTGTAAAGTATCATAATATATATGTATCGCTAATCTATGATTCTCCTCTTTCTTCAATTTAGAAATTACATCAAAATGAGCTGGATTTACAACTCTTATATAGATATTTTTATTTTCTAATCTATCAGCTAGATATATACTCTCTTGTAGATATTCAAAAGCTTTATCTTCATCTACCAACATATCTAATATTAAATATATATTTTTTCCAAATGGTTCAGGAAATAATCCATATCTTTTATTAATACTTTTATAAACTCCATCTAGCACTCTAGGCTTACCTAGCGTTAGAAGTATATCATTTGGTCTCACTATCGTAGCACTTGTTGGTATTATCTGCTTTTTATCTCTATAAATCGCTACAATTTTCCATTTTCTTTGAGCAATAGAACCTATATGTCGATAGCTATAACTACTTCCAAATGGAACTACCATCTCCATAATTTCGCCTTCTCCCAATCCAATATTTTGAGCGATTACAGGAACATTTGGTAAATGGTCATAAAGATGAGAGGAGATTAATTGATTTTGGTTGACTATTGTCAAATTTTCCATATTGCTACACTCTTGATTCCACTTATCTAAGAGAACAATAAAAATCTTATCATCAATTTCTCTAATATTTTTTAAAGAGTATCTAACATCTTCTACTTCGTCCATTATTATAAAAACTTCGGAAAATCTAACGGAACTCATAAGTGATAAAAGTTTAGAGTAACTAGTTGGGTCACAAAAATGAGCTGTAATATCACGATTTAAATTTTCAGGTAAAACACCATCTTTATAAAATGCAATATGATAATTATTTTCTGATATTCTTTTTTTACTAACCCACTCCAGAAAATATCTTGCAGTATTACCATCAGCGAGAATTAATATATTTTTCATTTTGCTCTCTAATTTTTATTTTTATTTAAAATTATAACATAAATTATAAAAGAACTCTCGTGTATAATTCAATAAAAATTATTAAGGTTTAAAAAATGCAAGATTTTGGATTAAAAATTTGGGGAGATAATAATTTTATTATTAAAGATGATAAGATTCTCGTCAATTATGGCGAAAAACCCTCCTTAATAGAGATAACTCAAATGGTTAGAGATATGGGATATAGAGGTCCTCTACTACTTCGATTCCCACATTTAATAGAAAAACAGATTTCTACGCTCTTTAATAACTTTAAATTAGCAATAGATGAGTTTGAATATAAAGGCTCTTTTTATGCAGTGTTTCCATTAAAGGTAAATCAGTTCCCAAACTTTATAAATCCACTGATAGATATATCTAAAAAATATAATTATGGATTAGAGGCAGGAAGTAAAGCCGAACTTATTATTGCTATCTCCCTAACTAATATAGGTTCTCCTATAACAGTAAATGGATTTAAAGACAGAGAGATGATTTCGTTATGTTTTATTGCATCAAAAATGGGTCACTTTATAACAATAATAATAGAAGGTTTAGAAGAGTTAAAGACTATTATTAAGGTATCAAAAGAGTTTAATAAAAATACAAATAATTTTATATCTCCAAAAATAGGTATGCGTATACGACTACATAGTGCAGGAGTTGGGATTTGGGCTAAAAGTGGTGGATATAGCTCTAAATTTGGACTCACTTCAACCGAATTATTAGAGGCTTATGATTTATTAGAAAAGAATAATATATTAAACTCTTTTTCTATGATACATTTTCATATAGGCTCTCAAATGAGTGAGATATATGCACTTAAAAAAGCATTAAGAGAGGCAGGAAATATCTATGCTGAATTAAAAAAGAGAGGTGCAGAAGATTTAAATAGTATAAATATTGGTGGTGGATTAGCAGTTGAATATGCACAACATAATGATATGAGAGATAGAAATTACTCATTAAACGAATTTGCAAATGATGTAATATATCTAATGCAAGAGATTTCTAAAAATAAAGGAGTTCCTCAACCAAATATATTTACAGAATCAGGCAGATATATATCAGCTACTCACTCTGTTTTAATAGCTCCTGTTTTAGAGTTATTTTCTCAAGAGTATCATAAAAATAGTCTTAGATTAAAAAAGGTAAATCCACCATTAATTCAAGAGTTATATGAACTGTTTACCTCTATATCAAAATCTAATGCTAGAGAGTATTTGCACGATGGATTAGACCACCTAGAGTCTCTTTTAACTCTATTTGATTTAGGTTATATCGACCTTGAAGACCGTTCTAACGCAGAAATTTTAGTAGCATTAATTATCAAGAAAAGTATTTTTTTGTTAAAAGATGAAAATACAGATGAGTTAAAACAGCTTCAAAATAGTATAAAAGAGAAATATCTTGTAAATTTTTCAATTTTTCAATCTCTTCCAGACTTTTGGGGATTATCTCAAAAATTTCCAATTATGCCATTAACTAAACTTGATATTCCAACTACAAGAGCATCTACTCTATGGGATATAACTTGTGATAGCGATGGAGAGATAGAGTTTAATCCAGAATTTCCATTGTATCTTCATGATGTTGATGTAACTAAAGAGGAGTATTTTTTAGGATTTTTTCTTACAGGAGCTTATCAAGAGGTTTTAGGAATGAAACATAATTTATTTACTCACCCAACTGAAGTTATAATAAATTTTGATAAAAATGGTAAATTTAAAGTAGAGAATATAATAGAAGCACAAAACTTGATTGATGTATTAGATGATTTAGAATATGATACAGAGAGAGTAAAAAAACTATTAATAAATAAAATAAATGATTCTAAAATTATGAATAGAGAAGAAAAAGAGACGATTACAGATAAACTTTATCTCTATTTAAGTGAAAATAGTTATCTTAAAACAATTCAATCTCGAAAGGAGAATTTATGACACTTTTTACTCTTATAAAAGAGGATTTTCTTAATGTAAAGAGGAATGACCCTGCTTTACACTCTTCATTTGAGCTTTTTTTTAACTACCCTGGATTATGGGCAATGTTTTTTTATCGTAATGCAAATTGGTTACATAAAAAAGGGTTAAGATTTTTACCTAGATTTATATCTGGTATCGGACAATTTTTAACAACCATAGATATTCATCCTGCTGCGACTATTGGAGAGAGAGTTTTTATAGACCATGGTGTAGGTGTAGTAATTGGAGAGACAACGATTATAGGTAATGATGTTGTTATATATCAACAAGTAACTCTTGGTGGAGTTAATTTAGTTTGTGGTAAAAGGCATCCGACAATAGAAGATAATGTAGTTATTGGTGCAGGAGCTAGAATATTAGGAGATATTACTATTGGAAAGAACTCTAAAGTTGGAGCTAACTCTGTAGTTATAAAAGATGTTCCAGCTGACTCTACGGCTATTGGAATACCTGCAAGAGTTATAAAAAGAGGGTTTGATAAAACTCCATTAAGTCATAATAAAATACCTGATATTAATAAAGAGATATTTGAATATTTAGTAAAAAGATTAGCTGTTTTAGAATATGCAGTTAAAACAGGAGATACATTATCTATGGAAAAAGAGGACCATGAATTATCAGAAGTTTATAATACATTTCTAAAGGCAATGGATTAATATGATAAACATCATAAAAGTTATAATAATTTTATCTATATTTATAAATGCAAATAGCGATAGACCACCAATTAAACATAATTTTTTAAAATTAAATAATACTCAAAAATTTATATCCCAAATGGTAAAAAAATATCATTTTAAACGGAAATATTTAGTAAATGTTTTATCTAATGCCAAACTAGACCGTGACACTCTATCAAGATATAGAGGAACTTATAAAGTAGGAACAACAAATGGACCTTGGGTAAGATATAAAGCTCATGTACTTGATAAAGAAAGTTTACAAAAGGCAAAAAATTTCAAAAAAAAGTATTATAAAACTTTAAAAAGAGCAAGTAGAGAGTATAGAGTTCCTCTTGATTATATCGTTGGATTTATTGCTGTTGAGAGTAAATTTAATGAGTATACTGGTGATTATCGTCTCTTAGATTCTTTAACAACTTTGGCATTTTACAAAAATAGAATGCAGAAATTTTTTAAATCAGAACTTAAACACTTTTTTTTAATGTGTAGAGAAGAGGGATTTAATCCATACACACTAAAAGGCTCATTTGCAGGAGCTATGGGAAGTGTTCAACAAGTTCCATCAGTCTATAGAAGATATGGAATGGATTATGATAAAAATGGTAAAAAAGACCCTTGGAGTTTAAAAGATAGCATTGGTATTATTGCAAAATTTATGAGAAAAAACAGATGGAGAAGTGGAAAGCTAGTAGCTGTTAGAGCATCTTATAAAGGCAAAAGATTTAGAGGATTAAAAGTTGGACATAGAAGATTATACTCTTTAAAAACTCTAAAATCTTATGGAGTTATTCCAAGAGAAAGATTCAATGAATCAAAAGCCTCTCTTCTTAGATTACGAGATAAAAATAGTGATGAGTTATGGCTAGGTGCTAAAAACTTTAAAATTCTTACACGATATAACAATGCAACAACCTATGGAATGGCAATTCATAAAATTGCTCAATTTATAAAAGATTAGAATGTTTCTCTTACCTCTATTAAAGCAAAAACGAGTAATAGATTATGCTATTAGCAATTATAAAAAGATGATTTTAGAAAATTAAAAAAGTGTAAATTTAATAGATGGTATTTAGATTTATCTATTTATTATATAATTATTTAAATATTTGGTGGGGTTAACTCACCCTACGGAGTGTAAGATGCAGATAAAAAATATACATTTAGAAAACTTTAGAGGTATTAAAGAGCAAAATATAGAACTTTTACCTAATATAAATGTTTTTGTAGGTATTAATGGTGCTGGTAAATCTACTATTTTAGATGCTATTTCTATATCTTTGTCTTGGCTTGTTGAGGGGATTGAGAAAATAGAGTCTCAAGGTGAAAATATCCCTTTTGATAGTATTAAAAATACTGAAGATTATGCTTCTATTGGATTAACTATTTTACAAGATAGTAAAATGTATAAATGGGAAAATATTGAATTTCAAAGAGGTTATCCTGCTGATAAATCTTCAAATTTAATTGAGTTAAATCAATTGGTTTTTGAGTGTCAAAAAAATTATAAATATAAAAAACAACTTCCTATGATAGCCTATTATCCTATTAATAGAGTTGCCAAAGGTATTGTAGATATAAGAGGTAGTGAGAGTATATCTCAATTAGATGTTTATGATAATGCTTTAGGGACAAAAGCTAATTTTCAATCTTTTTTTGAGTGGTTTAGATTGCAAGATGATATTGTGAATGAATATACAACATCACGACGAAAATGGATGAAGAATCATAGAACTTGGATATTTCTAAAATTAAAGTATGCTCTTTCTCATTTTAAAGATTATAATAATAGTAAAGAATTGGATAAATTTATTCAACGGTTTAAAGAAGATGAATTTGTATTAGATGACCCAAGATATTTACTATTTGAATTAATGGATTTTTTACATTTTATGGATATAGGTAGGGATAATGATATTTCCTCTGTGGAATATTTATTACATAGAATGAGTCGATTAATTGATAGAGATGAAGAATATATTTTTGGAATAGATAATATATATTTTTATGATATAAAACAGATTTTAGAAGAAATTAATTCTAGTAAAATAAGAAATGAGAATCATTTAGATTTTATTTGGGATATTTTTTTATTATTTGTAGAGTTGAAATTCTGGCGACTTAGTTCTAAAGGTAGAAAAGATATAGAAAATCATTTTAATCATTCAAAACCTACAGAAAGCATGAATATGCAAAATTTTATAGCTGTAATTCAGAGAATTATGTTAAATGATAGTAAACGATTAGAAAAAGCACTTTTCAATCAAGACAGAGAACTGGATATTGTTACGAAAACAATAGAAAAATTTATCCCTGAATATAAAAATTTAAGAGTAACAAGAGTTCCAACACCTCGTATGTTAATAGAAAAAAATGGAGAAACACTAAGTCTAAATCAACTATCAGATGGTGAAAAAAACATGATAGCAATGATTGGAGATATTGCTAGAAGACTCTCTATGGCAAATCCAACTATGGCAAATCCATTAGAGGGTGATGGAATTGTTATGATTGATGAGGTTGATTTACATCTTCACCCTGATTGGCAACAAAGAATACTTTTTAATTTAGAGACATCTTTCCCAAATGTTCAATTTATTGTTACTACACATAGTCCACAAGTCTTAACAACAGTTAAATCAAAAGGTATCCAAGGTTTAGTATATAAAAATGGTAATTTAGAGATTAACAAATTTGATTTTTCTTTGGGTGCTAAAAGTCATGAATTACTTTATAATATTTTAGGAGTTGAAGAGCGTCCTCAAAATCTTGATATTGTAAAAAAATTAAATAGATATATAGAATTAGTAGATGATAATCTATATTATGAAGACGAAGCTTTAGAGTTAAGAGAAAAGCTTAATAATTGGGGTGCAGGAAAAGAAAAAGAGTTATTAAGAACTGATATGAGTATCAGAGCCAAAGAATATCGGCGTAAAAAATATGAAAAAAGTTAATAAAAATGATAATATTCCTTTAGAACTAAAAGAATATTTTAATGCTAATCCTCAAAAAAGTTGGAATGCTTTTAAAAATGAATGTCAAACAGGATATAAAGAAGTTCTTAAAGAAATCAAACAAAATCAAGGTGGAGTCTGTTGTTATTGTGAATTAACTTTTTATGATGAAAAAGGTATTAGAGATGATTTTAGAGTAGAACATTTTCACCCTAAAAGTGATAATAGTAATTCTAAGATAAATTGGAATTTAATATGGACAAATCTTTTGGGTTGTTGTCATGGTGGGAGCGACAAAACTGTTTTGGAAAAAACAAGATTTATTTGTAATAAAAAACATCGTCATAGTGATATTTTAAAAGCTGAAAAAAATTGGGATGATGAGATACTTAACCCTTTAGATATTCCTGCTTTCCCTCCTATATTTAAAGTGAGTTCTAAAGGTATAATGAGTATTGAAGAAGAGAATTGTAAAAGTATTAGTATAGATACAATTAAAGCTAAAAATTGTTTAGATGAGGAAAAGTTAAATCTCAATAGTATAGACTTAGTAAAGTGGAGAAAAGCTGTTTTTGAGAAATTAGAAGATGAAGTGGAAGAATCATTTAAGATAACAGAAGATTATGAAAAAGCAATGTTAGATACTTTAGATATATATTTATCAAAAGATATTAACGGTAATTTTCATTCCTTTTTTACAACAATAAGAAGTTATTTTGAAGAAGATGCTGAAGAGTTTTTGAGAAATAATAATTATGATGGATAATATCTAACAAACTATTGGAGATAATAATGAACATACACATTTTATAGTAAAATACTCCAAATAGAAAGAAGTAATTTTTATAAATCAGATTAAGATAAAAATAGTGATGAGTTATGGCTAGGTGGTAAGAACTTTAAAATTCTTACACGCTATAACAATACAACAACCTATGGAATGGCAATTTATAAAAGATTAGAATGTTTCTCTTTTAGTTTTAGAACTTTAGGAGAGATAACACCCATACAATATCCTTGGGTGCTATTTAATCTATAATAATCTTGATGATAATCTTCTGCCAAATAAAATTTTTCCAGAGGCTCTATAATAGTGACAATTCTATTACAATAGTTAGATTGAGCCAACTCTTTAGCTTTTAATGCACTATTTTTAATATTTTCATTAGTGTATAAAATCGTTGAACGATATTGAGTTCCTCTATCTGCACCTTGTCTATTTAGTGTAGTTGGGTCGTGTAGTTCAAAGAAAATTTTTAACAAATCATCTATACTAATAACATCTTTATTATATGTTATTTTAACAACCTCAGCATATCCAGTTGTTCCACTACAAACAGAACGGTAATCTGGTTTATCAGTATCACCATTTGCATATCCACTAACTACATCTTCAACACCATCAAGAAGCTCAAAAACTGCCTCCATACACCAAAAACAACCACCACCTAAAACTAACTCTTCTTTTGACATCAAAAAATACTTTTAGAATTTATAAGTAAGTTGGAAAGATATACTATTTTCTGTATGCTCAACGCTAGAAGCTCCCGTATACATATCACCTGTTTGTGGATTTAATCCAACTATTGTATTCATTGTTGTAGTTGTTTTAGGTGCATATACATACGCTAAATCAATAGAAAACTCTTCGTCAAATTCATAAGTTCCACCAATCGTATAATGCTCTTCAGCTGTTGCAGGAAAGCCTAAAAGATTAAATAGATTTAATGCGTTACCACCAGCCATTGCATAACTTCCAGCAGGAATTACTTGTGGACCACTCTGTACTTCTGTTAAAGGATTTTCAGCATAATTGTAACCAGCTCTTACTGCCCAATTATCTTGTCTATATTCATATCCAAATGCATATATATCTTGGTCTTCCCACATAAAATCTTGATATCCTTTTGCATCTGACCATTGAACTTGTCTATAATCAAAAGCAAATCTATGATTTTCTATACTATAAGAGAGTCCGACTCCAACTTCAGCAGGTTGTTCTAAATGATTTCTCATTGGAGCAGGGAATATGCCTACATCAACAAATGGTTGTGTTGCAGTTGATAACTGATTACTATAATCCATATCTATTTTAGACTTATAAACCATACCTATAACAAACCCATCTATACCATTTTGAGTAAAATCATAAGTTGCACCTAAACTATATCCAAACTCTAAATCTTGAGCTATACCAGAACCAACACTATTGCCCATAAAATCGTTATACCCAATATCTAAAGCTCCATATTGAAGAATAGGAGTTACAGCAAGACTTAAACTATCATATTTATAAGCTATTGGTACACCGAATTGCATAAGTTGTAAATTTGTTACCATATTCATATTTCCAGAATCCATAGGGTCTGTATGTGCATTTCTATAATCAACACCCATTCCAGCAGTTCCCCACATACCAATACCAATAAACCAATTTTCATCAATTTTATGAGCAATAGATACTTCTGGTATAACATTCATATCAGCATCACTATCATAATATGGAGCTTGTCCCATTTTTGCACTCATCTCTGGCATAAAAACTGTTCCACCAAATGATATTTCTGTATTCGCTACCTTTGTAATTAGTGCAGGGTTAACAAGTGTAGACTCTGCTCCGTGACTCATAGCAATACCAGTACCACCCATACCTCTTGATTTGACACCAACAGCAATTAAATTATCTCCATTTGTTGCATAAAGAAGTGATGAGGTGATTATTGAAAGTCCAATAGTAACTGGAAGTATTTTTTTATTCATTTTATATCCTTTTTTATTAAAATAAGTATTTTTTATATTTAAATAGAATTATAATTAAATCAACTTAATATAAATTTAAAAATAAAGCTGAAGATATATAATATATTTTTTTATCTTAGTAGTAAAATAAATACTTTTTATGCTAGAATAGAATAAATTCACTATAAAGAATATTAATGGACTTCGTAAAACTTAAACAATCTTTGCTTGATAATCAAGAGGAAACTATTGAGATATATAATTTGTTAAGAACTGGATTAGGAGCTAAGAATATAGACTTATTCTATTTTGATAGCACTAAAGGTATATTTTTTGATAAAATCAACACATTAATTTTAAATATAAAATATTTAGATGAAAGTAGTATTCTAGGTAATGCTATTATATTAAAAGAGCATTATTATATAGATAATATTCAAAAAGATGAGAGATATAATAGTGCTATTGATAATCCGTTTAATATAGATATAGATAAACAAATTATTATGCCATTTTTCTCAAAGAGTGGACGAATTAAAGGAATTTTAAGACTTTCTCAATTTCCATTTACTTTGAGTCAAACAGACTTTAAAAATATAAATGCTTTGAGAAGTGTATTTTTAAAAATATTTTCTATAAATAATAGTTATAAAAAAGAGGATATTGATGCTCAAAAAACAAATCAAGAGAGATTGAAAAATTATAATAATATTTCCAAAATAAGAGAAGTATATGATACTTTACTAGATAATAAATCAAATCCTGAGCTAGAAAAATTAATTAATATAGGTAGAAAAAATTTAGATGACATATATCAATATCTAAATCCAAATATTGATAATACAGAAAAAATTAATGAAGAGATAGAAAAAATTGTTAATAATAGTGATACAGGCGAAAAGAAGAAGATAAATATTTTAATAGCTGATGATATTCGTATTAATGTTCAGATTTTGAATGCAATGTTATCTAAATATAAAAATATAGGAAGTGTAAAATTTGCTTATGATGGAGTTGAAGCGTTAGAGATATTAGATGCAGATAGAAGTTTAAACTCTATACATATTTTATTTTTAGACCACCATATGCCAGGAGCATTAGGTAGTGATATTGCAAAAGAGTTAAAAAGTGATAAATATAACGAAAATCATATTACAATAATATCTATTACAAATGATATGAATATACTTGAAGAGAATAAAGATTTATATGACCATCATATTCCTAAACCATTTACACAAGATAATATTAAAAAAATAATGGATAAGATTTAATTATAAAAATATTAGAGGGGAAATTTTTAAGATTAAAAAATATAAAACTATGATATTATGTGATAAATCTTTTCTTAATTAATATTAAGAATCTAAATTATAGGAATTAATAGTTATGAAAAAAATTATAGTAAGTACATTAAGTGTTATATCATTAGTAAGTATGCTTCAAGCAGATTCTCTATCAGATGGTAGTACTGGATTTATTGGTGTAGAGGTAGGAAATACTCAATTAAAAGGTTCAAGATATATGAATATCTATGATGGAGATACATATAATCAATTTTATAAAGGTTCAGGTCTTGATATTGGATTAAAATTGGGTGCTCAAAATGAAGAGTGGAGAACAACTCTTGCACTTAATTATTATGACAATAAAGATGAAGACCAAAATTATGAAAAAGCATCTGTTATGATAGATTACTTTTTAGCTAATTCTGAAACATCTGGAATGAATATAAAACCATATATTGGAGCTACTCTTGGGTATATGGGGTATGAATCTACATTTATTGATGAGAGTGGTTTAGTTTATGGTGGACAAGCTGGTATTGTTTTAAATACAGCAATGATAGATTTTGATTTATCATATAGATACTCTCTATTTAATGGTGACCAAGCTGATACAATGGGAACAATTATGTTTGGTGCTAACTATTTATTCTAAAAAAAGGCTTAATCTTATGAAAATATTTAAAATATTATCTCCACTATTATTACTAATAACTATATTTATAAATGGTTGTGGTTCAAATAGTAAGGCAGGACCAGTATTTGATAATCCAAATACTGGAGGTTCAACAGAAGTTAATGGTTATAAATTAGTAAATATTACTGTCCCATTTGATGTTCATTATGCTAATGAAGCTAAAAATTTCAAAGTACAACTTCTTCAAAATGGAGTACCTGTAATTGGAGCTAAAATTCAAGTAGCTGGATTACCTGCTGAGTTTGGTGTAGTAACTAAAGCTTTTGCTAATACAGATGATAGTGGATATGCTACATTTAATTATATTGCTGCTGACCCACTAATTAATGGTGTATATTCTCTTGATGTATTTTATGATGGAGAGGCAACAAGTCCTACTTCTACAGATAACAACTCAACTCAACCATTTAGAATAAAAACACAACTTAATATAAATGTACAAGAGTCAAATGGAGATACTCCTAACGGTGGAGGAAAGATAAATTATTCATTAGTTAATACTACAAATCCATTTTTAGTCACTTATGTTAGTGAAGAGAAGAGTTTTGGTGTACAAGTTTTAAAAGGTGGTATTCCAATAAAAGGTGAAGATGTTTCAGTAGCTACACTACCTAGTAAATATGGAACAATTTCACCTGCAACTGCTAAAAGTAATGATGCTGGATATGCAATTTTTAACTATTTAGCTCCTGACCCATTAACTAATGGAACTTATGATTTAGAACTATCTCATACAGATGAAAATGGTTCTAAAGTTACTAATAGTTTACATATTCAAGTAGATAAAGGGGCTCAAGAGTTTACATATCAACTTACAAATGCATCTACACCTATTATATTATCAGAACCAAATCAAAAAGGTTTTATAACTGTATATCTTGTTGACAAAACAGGTGTTGGTGTTGCTGGGAAAACAGTTAACATCTCAATACTGGATAATGCTTATGGAGTTCTTACAGCAACAGTAGCAACAACAGACTCCTCAGGAAAAGCATCTTTTGAATATACAGCCTCTTCTGATATAGTTGGTTTAGGAAGTACAGTATTAACTGCTTCATTTACAGAGAATGGATTAAGCACAACTCAGAATATTGAAGTTAAATCAGAAAGTACATTTGATTATAAATTAACTAATTTAACAACTCCATTAATGGTAACAGCACCTCTTCAAGAGAGTTCAATTACTATTCAATTAGTAAATAAAGCCAATCAACCAATAGTAGGGAAAGATATATCACTTACTGCTATTGATATTAAATATGGTTCAATAACTCCTGCAGTTGCTAAAACAGATGCATCAGGTACAGCTAAATTTACATATACAGCTCCAGATAGTTTATTAGGATTAACAAATACTCAATCTACTCTTACATTTACAGAGAATGGGTTAAGTGTATCTGATACTCTTACTATTGCAATGGCATTAGATTTTGATTATAAATTAACTAATCTAACAACTCCAATTATGGTAAAAACTCCATCAGAGAAACAAAAGATAACCGTACAACTTGTAGATAAAAATAATCAAGGAGTGGTTGGTAAAGATATAGGAATATCTGCATTAGATGTTAATTATGGATTTATAACGCCTACAATTAGTACAACAAATGATTCAGGAACAGCAGTATTTGAATATACAGCTCCTTCAAGTTTAATTGGATTGAGTAATACTCAAAGTACAGTAAGTTTTACAGAGAGCGATTTAACAATATCTGAAGTATTAACTGTATCTGTTCAAACAGCATTTAATTATAAATTTAGTAATCCAACAACACCACTTATAGTCCAAGCACCGAAACAAGAAAGTGAAGTTGGAGTATATCTGGTTGATTCTAATGGATTAGGTATTCCAGATAAAGATGTAAGTGTTACAACTATTGATAGTGCTTATGGTTCAATATCTCCAACTACTATAAAAACTGATAAATCGGGTAGAGCAATTTATAAATATCTAGGACCTGATTCACTTAGTGGATTAAAAAACACATTTGCTAAGTTTAGTTTTACAGAGAGTGATTTAACTATATATGCTGATATGGAAATTAAAGTAAGTGCTATTGGTGGAGGAGTATATTATAAGCTTGTAAATGCCAAAACACCTATTAGTGTAATAAATCAAAATAATCAGACTCTTGATGTGCAGTTAACAGTATATGATTTGCCTGTAATTCATGCTAGACCTTGTCAAGAAGCTCCAAATTTGGTATCTACAGATTGTGTATCTCCTGAATCTATACCTAGAGAGTATGGTCGTATTAGAGCAATAGTAAAGGATAATGGTGCTATTGGTACGGTTCAAGATGGTTATGTATATTTTACATATATCCCTCCTTCGGCTTCAGAGAAAGCTAATGTTGGAACAGAGCATATATTTAATATGTATTATATTGATAAAGATGGCAAGATTGTTGCATCTACACCTATAACTATAGAGATGAACTACTAATATGATTAATCTTAAATTATTTCAACTAAACTTCGATGAAGCTACTGCCAAATTAGAGAAAAAGGGT
>FPHG01000008.1_pt1 | contig 38244 bp, 33 predicted proteins | sample 1057261 | NCBI WGS metagenome assembly FPHG01 (sample SAMEA4473298, study PRJEB15554) | hydrothermal vent metagenome | biome: marine basaltic hydrothermal vent biome; feature: marine hydrothermal vent; material: water | place: Pacific Ocean | collected 2011-06-14/2011-07-23 | depth 1709 m
CAGGTAAAAAGTGCTTGAAGCTATCATAAAACTTAAGCCATATTTGCCCCTCTATCCATAAAATTTGTTTAATATCAATATCTTTTGACAAATACTCCTCTACATCTTTTTTAAGCCAATCCAAAAATGGTTTTAAATCTTTTTTACCATGTCTATAATAATGATATAGTGTTTCGTGGATATTATCTGCAATGCCTTGGACTATTGATTTGGCAATAATAAGTCGTTTCTCAATATACGCTAGGCTCTGCTTGATGGTTAAATCACCACTAATTAACTGCTCTTTAGGATAAAATGAGCCATCGTAATTCCAGCTTTTGCGATAAAATCTAAAAACTTACTATTAAGATTTACCTCTCCCAAACAATAAAGCTCTTTTAAATCCTCCACTGGAATATAATCAATCCTTTTGCTATTTTTAAATGCAATTGAGTTATCTTTTCTACTTAATGTTCCCATACTAAATATATATTGTGTATGATTTTGTGCCATAATTATCTCCTTTTATATAAAACAATACTCATAATAAGCACACTTTTTACAATGTTTTTCAAAAATTGCTTTTGGTGGTTTGGGCAAATCAATTAAACTCTCTATATCGCTTAAAACTTTGAAAAGCTCCTTTTCATTCATGCCTCTTTTCTCTATATACTCTATTTTGCCTTTTTTAAGTACCCCTTTGGCTTTTAGTTTATATAGATATAACAACACCTGCCACTTAACAGCCTCTCTATCGCTATCAGATTTTTTCACCTCTACAAGATAATCTTTTGTAATTTTATCTATTTTGATATTGTCTATGCTAATCTCTGTTTTTTTACCTTTTTCTTCGTTAATTTCGTGTAATACTTTACCTATTCGGACATCTTCGCTATTCTCTTCTAGGTTTATACGGTTTGCGTGTAGCCAACATTGAGTTTTACAATGGAAGTAGTAGTTTATTAGTGTTCCTGTGATTTGGTTCATATAAACATCCCCACATTTCCACCTTTACCTAATACACTTGTATCAAGACCATCTTTATAACTATAAACATTTTCCCACTCTTCAAGATACAAATAACCATATTCAGCTTTTCCATAAGGTTTTAGATTATCTACACCACAACCATCATATATTGCCAAAGAAAAAGTATATTGAGAGATTTTAGAAGCCAATGTTTGTAGCTTGATTTGTCTTGTTGTATAATCTTCATTTTGATTTTTTATTGTCTCTTTATACTCTTGCCACACTTCTATCGCATCATCATCTAAAGGCACAAATACAGAAAGGGACTCTATATCTATAATCTTAATATGAGACTCTGCAAACCTAAGATTTTTGATATGGTCTGTATAAGTGTTTAATCCTTCAATAAATGGAGTATTATTTATGGTCTTAATATTATCTATTACCTGATTATAATAGGTATCAAAGTTTTTACTCTTCAATACATTTTCCTCCACTATAATATTTAATCGTTTATCCCCTTTATAAACATATTTAGCCTTTGGATTTTCCATCTCAAATAAAAAGAGTTTGTTTCCCTCTTTAGAAGAGTTACGATTAATCCTACCTGCTAACTGCTCATCACTATCAATAAGAGATTTCTCTTTAAAGCCTATATCCATATCAATATCTACACCTGCTTCAACCACCTGTGTAGTCACTAAGAGAACATTTTTATCTTTTTCATTTTTTAAAAAGTCAATAATCTCTCTTCGTCTTGGCTCTAATATTGTACCACTAAGTAAGAATATCTTATCAAAAAACTTTTTATTCTTATCTTTTGCCTCTTGATAAAACTCATCAGCACCCTTTTTTGTGATAAATTCAATAATAGTTCTACTTATGCTTGTGTTATTACTTTCTAGTTTTTGATAAACTTTACTCTCTTGAATCACTCTTGCATAGATAGATTTTGGCTCTTTGAGTTTGATAGGTTTTTTAATTGTTATTTCATCAATACTCACACGACCTGCAAAATTTGGATTAGAAAAATACTTTTGCTTATTTTTTACAAGAGGAATAAATTTACTATTAGGTTCATTTAAAATATCTCCTATCTTTGGCAAAGTCGCACTCATCACAATAAATTTGATATTAAACTTATGAGCAAAACTATCTAATATATAAACAATACTAGACCACAGATTAGGGCTATAAGTCTGTATTTCATCTATAATTACAATAGAGTTAGCTAAACGATGAAAAATATAATTATCATCTTTACTCACACCTGTTAAAATATTAAAAAACTTCACATGACTTAGTAGTATAAGAGGATAATTCATAAACTGATTGTCTAAAAAGTTTGTTTTTTCATTTCCATACAATCCATCTTTTGCTATTTCAGTTGTATCATTATATTTTGCTTTTGAGTGAAGTTGAACTATCTCACTATTATCAAGACTCAAACTATTTTTGATAGCATCATAAGTTTGAGTAATCAAGGTAGTAAAAGGAAACAGATAAAATATTTTTTTAATAGAATTATCTTTTTGCAAAATTTCAACAGCAGACATAAGTGATAAATTGGTTTTTCCTGCTCCTGTTGGAGCTTCTATATAAAAAAGGTTTTTAGTAATATTATTTCTCAAAGTCTCTCTTGTCTCACAAAAAAGTTTATTTCTTAATATATTAAGATTTTCATTTGACTTCTCTTCTAACTCTTTAAAATCAATATCTATACTTTGAATATCTTTGAGAGCTTGATTAAAAGTTTGTTGTTTATTATTTTCATCAAACTTATCAGTATAAAACTCGTCATAAACTTTTTTACTAAACTTTTCATCTATCAATCCAAAATCTTTATATTCTAAACTTTTTTTATTCCCATAATTCATAAATTGAGCTGTGGCATAGTAGTCGGAGATAATTAGGAGAGAGAAGAGGGATTTGGAGAGTAGATAATAGTTCTTATTTTTCTTAAAAGGTAAGCTTTGTAAATGAGTCATCAAGACTTGGTGCATCAGTTTATCTATTTCTATATTTAATTTAGAGGTATAGCTATATAGATTATGACATATTTTAACTCCTTGACTACCATTTAAAAACTCTTTCCAAGAAGAATATAAACCCGTATGATGTCTCCAAAGTGTTAAAGAAAAATAAACACTTATACTAATAAGTTCTATTTTTTCATTTTTATTTTGATATTTTTCATTAATATACTTAAAACAACTCAACAGATATAGATAAGCACTCAAAATAGAATGTTTTGAAGATATACCATTATTTATATTTTCAAACTTATCATTACTCATTTTATCTTTTTGAAAATTTTCATTTATTTTACCAATATCATGCCAGTAGATAGCTTTGAGATAAAAGAGTTTCATATCGTTTTGTATTTGAGCATTATTAGTCGTAGATTGAATAATTTTATTAATATTATTTTCTAATCTATTCTCTTCTATCAATTTTATTGCATACTTTAACACCAAATCAGAATGAGCTAAAAGAGTTTCTACTTCTGAATTGTCTTTAGATAAATGAGCAAAATAACTATCTACATCTTTCACTATAAATGTAAAATCAAAAAAATCATTTTTTATAATATCATTAAAACTTAATAGAGACATATTATTTTTTCATCAATTAAGAACAGAGTGAGTTTTTTTACAAACTCTGAATTACTTATCATCTTGGCATTGGTATAAGCAAAATTCTCATATTGATATTGATTAAGTTTGTCTAATTCTATGGGTAATCTTTCAAAATAATAAAAATAACTCTCACTCATAGAACTGTCAAAAGGGTCTCTTAATGCTTCACTCTTTTTTAATGCCTCATTATCAATATTTGGAAAGAGTGAAAAGATAGCAAACTCATCATTTGGAGTAAATTCTTGAATATCTTCAAAGTGTTTAACCTCATCAATATCTAATTTAAACTCATTTTTTCCCATATAAGGGATATACTCATATTGAACAACTTTTTCATCAAGAAATTCATTTAATTTTTGATGACTCTCTTTTGATAAATCTAATCCTATATAAATTTTATATTTGGGTTCAATTAAAGTCTGTTCTATAATATTGAGTGTTCCTCCATCTTTATTGGCATATCCAACTGTATTATTATATTTGATAAGCCTTTTTTGATAAACACCTTTATTTCCATAAGGAACTATACCAATAAGTAAATCTTGAAGCTCTCTATAAAACTCTGGATAATTGTCACTCTCTTTCATTTGAGAATATCCACCTAACCCAATAACTGCCCCCAAAATACCTAAAATTTGCGTTTTAGGTATGATGTTAAATGTAAAATAGGCAGGAGTATTGACATCAGGCTTTTTAAACATTCCAAAATCAGAACTTATATCAAAAGAGATGATTTTATCTATTTTTGGCATTTTTTCAGTTCCTTATCGGAAATAATAGATTTTACAGAAACATTTTTAATATCAAAAATATTATCATCATAATCTAATTTAGTTACATCTATATAAATTTCTACAGATTTAACCTTATCTGCCACATCTTCTAAAAGATTTTTTACTTCTAATAAATCTAGCTTTCTTTTAAAGCTTTCCTCTTGTTCGGTTACTTGTATAAGTGTGGTAAATGATGGTAGTTGTATCTTTTCATCATCATTAAGTATAACAAAAATAGAAAATTCATTCTCAACACCAATTTTTGAAGCACTATCAAGATAAGAAGCACCTCTATTTATCGCCTCTTTAAATTGTGTTATATCATCATTAGTCAAATAACCATGATTGTCTATAAGTTTTATCAACTCTTCACTATTTTTTGGATTAATTGTAAAATTATGTAGATAATGCCCCTCTTCTAAAACGGTTTGATTTCCTATTGTAGTCTGTTGGCTATCTCCTGATTTTTCATTAGAGTTTCTAAAAGGACTTACTATATCTTCTGTAAAAATATTGTTTTGAGCATAAATATTAAGTCCATGAGTTATTTGAGAATTACCATGAATAGAGATATTCCCCTCTTTACTTGCAAAAGTTGCACCAAAAAGTCTTATATCTAAAGCTTTAAATAAATTTTGTAAAATTGGCACTCTTTTAATATCATCAGGTTTATGCCCAATAATATGAAAATTAACTTTATCATCAATCTCTTTTTTCAACAAATAGTTATTATTGATAGATTGAGCTATCACATAACCCTCATTTTCTTCAATAAATTTATCAACCTCATCTTTAATTCTAGGAAAATATTTATCATTTTTCTCTTTAGCTTTCTTTTTTACTTCTTCAAGAGAAGGATATGCTCCAAATAGTTCTATATAAGTCTCATCAATATCAAGAGGTTGCATATTCTCTTTTTTATATCGTGTTGTATAAAAAATCTTATTATCATTATTTAATTTAAAATAATTTCTAATTGCATATTTCAAAGCCTTATCTGTTGCATAAACTACACCATTAGGCAAAGTTCTAGGACTTCCCGTAAAGTCTGCATTATAATTTGCCACCGTTGATTTTACTAATACTGCACCAAAAATTCTATTATTGAATCTATTTTTCATCATTTTCTTCTCCATTTTCTTTTAATTTTTTATTCTCTTCTGCTTTGTTTGCTATCTTTTGGGATATAACACTATTTGAAAAATACCCTGCCATAATCAAAGGAATTAAACTTTTGATTGTCTTTTGTTCTAGTTGATATACCATCACTTCACTGACAAGTTTATCAAACCAGCCATAACTATTAAAAAATTTAAAAGCATGAGAATACTTTTGAATTTGCTGTGCAATTACAAGCTGAAAATCACTAGCACTGTTTTTGGATATAAATATATCAAGCAAAGAGTGTGTTTTACTTGCTGATTCATTTTTATTCAAAATATATCGTATCAACTGACCACTTGCAAATGCAAACTCTTTATCATTTTCTAAATGTACCTCATCATTTTCAAGTACATTGCCTATTTTTTCTCTTAAATCTATAATTTCTGTTGCCAAATCTTCTCCTTTATGAAAGTTTTTGTGTAGTGAGATATAAAGTGCTAACTTCTCTTTTATCTTATAGCTTTTATCCCAATCATCATTTAGTTTTATCTGCTCTCGTATAATAGAGATACAAATATCATCAAATATATATCCGTTAATAACCTCTTCTTTTCCTTTGTAGATATAATCAAAAATAGCTTTATTATATTGATAAAATTTTGTTGCTACCATCGCAGGTATCTGTTCTGTTGAGGGAACATTTATTTTTTCAGTAAAATAATTATTTTGTAACATATAGGTACTTTCATTTTCGCCATTTAAAGTATAAAAGAATTTTGAAAAAAATCCCCTTTCCATATTAAAAATAGTATCAATATTACCACTAAACATTTTAAGCTCAAAAATATCACTAATCTCAAAATCTTTTAATTTGTATTGAAAGCTATCTATATAATCAACATCATAAAATCTTAAACCATCTTTTGTATTCCCCCAAAATATTAGATAAAAATTCAATTCATTAATCTCGTCACTATTATCAGAGATTTTTTCATAAGCTTTTTCAATTATTTCTTTATAACCAATAGGCTCTTTTGTATCTTTTAGTAAATCAAAATAGATTTTATTCCCATCATTATCTATTGCATCTTTATTTGATATAAAAATAGGTAGGGGATTAGGGAACAGTCTTTTTTCATATTTTTCTACTTTGATTTTTAACTTTAATAGCTCTTCAAATAGTGATAATTGTTGTACTACTTTACCACTATAAAGTGCTGTATAACCTCCATAAGTTCTATCTCTTGTTTTATGAAGATAAAAAGGTTTTTTATCAGCAAATGTATTTAAAAAACTTGATGTTCCTAAATTTATTATTTCACTTGAAATAGGACAGGTGTATTCTTCTTTCGTTGAATAAGAATTTTTATCTTCAAATAGTCCTTTGGCATTAAATGACATTTCAGGAGAGTATTCATTATAAAATACCTCTATATATTTTAAATCATAATCAAAATAAATTTTTATATAGTCATTGTTTTTTATCTTTAATAACAATTCTTTACCAATCCCTTTTATAAAGCATTTTGAAGATAACTTATTTTTAATCATTCGCTCTATTAGTTTTATATTTTTCAAAGTATTATGATTTTCTGTCAAACTTATAAGTTTTTCAAAATATCCCGTGACAAATATTCGTTGTTTAATTTCTAATAATCTTTCTAAAATAGTCTTATCAGTTTTGTATCTAAAAAATATAGCATAAGGCGAAGCAGAATGAATTTGATTTTTACCTTTCATAGGAGAGCTATCAAAATTTTTATTGCTATCCAAATAATTAGAATAATACTCTCTCTTCTTCAAATCATACTTATTGACAAAAGATAAAAATTCATCACTCCCATCATTATAAGCAAACTCTTTTATCTCAAAAGTATCTTTATCAATTACAATATGAAGTCCTTTTGAAATAGTCCTATTATCCAAGATAATATCTCTAAATTTACCACCATTTAAGTCCATAAATTCCACAATCTCTTTAATCATAATCCAATCCCCTTGCCCAAACAAAACCCACCACCAAAACTATTCTTCTCCCCAAGCCCACAAGCCATTGCCACAAATGCCAACTTTTGCGAAACCTCATCTTCATTAGGAACTATCCTAAACTTATTACCATAAAATTTTACAGGTACTCCGTGGCTATGTAACTTATCTGTTTGTATAGTTTGTAGGCGACTGTTTTTGAGTTCAAAGAGTTGAATAAAGTTTTGAGATACCTCTATCTTTTCATCATAAAAGTCTTGATATTTTTTGATAAGATTATCTTGAAGTTGTTTATGTAGTATCATCAAATCATCCTCTTTTACCCAATATTTACCATTTTGCATTGTAACTATTACAGGAGTAGCACTATATATTTCACTTATAAAAAATTGATTTATAGTTTTTTTGCTAGTTTGGACGATTGATAAATTTGGATTATTAATATTTAATCTTAGAGTTTGAGATAGAGTATCTATGAGTTTTTCATTTAATGAACGGATAGTTATTTTATATATACCACCCTCTTTATAAATTCCATCTCTTTGTATTGGATAAAAATTACCAAAGGTGTAATACTTAAATCCTATATCTGTATGAAGTCTTTTTAACTGCTCATCTTGAGCCATAGAAAAGCTTATATATTTGCTTATAATTTCAAAACTATTCTTAAAATTAATATCTTTTTTTAGGTATGCTGTACATGTGAGTTCATAATATTTCATTTTTTATCTCCATTAAAAATTGATATATTACATTATATCACTTTAAGAAGAATTCTAATGTCTAGTTTTTAGGAGTTTTATATATTAAATGGGGGGATTTGAAAGTTATCGGGATAAATCCCGATAAAAAAGAGAATTACTCTTCAATAACTGCTGTATCTTTGTCGCCTCTTGTTTCAGATGCAGGCATACCATCAATAGCATCACCCCATACAATACAACCTTCTGTTGGACAAGCTTCAGCACAAGCTGGAACATCATGATAACTTACACACTCAACACATTTATCTGAATAAACATAATAAATCTCTTCACCTGTTGGGTTATCGTCCTCATCAACGATTGCTTCTACTGGACACTCATCAATACATGCCGCACAGTTAATACATGTATCTGTAATAATTACTGCCATTTTTTCTCCTTAAATTCAAATTTCATAAAACTATATCTAAACTATTGTAAAGTTTTCTTTAACGATGATATTTATAGCTCAAAATATCTTTTTATATCATCAACACGGTTCAATTTTTCCCAAGTAAAATCTTCATCTTCTCTTCCAAAATGTCCATAAGATGCTGTTTTCTTATAAATTGGACGCAATAAATCTAAAGATTCTATAATTCCTTTAGGTGTTAAATCAAAAAGCTCTTCTACACATTTATTAATTTTATCTTCATCAAATTTTGAAGTATTATGAGTATCAACATATATAGAAACAGGAGATGCCACACCAATTGCGTAAGCTATTTGAATAGTTGCTTTATCACATATACCTGAAGCAACTAAGTTTTTAGCTACATGTCTAGCTGCATAAGCTGCACTTCTATCAACCTTAGTTGGGTCTTTACCAGAAAATGCACCACCACCGTGAGGACAGCTACCACCATAAGTATCAACTATTATTTTTCTACCAGTTAATCCTGCATCACCTTGAGGTCCACCAATAACAAATCTACCAGTTGGATTTATATGATATGTTATATCATCATTCATAAGCTCTTCAGGAATAACAACTTTAATAACTTCATTTAAAACTGCCTCTTGCACTACTTCTAATGATACATTATCATGATGTTGAGTAGATACAACTATCGTATCAATTGAGACAGGCTTATCATCGACATACTTAACACTTACTTGTGCTTTACCATCAGGACGCAAAAAAGGAACTGTACCATTTTTTCTAACCTCTGCTAGTTTAGCAGTAATCTTATGAGCCAATAAAATAGGCAAAGGCATAAGCTCTGGAGTCTCTCTACAAGCATAACCAAACATCAACCCTTGGTCACCTGCACCAATCTCTCCACAACTCTTATCAACACCTTGGTTAATATCAGGACTCTGCTCACCTACACCATTTAAAACACCTGCTGAACGATAATCAAATCCATAAGATGCATTAGTATAACCAATCTCTCGAATAACCTCTCTAGCAATCTCTTGCATTGGAGCATAAGTATGAGTCTTAAGCTCTCCTGCAATCACACAAAACCCATTACTAAGCATTGTCTCACACGCAACTCTAGCATTTTTATCATTTTCAATAATATAGTCAAGTATTGCATCAGAAATCTGGTCAGCCATTTTATCGGGATGCCCCTCGGTGACGGATTCACTGGTAAAAATATACTCTTTAGACATTTAAATTCCTTTTATTTTATTTGTTCTCTGTCACTGAACTTAAGAAATATCTCTTTTGAGAAGTTTGTTAAATTAAGTTTCTGTATTTGTATTTTAAAAATGAGATAAAGGCTATATCTTCTTGAGCTAAGATAAATTGTAACTCTTCTATACTATCAAAATCAATCTCTTCAAAATCTTTTAAAGCATCTTCTCTAGCTTTTGGTAAATCTCCATCATTGAGATGTAAAGTATCTATCATATATTGAGCTTTATTTCTATCTTTATTTGATATAATTATTTCAGCATCTCTATTGTATTTAAAATACTCTCTTATATCTTCAACTTTTAAAGGATTCAAAAATTTATCTTCATTATATTGAGTATCATCTTTATCTTTTCTATGACCACAATTATATCTAGTCTTATCATCTTCACTATTACGACAAGTCCCATTACAAGATATTGATAAGTTATAGTAATCAAAAGTTAAGTTTTCTTTATCTAACGATTTTGGTTTAATATGTTCAATATGAGAGTTATTTATATCTATTCTATCCTCACAATAGCAACATAAAGAATTTTGTTCTTCTTTAAGTATATATGCCTTTAAAGCTCTCTTCTTAGTAGAATAATACTTATCCCAACTACTTAATTTTTTTGTATCATCAATAAAAAATTGAGGTATGCTGACTTTCTCAATATATCTCATCGCTTATTCATCTTTTTATAAAAATCTATTCTTCTGAAAAATGATGAGTTAGCACCTTCTAATTCTAAAATTTTCTCTTTAATAAACTCTGCTTTTTCACTATTTTCTTTATCCTCTTCTATTAACTCTCTATACTCTTTTTGTAAGTTATCTAACTCTTCAGGCAAACTCTTTCCTCCCATTACAAGTTCAACAATATGATTTAAATCATTATCTCTCAATGGTTTTGATAGCTGTTTAACTTCTCCATCTTTTAAAATAATTAAATTCTTATAATAAGTAGAACTTAATATTTGTGGTGAATGTGTAGCTAGTAAAAATTGGCTACCATCAGACCATTTAGATAAATCTTTAATTAATTGATATTGCCATCTTGGATGAAAGGCTATATCAATTTCATCAATTAATATAATAGAATCTTCAGATACAATATACTTTAACCATATAAAAATAGCTAATTTTTTCAACTCTCCATGACTTAAATCTTCTGGTAAAATTTTAATTTTACTATCTTTTAATCTAAAAATTATTTCATTACCATTTTCATTCTCTAATATTTCCTTATTATCTAATAGACTTTTTAGATTTTGAGATAACCTATCATATTTTTCACCATATTTATTAGTTTTTCTTTTTATCTTCAAATCTTCATCAGATGCTTTTTTAAAAGATTTTAAAATTAACTCCGTTGGTATAAAATTATAAGTATAAAAATTATCTAATTCATTTTTTGAATTTTCTAATACAGCAGAATAAGATAAATCTGAGTCAAAGATTTCTTTTTTATCATCACTGCTTAAAAAATGATATATTTGAGAATTTGGTGCATTTAAAAAGACTTTTTTAGATAAACAATCTAAAAGTTCTATATCCATATCTGTTTCTAGTATCAATACAGTATCATGATTTATATGATTTATATATATAATATTTTTATTATTTAATTCATCACGAAATTTATCTAATAAGTTCTTAGTATTACGGTAATATTTATCTAAATCTTCTATATCTACGGACTGTAAACGACTATCATTAAGTGCTTTTTTAATAAATTCTTTATAGTCTTTAACAACTTTACCTCTATTTCCTTCTATTCTTAATTCATCATAAAGGCTAGACATTCCTAGTTCATTAAAAATATTCTCAGAATCTCTAAATTTATTTTTAAATAGAGGAGTTAGCCTATTAAACTCTTCTAATATATTAATCAGAAATGATAATTTACTAAATTTTTGTTGTTTTTCTCTATTACTATCACTCTCTTTTTTTAATGATTTTTTTAACTCTTCTTCATCTAAATACATATTAAAAGCTTTTTCTTTAGTAATAGAAAAGTTTAAATAATAATCTTTTCCATTATCTTCAATAATAAAATTAACTAGTTCAATATCTTCCGTGATTTCATAAAACTCTTCTAATAAATTTTTTATATACTTCTGTTTATTCTTATCCATAAAACAGTGTAATATTATAAAAATAAATTGAATAAGGGTACTCTTCCCTCCACCATTTTTACTAGCAATAGAAAAAACATTAGGAAAATTATCTTGTTTATCAAAATTTATAATAATATTTTCAAAATTTCTATATTTTATTATTTCTACTTTTTTTAGTTGCATCTATACCCTCTTCTCACTAACTCTCTTAGCCAACTGTTCAGGTAATCTATTTAAAGACTCTTCAACAAGTGTTGTATTGCCATGTGTAATAAAGTTATCTTCATACTCAAATGAAGTTAGATTAATATCTTTTATCCTATTTTCACTTAAAAATTCTAATAGTGCAGAGCCTACTCCACCCATTTTTGCACTATCACTAAAGATGAACCACTCTTTATATTGTGAAGATATCTTAGTTAACATCTCTTTGTCCAGAGGCTTTACAAAACGCAAATCTAAGATAGCAATCTCTTCTTCTATTAGAGAGGCTGTTTTCATTGCTAATCCTACTCCATTACCATATCCAATAAATAGTATCTTGTTACCATCTTTGATGAGGTGAGATTTTCCTAGTTCATATTTAGGAGTTTGGCTATTTTCTGCACTAAAAGAACCTCTTGGGTAACGCAATGCACATGGGTGGTTATAATCTTTGGCAAACTCCATCGCTTTTATCATACTATCTTCATTATATGGAGCTAGAAGTGTCATATTTGGAATGGCTCTTAAGAATGATATATCAAAAACACCTTGATGTGTCTCTCCATCTTCTCCTACTATTCCTGCTCTATCTATGGCAAATGTAACTCCTAAATCCATTAATGCTATATCATGGATAATTTGGTCATAGCCTCTTTGTAGAAATGTAGAGTAAATGGCACAAAATGGTTTGAATCCCTCTTTTGCTAATGCACCCATTGATGTGACTGCATGTTGTTCTGCTATGGCTACATCCCAAAATCTGTCAGGATATTTCTCTATTGCATCACTCATTCCTGTTCCACTAGGCATTGCAGCAGTAACACCGACAACTTTTTTATCATTATCTGCTAAAGATATTAAAGTTTCACTAAATATAGTTGTTGCATTTTTTTTGGAAGAACTCTTTTTTATACTCTCTCCATTATGTAAATCAAATGCACCCACCCCATGCCAATGCTCTTTTGTACCTTCTGCTATCTCATACCCTTTGCCTTTTGTGGTTTGAGTATGAATAATTACAGGGCGACCTAGATTTTTAGCTACCTCTAATGTCTCTATAAGCTCTTCTATATTATGTCCATTTACAGGACCTATATACTCTATTCCTAACTCTTCAAATAGAAGACCTGGTGTAATTAATCTTAGAGACTCTTCAAATCGTTTTGCCATATAGGTTGCACTCTCTGGAAGATGTTCAAGAAGATGTTCTGTTCCTCTCTTTATCTTTTGATAAAATGGACCAGCCATTCCTTGAGATAGATATTTACTTACTGCACCTATTGGTTTTGCAATACTCATCTCATTATCATTTAATATGATAACAATAGGATATTTTTTATCTCCCAACTCATTTAATGCTTCATAAACCATTCCAGCACTCATACTTCCATCACCAATAAATGCTACTGGAATTCTATCTTCACCTTTAAGATGTATAGCCTTAGCAGAACCAACAGCTAAAGATATAGAAGTTGAACTATGACCTGCACAATAGTAGTCATAAGGAGATTCTGATGGTTTTGTATATCCACTTATGCCTTTAAATTCTCGTAGAGATTCAAAATCTTTCCATCTACCTGTTAATAATTTATGTGCATAAGCTTGATGGCTCACATCATATATAAATGGGTCTTTTTCTACATCAAAAACAAAATGCATAGCTATAATTAAATCTGTTGCACCAAGAGTTGAACTTAGATGTCCCCCATTCTTACTAACAGTTTTTAATATTTTATCTCTAATCTCTTTAGCTACATCTTCTAGTTCGTGAATATTAAAATCTTTTAGATTAGTATATCTATTTGGCATTACTTAACTCTTCTATTAAAACTTCAAAGAGACGGGTATTCTGCTTCTCTGTTCCAACAGTAATTCTAATTGCATTCATACCATAAGATGCAAGATTACGAATAATAACACCTCTTTGTAATAAACTATTTGATATTGATGTTGAAGATATATTATCATTAAATAAATAAGTAATAAAATTAGTATAACTATCTATATATTCTATATTATTATCTTTTGCAAAAGCTTCATATCTTTTTAATTCACCTTGATGAAGTTTAATAGAATCATTTACAAAAGCTTCATCTTTTATAGCTTCAATAGCAGATAAAAGAGATAATGTTGTAATATTAAATGGTGGACGAAGTTTAGATAAGATATTAATAAGTTCTAAATTAGCAATTCCATATCCAACCCTCATTCCACCTAATCCATAGGCTTTAGAAAAAGTTCCGAGATATATTACATTAGAAAAATTTATTAAATCTTTTGGTTCTATTTTATATTTTTCATTTTTAGCAGAGGCATACTCCATATATGCTCCATCTACAACTATTAGAGTCTCTCTGTCTACTGCATCAATTATCTTAAATACATCATCTTTGCTAATCGCATCACCTGTTGGATTATTTGGAGTACAGATATATATAATTTTTGGTTTATGCTCTATGTATGCAGTGATAAACTCATCTACTTTATGCTCATAACTCGGAGTTCTTATAATAGTTGCACCCATCTGTTTTGCGTATATCTCATACATTGCAAAAGTAACTCTACTCATTAATACTTTACTATCTTCAGATAAAAATGCTCTTGATATAAATTCCAAAACTTGGTCACTACCAGCACCAATTATAATCTCTTTATCAGATACAGAATATTTATTAGATAGAGCCTCTTTTAGTTCATAAAAACTATCATCAGGATATAAATGAGCATTGTTAGCACTATTAATTAATGCTTTAGCTACATTGGGGTTAGTTCCCTTTGGATTTTCATTTGAAGCAAGTTTAATGACATCTTTAGCATCAATTCCAAACTCTCTAACTACCAACTCAATTGGTAATCCTGCCTCATAATTTTTTATACCATCTAATACTTTATTTCCTCTCATTCTTTCCCTTTAGTATAAATATCATCACTCTCTTTACCATACGAGCCTAAGAATTTTATAGACTCTTCATATTTTTCAAAAATATTCTTAATATGCTCATCATCTTTATGCCCTGCAAACTCTAAGAAAAATGTAGATTCACCTTTAATAATATGTGATTTAATTTTAGTTAGATTTATATGTGCCTCTTCAAAATCATTTAAAAATTGAACTAGTGAACCAGGTCTATTTGGAAGATGTACTAAAATAGATGTTTTATCATCTCCACTCGGTGCATTCTCAAAATCACTAATAATAAAAAATCTAGTTCTATTATCTTCATTATCTTCTATATTATTAAATAATATTGGTAAACTATACATAGTCGCAGCCACAGCTGAACATATTGAAGCACTATTAGGTTCTATTGTTGCTAACTTTGCACCTTTTGCTGTTGATTCTACTGGAATTTGTTCTATTTCAGATAAACCATAATCATCTAAAAATCTTTGACATTGACCAAAGGCTATATCTTTTGAATATATCTTTTTTATATCATTTATATTTTCACAAGTTGTAGCTAATGTATGATGAACATCTACAACAACTTCAGCTATAATTTTTAGGTTAAAATTACTTAAACAATAGATTGTATCACTAACTATTCCATTAGAACTATTTTCAATCGGAATAACCCCAAACTTTGCATTCTTACGATTAACCTCTTTAAATATACCCTGAATAGAGGAGATAGGAAGATAAGAACTCATTGCCCCAAATCTACTTTCAGCTGCTTGATGTGTAAAACTAGCTTCTGGTCCTAAGTATGCAATTCTCTCTGGTAGTTCAAGATTTCTTGCTACTGCAAAGAGTTCTAAAAATAGAGCATCAATTGCATTTCCTGTTAATTTACCACTATTTCGCTCTTTTAACCTATTTAGAATAGATTGTTCTCGCTCTGGTCTATAAATTGGAGCTCCTGTTGTATTTTTCAACTCTCCAACTTTATGAACAAATTCCATTCTTTCATTAATTAAATCTAGCAAAGTATCATCGATAGAGTCAATATTATCTCTTAATTTATCTAAATCCATTATCAATCTTCTTTCGTTTGCCAACTTGTATCACAAACCTCTTCTAATCTTATTTGGTCTTCAAAGCTCTCTCTTTGACGAATAAGATAATCTTTGCCATTATAAATTGCTACTTCTGCACTTCGTCCTCTTGTATTATAATTACTTGCCATTGTAAATCCATAAGCTCCAGCACTATGAATTACTATCAAATCATTATGGTTCAATTTAGGAAGTTCTACATCTTTACCAAAGAAGTCTCCACTTTCACAAATAGGACCAACAACATCAGCTTTACTAACCTCATCAGAAGCTTCTACTAGTGCCTCTATTTTATGATATGCATTATATAAACTTGGACGAATTAAATCATTCATCGCTCCATCTACAATAACAAATCTACGGCGTTCATTAATCTTCTCATATAATACTTTAGTAACAAAAATACCTGCATTTGCTAACATATATCTCCCTGGTTCACAAATAATAGTTACATCTAAACCTTTTATTGTTTCTACTATTACATCAGAGTAATCTTTTGGGTTTATAGTTATCTCATCATCATATACAACACCAATTCCACCACCAATATCAAAAAATTTAATATCAATATTAATTGCTTTAAGGCTTCTTACTAAATCAGAAACTATTATAGATGCCTCTTTTATTGGCTCTAACTCTGTAAGCTGAGAACCTATATGAAAATGTATACCAATAGGATTTAAATATTTAGATTTATTTGCGTATATGTACATTCTTTTAGCCATATTAATATCCACACCAAACTTATTTTCATGTAATCCCGTAGATATATATGGATGAGTTTTAGGGTCTATATTTGGATTAACTCGAATTGAAATCCTAGCCTCGATACCTAACTCATTTGCAACAAGTTCAACCCTTTTCATTTCAGCTTCACTCTCAAGATTTAGAAGTAAAATACCTTTTTCCAAAGCTTCTTTTATCTCTTCATCTCTTTTGCCAACTCCAGAGAATATTATTTTATAAGGTTTTATCCCAGCTTTTAAAGCTCTATTTACTTCTCCAATACTAACACAATCAGCACCAGCTCCATCTTGAGCTAATCTTCTAATAACAGCTAAATTTGAATTTGCTTTAACAGCATAAGATATAAGTGATTTTTTACCTTCAAATGCCTCTTTAAGCTCTCTGTATCTATTAGATATTGTATTAAAATCATAAATATAAAGTGGTGTATCATATTTTTTTACAAGTGATTTTAGGTCTACTTTCATAATAATCTTTCCTAATTTTAACTTTTAGAATTGATTTTATCTAAAAAAACTTTATTTATATAATAATTAGGATTTTATCAATCATTAATTGAATATTTGTTTTGCCCATAAAATTGTTTTCATTAATGGTATATGATATAGATACTTTCTGATTATTTAAAAACTTTTCTGTTGTTTTAAACTTAACTCCTGTTAATATTAATCCATCTTTTTCAAAAGCAAAACGAAGATGTTCTTTAGATTTCCCCATTGTATCAACTTTAAGAATATTAATATTTTTAGTAATAAACTTTGGTCTTATATTCTCTTGTCCATAAGGTTCATACTTTTTCATCATATTTATTAAATTAAAATTAATATCTTTAAACTCTAGTTCACCTATAATCTCTGGGTCAAATAGACTTTTTTGATAATCTTTTTTACGATACTCTTCTTGTAATTGGTTTTTAAAATCATCTAAGTTGTTATAATCTAAACTTAATCCAATAGCAGAATGGTGTCCACCAAATTTGTTTAAATAGTCTCTACATTCGTTTGTTATCTCAAATAAATTACAATCTCCAAAGCTTCTGCCACTACCTTTTAAATCACCATTTTCACTCTTTGTTAAAATAATACTTGGTTTAGAATATTGTCTTGAGACTCTAGCTGATATAATACCTAAAACACCTTCGTGCCAATCATCTCCTGCTAATACTAAAACAGAATCATTTTTATCAACTAACGAGATAGCTTCATTTGTAATTTGTTGTTCAATCTCTTTTCTTTTATTGTTAAAATCTATTAATATTTTTAGTTTATCTCTTGCTTCAGATATATTCTTACTCATTAAAAAATCTACGGAATAAGATGCATCGTCCATTCTTCCTGAACTGTTTAAAATAGGAGCTATATTAAATCCTATATCATCACTCTCTAATATATTTTTATTTATATGCTCTTTAAATGCTAACAGACAGGGTCTATCACTTTGATTAATTAACTTAATACCAAATGTCACCATTGCTCTGTTTATATGCTTTAATGGCATCATATCAGCAATAATTGCTATTGATACTAATTCAAGATAATACTTAATATCAATTTTTACATTTAGAGCATTTTTTAACGAGGCAATTAGATACCAAGCTATTTGTGCTCCACATATTTCACTATATGGAAAATCACAATCCTCTTGTTTTTGGTCTATAATTGCATAAGCATCAGGAGTTTCAGAAGCCAATAGATGATGGTCGGTGATTATTAAATCAATATTTTTCTCTTTGCACATTTTAGAAGCAGTAATAGCTGATATTCCATTATCTACGGTTATGGCTAAATCGTAACCTTCTATTTTTGGCATAAGTGTTGGACTAAGTCCATAACCATCTTTAAAACGATTAGGAATAATCCAATCTAATTTAATACCTATATCATTAAAAAAAGTTTTAACTAAAGTAGTTGATACTACTCCATCAACATCATAATCACCTATTAAGATAATTTTTTCTTTATTATTAATGGCTTTAACAATTCTATCTGTGGCTCTATTCATATCTTTAAGTAAAGATGGATTTGGTAAATCTTTTAGAGATAAAAAACCGTCTTGATTAAAACGGCTTAGTATCTCCTCTTCTAAAATTTTTTTATCTATTTTTGGGTAATTATAATTCAAACTATCTATTTTTCATTGATGCTTTTACAAATGCTAATATCGCAGGGTTTGGATTTTGTAATCTTGATGTAAATTCTGGATGAAACTGAACACCTAAAAACCAAGGGTGATTTTTTATCTCAACAGCTTCAATTAATCCATTTGATTCACCTGTAATCTCCATTCCATTACGCTCTAGCTCTTCTTTATACATTGGATTAGCTTCGTATCTATGTCGATGTCTTTCATAAATTATTTTTGAATTATATGCATTTGCTAAATTAGAATCATTTTTTGTATTACATTCATATTCACCTAATCTAAGAGTTCCACCCATTGGAGATACAGAAGTTCTAAGTTGACTATCTCCATTAGCATCAATAAATTGGTCAATCAGATATATTATTGGATTTTTAGGATTACTTTTAAACTCTACAGAATTAACATCTTCCAATTTTAATACATTTCTTGCAAACTCAATCATAGCCAACTGCATACCTAAACATATTCCTAAAAATGGTATATTATTTACTCTAGCATATTTAATGGCCTCTATTTTACCCTCTACTCCTCTTTCACCAAACCCACCTGCAACTAATATTCCATCACAAGTTTGAAAATATTTTTTAGCTCCATCTTCTTCTATCTTTTCACTATCAACCCATTCTATCTGTACATCTGTATCAAAATGAGCTCCTGAATGTATTAAAGCCTCTGTTAATGATTTATAAGACTCTTTTAAATCTAAATATTTACCTACAAAAGCTATAGTTATTCTATTAGTTGGTTTAATTATTTTTGTAACTAAATCATTCCATTCATCCATATTTGGTTTTAATTCACCAAGATTTAATTGCTTAGCTATTGGAGTTAATATATCTTGAGCTAAAAAATTTATTGGAACTCTATAAATTGTTAAAGCATCTATTGCATCAATAACACTATCCTCTTCAACATCACAATTATAAGCAATTTTTCTTTTTAAATCTTTAGGGACAGGCTGTTCTGCTCTTAAAATTATCATATGAGGTGCAATACCAATTCGTCTTAACTCTTGAACTGAATGTTGCGTAGGTTTTGTTTTTAGTTCACCTGCTGTTTTTATATAAGGTAATAGAGTTACATGAATATTCATTACATTTTCTTTTCCTAATTCATGCTTCATCTGTCTAATAGATTCTAAAAAAGGTAAACCTTCTATATCTCCAGTTGTTCCACCTAATTCAACTATTAAAATATCTTTATTTTCACCTGCTAATAAAATTCTCTCTTTTATCTCATCAACAATATGAGGTACTACCTGTATCGTTTTCCCAAGATATTTACCTTCTCTCTCATTTTCAATAACAGTTTTATATATTTGACCCGTAGTGAAATTATTTTTTTGAGTTAGTGCAGTATCAAGAAATCGTTCATAATGACCTAAATCTAAATCTGTTTCTGCACCATCTTTTGTTACAAATACTTCACCATGCTCTAATGGACTCATTGTTCCAGGGTCAACATTTATATATGGGTCAAGTTTAAGAACACCAACTCTTTGTCCCGAGTGTTTTAAAAGTGTACCGATACTCGCAGCTGTAATTCCTTTACCCAAAGAGCTTAATACTCCACCAGTCACAAATATATATTTAGACATTAAAAACCTTTTTTAAATTATTATTGGCATTATGATTGTTATAAAATTATTATCTTTAACTACAAAAGGTAAATTTTCTTCGTTTAATTCTAATAAAAAAGTTTCACTCTCTATTTGAGATAAGAAATCAAGTATGTAACGACTATTAAGAAACAATTTAAATTCATTTTGAATATTTGTATTTATACTTAGTTCTGTCTTTGCTTCTATATTATCAGATGATAATGATTTAAATATTATTTTATCAGTAAGTATATCTAACTCTATATTTTGTGATATTGTTGTTATCATTTTTATTGAATCTATCATCTCTTTTTTCGGAAGAGTTAAACTATATTTTATATTATTCGGAATAATTCTCTGATAATCAGGATATTTCCCATTTATTAATCTTGTATAAAAAAAGTAATTTCCGTTAGTGATAATAATATTTGTCTCATCGTAATGAATTGAAATTTTATCTAAAAATAACTTTTGTATTTCTAAAATAGCCTTTTTCGGAATGATAAGAGCTAACTCTTCATTAAAGTTATTATTAGTAATTGACGCTATTGATAATCTTCTAGTATCTGTTCCTACTAAATCGGTAGAGTTTGATTTTATATTTATCAATGCTCCATTTAATTCAAATTTAGGATTATTACTATCTATACTTAAAGATATTTTTTTTAAATTTTTTATGAGTTCTAAAGAGTCTAAAGATATTTGAGATTTATTTTCTATTGAAGGAAATGTAGGATATGAACTAGTACTAAATGTTGGCAATTTAAATTTTGAATGTTTTTGTTTAATAATTAAATTTTCGTCTAATAGTTCAAAAATTATCTCTCCATCTTTTAATATTCTAACAATATCAAGTAGCTTTTTACCATTTACAGTAAAAGAACCTTCTATCTCTACATTAATTTTTTCAGTTTTTATCTCTAAACCTATCTCTTGGTCTGTAGCTTTTATAATTGAGATATTATCTTTAGCATCAAATAAAATATGTGATGTTATTTGACTAGCATCTTTTTTGTCTAAAAATGGTTGTAGATTAATGAGTATTGATTCTATTAAAATTTTTTCTATTCTGACTTTCACTTGTGCCTCTTTATAAAGATATATTTAAGATTTAATTATATCTTATTTTTATTCAAAAAAAGCAATTAAATAGCACTAATTCCAATTATTTAACATTAGTATAATATTTTTTATCTATTTATTATAGGTAAGCACAATGGATTACCTATAATTTTTATAAAAAGTTAATTACTCTGCTTTAGTAGCATTTCCTTCAACTACAACTTCTTCAGTTGTTGGCTCTTCAACTTTTATATCTTCAGCAACAGGTGCAGGAGTAAGCTCTTCAGATAATGACTCTTTTGCATCATTAGCCATATCTTTTGCTTTATTTAAAGTTTCAGTAGCTTTCTCTTTCATAGTTTCAATCATAGATTTTGCATTTACTTTAGCCTCATCTATAGCTATTTTAGCTTTAGCTTCTATCTCTTCTAACTCTTTTGAGCTATCTGATTTTAATTTCTCTATACTCTCTTCTAGTTTTGCTTTCTCTTCTGTTAAAGCAGTTTTTTCTAAATTAAGTTGAGTTACTTTTTCATTTAACTCTTTTTTCTCTTTTACTAAACTTTCTGAACTATCACTAAGAGTAGATTGAGCCTCTTCAGCTTCTGATAACTCATCTTTTGCATCTTCTAAATCACTAGTAATATCTGCAACTTTTTCTATATTAACACCATCTTTAAATACTAATTCTCCACCCTCTTTGCCTTGATTTAGAGATAATCCAGCAAATGCTATTGTTAATAAAAGAAAGAAAACTTTACTCTTCGTACCAATTAGAGATAAAAATTTGAATACTAATAGAATAAATGCAGATAGAACAACATAAGCACCTAATAGTTTATGAGCTTTAACTTCTGATTGAGCCTCTGCTGATAAAGTATCCCATGCATTTGTACCATCAGTAACACCTGTAGCATAAGCACCTAATGCAACAAAGAATAGAATTACAATCATAAAAAGAGACAATGCACTAACTGTTTTACCTTTTGGATTTTCAGGTGTACTAGTTAATTTTGCAAATACATTAAATACCTCAAGAATTACAATAATAATAGGTAAAGCTATTGCAAAATGCACTAATGGAGGGTGCAATAATGTAGGAATTTCAAAAGGGACTTTGTGTAGTAAATCGCCTAAAAAGCTTGTCAATAACGGAAATTCTGGAAATGTGATAGTAGGAATTGCCACTGTTCACTCCTTATATAAATTTATTTTAAAACTTTAAATTATATCATACTATTATTAAAAATTTATTATTAAATTGTAAGCTATATTTTTGATAATTGTGTCATAATTTAGAAAAGAGAGTAGATTATGGATTATTTTGCAAAACGAATTATTCCTTGTTTAGATGTGAATAACGGACGAGTAGTTAAAGGTGTTAATTTTGTTGGGTTAAGAGATGCAGGAGACCCTATTGAAGTAGCCAAAAGATATAATATTGAAGGTGCTGATGAAATTACTTTTTTAGATATTGGAGCAACTCATGAAGGTCGAGATACTATTGTAAATGTTGTGAAAGAGGTTGCAAAAGAGGTATTTATTCCATTAACAGTAGGTGGTGGTATTAGAGAATTATCAGATATATATAAACTCTTAAATGTTGGTTGTGATAAAGTTAGTATGAATTCATCTGCAATTAAAAGACCTGATTTTATAAATGAGAGTGCAAAAAGGTTTGGTTCTCAATGTATTGTTGTGGCAATAGATGCAAAAAGAGTAGATAATAATAAATGGCATATATTTACTCACGGTGGAAGAAATGATACTGGATTAGATGCGATAGAGTGGGCAAAAGAGGCATATAATAGAGGTGCTGGAGAGCTACTTATTACATCAATGGATGCTGATGGAACTAAAGCTGGATTTGATAATATTTTAAATAAGAAAATAAATGAAGTTGTAGATATTCCAATTATAGCATCTGGTGGAGCTGGTACAATGAAACATATAGAAGAGGCATTTACTTTAGGAGATGCTGACGCTGCTTTAGCTGCTTCGATATTCCATTTTAAAGAGATAGATATTATGGATTTAAAAGAGTATTTATACAATAAAAATATTCCTGTGAGACGATAATATGATAATATGTGCAGGAGATAGCGAACAGTTTAGTTTTGCAACACCTATTGGTATTGGAATGGTTAATAGTAGTATACACTTAACAAAATTATGTTTATTTAACCCACCTGAATTTATATTATTTGTAGGAACAGCAGGAAGTTATGGAAATTTAAAACCATTTGATATAGTAGAATCTAAAAGCTCATCAAATATAGAAAATAGTTTTTTTACACATAAAAGCTATACCCCTTTAGATAATATAATCAGCACTGCAAATGATATTTCAAAAGATATTATAGTAAATTCAAGTAATTATATTACAACTGATGAAACAGTATCAAAATATTATTTAAATCAAAATATACAATTAGAAAATATGGAATTTTTTGCTGTATTAAAAGTAGCAGAGATGTTAAATATACCAGCTGGAGGAGTTTTTATTATAACAAATTATTGTAATCAAAATGCCCATCAAGATTTTTTAAAAAATCAATCAGAGGCAATGAATAAATTAACTAAATATATGGAAGCTAGAGTATAAAACTCTACTTCATATCACTATCTATTTCAATTATAGTATGAACATTTCCTCTAGGATTAAAATCACCTATAAGTTTCATCCACTTCGGTTTTAAATTTTTATATAAAATATCATATATCTCATTTATACTATCTTCATGAGATATATATCTATCTGCAAAACTATTTATATAGAGCTTAATAGCTTTTAACTCAACAACTCTATCTGATGGAGCATATTGTAGTTTAATGGTTGCAAAATCTGGGTATCCTGAACGAGGACATCTGCACATAAATTCTGGCAATTCAATATTAATTATATAATGCTTTTTATGTTTATTATCCCAATAATGTTCACTATTATTTATATCGAATTCTTTAATCTCTTTTTCACCATATTTCATATCTTAATCCTATCTATTATATTTTTGAACAACTTCTCTCTCTGTTAATGGTTTACCCACTCCAAAACCTTGTACATAATCTATCCCTAAGTTATGTAATGTTTCTATATCTTCAGGTTTATCAACCCATTTAGCCACTGTTGTAATATCTAAATCAGAAGACATATCAATAAGCGATTTTAACATAGAGACACTATTTTTATCTCCCAATCTACTTACAAAATCTCTATCAAACTGAACAACATCAAATTTAAAGTATTTCATATACTCCATAGAAGCATTAGATGAACCAAAATTATCTATACATATTTTAATACCTTTAGCTCTTATTTTTGATAAAGTTTTTAGATACTTACCTAAATCATGGTGAGTTTTTCTCTCATATATTTCAAATATTAATCGTTGAGGATTTAACTTTTTATCTTCTATAAAATTAAATGTTGACTCCAAGAAATCTCTATCTCTTAGTGAAAAAGGAGATAAATTAAAACTAAAAGAGATATGCTCATCAGTTAAAAGTGCTAATTCTACAATATGTTCTAAGATGATTTTATCATAACTTCTACCTAATCCTAATCTATTTATAATAGGAAGATAGTCTCGTGGTAATATCTCTTTAGTATTAGATTCAAGTTTTATATATATCTCATAAGAGTCTATAACTTTTCTTTTAACACTATATAATGGTCTAAAATAGAAATTAAATGTTTTATTCTCTAATGCTTGAAGGATATTGCTCTCTAGTGTACTTAAATCTTTTGCATCTTGCACAGGTGGGTTTTTATAACTCTTTTCAAACTCTTGAGCTCTTAATTGGTCTCGAAGTTGTGTTATATTTTTCTCTGAATCTCCACCAAGATTTGAAATTACTGAAAATCTAAAATCTACCTCTATGGTATCAATAATTTTATTCTCTTCTACAAAATTTTGAAGCATAACTTGAAACTTTTGACTATCACCATCTATTCCAATTAAAAATTCTGAACCAAAATTTCTACCTATCCAAAAATTATTATTACTATAAGCTTGTATATATCTATTTAACTTTAAAATAAATGTATGAAGCAAGTCATTCGTCGCTCTACTTCCATAGTTATCATTTATTGTTGTTAAGTTATTTATAGAGATAATAGCTAAAGTCTCTGGTTTATACTTTTCCATCTTCATAATAAAAGTCTCTTGATTAAACCCCTCTGTGGTTCTATCTAATAGAGTCTCTTTTACATCTAATTCTAATAAAAAATATATAAAATAAATTGTAATAAAAACTAATCCTGCCATTAATAATGAAACGGTTGGAGTTAGTTTAACAAAACCTGCTTTAGAGAATGAACTATAAAACAGAAGTGAAAACATAATAATTAATGGTATACCAGCACGAAGTGCCAGTTTAAATCGTCTCTCTCTCTCTTCTAATACTGATGCTAACATTTACACATCCAAATGCTTAACATCTTTTGCATGATTTTGAATATACTCTCGTCTTGGCTCAACCTCATCACCCATAAATAATACAAATGTATCACTTGCAGTATCAATATCTTCAATTTTAACTTGCAAAAGTCTTCTATCTTCTGAATTCATTGTCGTCTCCCATAACTGTTCAGGATTCATCTCACCTAATCCTTTATATCTCTGAATATAAGCACCTTTTTTAGCACTCTGTTCAACTTTCTCTAAAATCTCTAATAAATCTATATCTTTAAATTCATCAGTAATTCTATCTTGAATATTATTATAAATATTTAAAGCCTCATTATAATGTGGATTTGTAAATAAAACATCATCAACAATAAGCTCTTCTAATCCATCTTTAGTCTGAACAAAAAGATGAATTTCCTCATCATTAATAGTTTCACTCAAAATATTATAACCTAAATCAGATATAACTTTTTTAATTTTAATTGATAATTCTATGTTATCATTAACAACAATATCAGAATTCTCAATCATATATCTAATAACTTCAAGTAAAGCAAATCTCTTTTCAATCTCATTAAGTGTCATCTTATAATAAGCAACCATCTTAAATAGCTCAACAAGGTCATTACCCCCCATAGTATGACTATCTATACTACTAATACCATTCTCTATGATAAAATCATTAAGTGACTTATCATCTTTAAGATAAATCTCATTCTTACCCTTTTTATAACGATAAAGAGGAGGTTGAGCAATATATAAATATCCTTTTTCAATAATAGGCTGTAAAAATCTAAAGAAAAATGTCATAAGAAGAGTCTGTATATGTGAGTTATGAACAAAGATAGAACTATTCTCACCAGCTTTTATTGCAAAGTTATGATATTTATCTACTGTTAAATCATAAACAGGAGTCTCTTCAACTTCTATAATTTCTATGGATTTAATTTTATGATTATATGTTTGAACATAACTAGAGAACTCTTCTTTATCTTTAAAATCATATTTATTAAGAACTGTATCCCAATTTGGCACACCACTTTTTGGCTTTTTAGCTTGATATGTATCTTTTGATAATTCTCCAAACTCTTCTATCGCTTTTTTTGCTACATTTACAACTCTTGTCATCTGCATTCTAAAAGCAATATCATCATCTTTCCATTGATTTTTACAATTTTGGCTAAGTTCCTCTTTTGTTTCTACTTTTGATAAATACTCTTCTCTTTTTTGTAATATATTTTCACGATATTCACTCTTATTCCAATTTTCTCTATTTTGTTTAGAAACTTTTTCCGAATGCTCTTTAGATTTATTATATATTAAAAAATGACTATCTCTATCATCATAAACACCATTATCCCAATTCTCTTTTAAATCTTCAGCTTGTTTTTTAGAACCATTATAATTATTTATTAGATGAGTATCTTTTCCATGAAGTTTAGAATGCTCACTTCTACTCATAAAAGTAAGATTATCGGGTTGATTATTTCTTCTATTATGGTCAATATGATGTGTAATTAAATTTTTATCATTATATTTTTTTTCATCTTTAAATTTATTTACAATTTTATGAGTAGGTATCCATTTTTTACCAATTTTCATAAGTTCATAATCTGGATAAAAACCTTTTTCTTCTACTTTATAATAAAGTGGCATCAAAGAATAATCTTCTTTTAACTCATCAGCCCGTACATAATCCCCATTTATTAATCTAAACGGGTGATTATCCGTAGCTTCAATTACAAAATCATTATCTAAAGTAATTTTATATAGTTTTTTAACTTTTTTTGTAACTCTAACACTATGTGCTTTAGCAGGAGTTGGTTTTCCATCCTCATCACTTGCCCAAACCCAAAATTTATTCTCTTCATTTGGATAAAGTTCAGTCAATTTTTCCATTGTCTGATAAGTACCATCTAATAATTTAACTTCTGTATCACCTGTTAAACAACCATCAACATCTGCATCAGTCATAATAATAACTTTATGGTATCTAAGTTTTTCTTCATTAAACTCATCACCAATACCACAACCAAGGGCAGTTATCATATTTTTAATCTCATCAGACTTTAGAATTTTCTCTAAACGAGCTTTCTCAACATTTAAAATCTTACCCTTTAGAGGTAGAATTGCTTGATAAACTCTATCTCTTCCTTGTTTTGCAGAATTATGAATAAAAACTCCAGAAGCTAAAGCAAAGTTATGAGTATTTGGTACTTCTATATCATAAACAGGTATTGGTTCACCGATATATTTTTCTATTTTTATAACTTTATGATTATATGTATATAAATTACTTTGAATTAACTCGTTTGGATTTAATAATGATGGATAATTATCACTCTCAGAAATTTTCTCTAGTAATGTTTTAATTATAAAAACTTTTCTATTTTTAGTCTCTTTTCTTACATCTTCATAATTATCTATTCCAACTCTATTTAAAAGTTCTAAACTATTTTTTATCCTAGTCTCTCGTTCAGTAGCTAGTTTTCTTTTAATATTTTCAGGATTAGACATCTGTTTTCTAGTCTCTTCTGCTCTCCAAGCTCTTAGCTCTTCACTGCTCCATTGTTCTTTAGCTCTTTTCCTATTACCTTCAACAGCATCAGGATTATTTTTAAAATATTCAGTAACTCTTTGACTCTGCTCTTCTCTATGAGTCTCATCAGCCCAATATTCAGCGAAATGTTCTGTATTCATCTGTCCATTTTCAATCTGAATCTCTCGCATTCTTTTATGTTGTCCATCAAATTTAGCACGATACTCTGGATTTTCCCAATCTTTTATAACTCTAGCAGATATTTCATCAGATTGCTCTTTCATTTTTTGAGACATATAGGCTTTATATTCTGGTGTTTGTTTATCAAAATCCTTTTTATGTTTAAAGATATGCTCTGTTGGTGTTAATTGTTCTATATTTGTTGGGTTATTATTAAGAGGATTCTTATCTATATGATGTCTATGAATCTTTCCACTTCTCTTTTTATATATACCGTTTTCTAAATTCCACTTATCTGCAATTCTATGTGTAAACTCTTCTTCTCCATTTGGTTGTATAATAGTTTCATAATTGAAATTATGAAGTTCATTAAGGTGTTTGCGATAGTACCCTCCAAATTTCTTTTCAGATGTATACATAGGCATGAGAGAATCTCCAGCTTTTAACTTATCAGCTCTAATATATTCTCCACTCTTCAAAAGCCAAGGATGGTCAGAAGTACAAAGTTCTTTTTTTCCGTTATCCAAAGTTACATAAACTAAATCATCGGTAATTTTTGTCTGCCAAGCATTTTTAATTTTTTGTAACTCTATTTTATCTGTATTATGATTATAAGTATATATGAAATTCTCTTTGCCTTCTAAGTGTTCTTTGGCTAGAATATCAATTCTTATATCCTCTCCATTAGCACATTTAACCTTAGTTTCTCCTGAGCTACACCCCCCAGCACTATCCCCTTCAACTAAATAAATCTCCGAAATTACAGGGTCTTTACTCTGACAATCTGCCAATTTACCTGGTAGCGTTCCAATGCTCATAGAGTCTTTTCTCTTGACTAAATCTTTAGCTCTCTTAGCTGCATCTCTTCCTCTTGCTGCTAAAAGAATTTGAGCCATAATTGCTTTGGCTTCTATTGGGTTCTCTTCTAAGTATTTTTTAAAATTTTCAGAAAAGAATTTTTGAACTAATGGCTTAACATAACTAGAACCTAACTTCCCTTTTGTTTGTCCTTCAAATTGTGGTTCAGGTACACGAACAGAGACAATTGCTATTAATCCCTCTTTACAATCATCTCCTGTAATTTTTGTACCTTTCTCTTTAGCACTTGCATTTTTGCTAATATATGAAGCCATAGAACGGGTTAAACCTGCTCTAAATCCTGCTTCGTGTGTTCCACCATCAGCTGTTTTAATATTATTTACAAATGATAATGATTTTTCACTATCTGCATCACAATACATTAAGGCTATATCTATTTCGATATTATCAGATTTACCTTGAAAGAATTGTGCATTAGATAGTGCTGTTTTTGTATTCATATCTTCTACAAATTGCTTAATTCCACCTTCAAAATGAAAAGTCTCTTTTGTTCCATCTCTCTCATCTTTAAACTCTATTTTAATTTTTGGATTTAGATATGCTAACTCTTTAAATCTTTTTGTTAAAATCTCTTTTTGAAATGAAGTTCCTTCTGTAAAAATTGTATCATCAGCCCAAAACTCTACTTTAGTACCATGTTTTTTGGTTGTGCCTGTATTTGATATAATCTCTTGAGGGATACCCTCTTTAAAATCTTGTTCATATATATATCCATCTTTAAAAATTGTTAAATGTAAATCTTTAGATAAGGCATTAACAACAGAGACACCAACTCCATGTAGTCCACCAGAAACTTTGTATGTATCTTTATCAAACTTTCCTCCAGCATGAAGAACAGTTAAAACAACTGTCGCTGCTGATATTTTTTCAGTTGGATGTTCTGCAACAGGTATACCTCTACCATTATCTTCTATAATCGCTGAACCATTTTTTGTAAGTGTTACTTTAATCGTGTCACAATAACCTGCCATAGCTTCATCAATAGAATTATCTACAACTTCATAAACTAAATGATGAAGACCTCTTACTGAGGTATCACCTATATACATTCCAGGTCTTTTTCTTACTGCCTCTAGTCCTTTTAGAACTTTAATATTCTTAGCACCATATTCTGCCATATTTTAACTCCAATTTTGTGGATTATAATTATATTTATTTTAGCTAAAAAATAGTAAGAGAAGCGTTAACTTAATTTGGTTATACTTTCACCTAATTTCACGATGGAGAAAGCAAAAACTCTTATGCAAAAATTTGAAATATATTTAAATAATAACTTACCAAAAGCACCATCATTTCATCCAATATATGAAAAAGCGATGTCTCAAATGTTACTAGCAGGAGGGAAGAGATTTAGACCTATGTTGCTACTTAATATAGTTAAAGCGTATGAACCTATGCTATATAATAGTTCATTGCCTATCGCCTTATCTATTGAGATGTTACATACATACTCTTTAATACATGATGACCTACCTGCAATGGATAACTCTCCTTTGAGAAGAGGTAAAGAGACTCTACATATTTCTTATGATGAGGTCACTGCTATTTTGGTTGGAGATGCACTCAATACAGAAGCATTTTATACTATCTCAAAAGCACCTCTTAGAGATGATATAAAAATTAAATTAATTGAACTTCTATCGCGAGATGGAGGAGCTAGAGGAATGGTTTTAGGTCAGGCTATTGATTGTTATTTTGAAAATACCCCGTTAACAATTGAAGAGATAAAAATATTACATACTAATAAAACTGCTAAACTAATTGCTGTTAGTCTTCAAATGGGTGCTGTAATTGTAAATTTAGATAAAAAATCTCAAGAAAATTTATATAATTTTGGTTTAGATTTAGGACTTCTATTTCAAATTCAAGATGATATTATAGATGAGACTCAAACAGAAGAAGAGGCTGGAAAAAAGACAGGTAATGATGGAGATAAAAATAGCTTTGTTAATCTTTTAGGATTAGAAAATAGCATTAAAGAAGCTGATACTCTTGCAAAAGATTTACAAAGACAATTTGAGAGTTTTGATAAAAAACTACAAACTGCTTTACAACCACTAATAACAAAATATCTTAACAGACACAAAGGATAACAATGCCAAACACTATGCGTAAAAAAATGGCGAATACTATTAGATTTTTAGCTGCCGATATGGTACAACAAGCAAATTCAGGACACCCTGGAGCACCTATGGGTCTAGCAGATATTGCCGTAGTTCTTGGCGAACATCTTAATCATAATCCAAAAAATCCAAAATGGTTAAATAGAGATAGATTAGTCTTCTCTGGTGGACATGGAACAGGTTTAATATACTCTCTTCTTCATCTTTGGGGATATGATTTATCTCTTGAAGATTTAAAGAATTTTCGTCAATTAGATTCTAAAACTCCAGGTCACCCAGAATATGGACATACTGATGGAGTAGAGATTACAACTGGTCCATTAGGTCAAGGGATAGCTAATGCTGTTGGTTTTGCAATGGCTGAAACATACACTGCAAATCAGGTCAATTCAGAAACTTGTGATTTAATAGACCATAAAGTATATTGTTTATGTGGTGATGGAGATTTACAAGAGGGAATTAGTTATGAAGCTTGTGCATTAGCAGGTCACTTAGCTCTTAAAGATTTAGTTTTAATTTATGATAGCAATGAAATTACAATAGAAGGTGATACAAGTATTGCGTGGAGTGAAGATGTTGCAAAAAGATTTGAAGCTCAAAAATGGAATGTATTAAAAATTAATGGTCACTGTTATAATGAAATTGACGAGGCATTAACAACTGCTAAATCATCTGATAAACCAACTATTATCATTGCAAATACTATTATTGGTAGAGGTGCTGATGGACTAGAGGGAAGTCATGAAACTCACGGAGCACCTTTAGGAGAAGAGACTATTAAAGTATCTAAAGAGAAGGTAGGATTTCCATCTGATGAAAAATTTTATATTCCAGAAGATGTGCTATTTAGATTTAGATGTGCTATTGAAAAGGGTGAATTATTAGAGAAAGAGTGGATACATAGACAAAAAGAAGCTCCATTAATTGAACAGAATGAGGCACTAGATAGACTTTTAAATCCAGATTTTTCATCAATTAACTATCCAGACTTTAGTAATGACAGAGAGGTAGCTACAAGAGATAGTAATGGTAAAATTTTGAATGCAATAGCAACTGCAATTCCTAGTTTTATAGGTGGTTCAGCAGATTTAGCACCATCAAATAAAACTACTCTAAAAAATATGGGAGATTTTCCAAAAGGTAAAAATATTCACTTTGGAATTCGAGAACATTCAATGGGTGCAATAACAAATGCAATGGCTCTTTATGGAACAATTATTCCATTTAATGCTACATTCTTTGTATTCTCTGATTATCAAAAACCAAGTGCAAGAATTGCATCATTAGCAAGTATACAAAACTTCTTTGTATGGACACATGATAGTATTGGTGTTGGAGAAGATGGACCAACACATGAACCGATTGAACATATTAGTCAATTTAGAGCATTACCAAACTTTTATGTATGGAGACCAGCTGATGCCACAGAAAATATTGAAGCGTGGAAGAGTGCGTTAAAAATCAATGCACCTCATGGATTTGTACTTTCAAGACAAAAACTAAAGACTTTAAAACCTAAAAAAGAGTTTGGAAGCGTATCTAATGGTGCGTATTTAATTAAAAAAAGAGAAAATGCTACACTTACTTTAATGGCAAGTGGTTCAGAACTTATGCCTTGTCTTAGAGCAGGTTGTCACTTAGAATTATTGGGAATAAAAACAAATATAGTATCTGTTCCTTGTTTAGATTTATTTAATGAGCAAAGTAGTGAATATAAATCTCAAGTTATAGATAAAAATACAAAAGTATTGGCCGTTGAAGCATCAATAGCTACTGAATATTATAGATATGCAGATGATATTTTAGCAATGGAAACATTTGGAGCATCAGCACCTGCAGATTTACTATTTGAAAAGTTTGGATTTACAATAAAAGGCATTATGAAAAAAGCTTGTAATCTAATGGATGTTGAATATAAAGATGTAAAAATTGGAACTTGTGAAGTTTAATAATAGAGTTCATTAAAGGAAAAAATTATTAGATATACACAAAAACAGATAGATAAATATCAGAGGCAAAAATATATTGTAGAGATAGAGAAGATTGGTAAAAATTTATTTCGTATGTTTAGAGATAAAAATATTACAGCTGAGCAATTTGCAAAGAAATTTATTAGCTTAAAAGAGAGTTTTGATAAAAAGGATGAAATTCTCTTAAATTCAGAGTATCATCAAGAGATGAGAAATTATATCGTATCCTTGTATCATAATTTGATTATCTCTCAAGAGATTACAGATAAGATATTTAATGATATAAGAGAAGCCGAAATGAGTAATTTAAATCGTCTTCAAAAACTTAAAAATAGAACAAGCTATAAAAAAGATAAACATAAAAGCCAAAGTAGAAATGAAGATTTTGGGTAAAAATGTTATAATATTTACAAAAGGCAATTAATTATGAAAAGAATTTTTATTCTGATATTTAGTAGTAGCTTACTTTTTGCTGATGGAGATGTTGTCTCTGTTGGTGATGTTGAAATTGTAGATACAAGTATTTATACTGAAACTCAAAAACTTAATGAGATTAAAGAGAGTGTAAAAAGTAATACAGTATATATTTCAAAAGAGACCCAGCTTATGTGGCAAGATGAAAAATATACAGATGATGAAGAGAATGCCTATTTTCATCATCGTTCATTAGGAAAAGTAGGAAATTGGACTCATGCAAATGTTTATTGTAGAACTTTAGAATATGCAAGTTTTGATAATTGGAGACTACCTACTCTTGATGAATTAATGAAACTCCATACTACTAAAAATAAGTTAAAACATTTCCAAGCTGTTGACTTCTGGACATCAACACCACATAGAGGTGATAACTATTGGTCTATATTTACAGGAGATGGATATGCTTATAGTCATGATAAAGATGATAAACAACATATTAGATGTGTAAGAGTTTATGATAAAAATGAAAAAAAACATTCTGCATCAGGTAGAATAGTACAATAAATTAAAAAAGGAAAGATATGCCATTATTAGATAGTTTTACTGTTGACCATACAAAAATGAACGCTCCTGCTGTGAGAATTGCAAAAAAGATGCAAACACCAAGTGGAGATGCTATTACTGTATTTGATTTGCGTTTTTGTGTACCTAATAAAGATAAATTGTCTGTAAAAGGTATTCATACGCTAGAACACCTATTTGCTGGATTTATGAGAGAACATTTAAATAATAAAAGTGTTGAAATTATTGATTTATCTCCAATGGGTTGTAGAACAGGTTTTTATATGTCCCTTCTTGGAACTCCGAAAAAAAGAGATGTAGTTAAGGCGTGGAAATACTCTATGCAAGATGTATTAAGAGTTGAAAGTCAAAATGATATTCCTGAATTAAATATATATCAATGTGGAACATATAAAATGCACTCATTAGATGATGCTAAAAATATTGCAAGTCAAGTTCTAAAGAGTGGGATAGGAACTATGAGTAATAAAAAATTAAAACTGCCAAAAAAGATATTAAAAGGTTTATAAAGTGTTTATTTTAATTCCCGTTGATGGTATAGACGAAAAATTATCTAAAATTACAACTATTGCAAATTATAAAAAATGGGCTTTAGTGAATTTTGATAATGGAAAAATTCAAGATATATCTTTTTATGATGATAAAGAGAATACAAAAGCTGATTTTATAGATTTTGTTATATTAGATAATAAATTTGAAAACTATCTTGATTTTATGAATGAAGGTATAATGGTTTTAATTCGACGAGAAGAGGAGACCATAGAAGATATTATGGAAGCTTTTAAATTTAAAGAATTAGATGAAGCAGGATTATGATAAACCTATAATTACTGATGATGGTTCAATGACACTTTTCTCTAAAGAGTTTAATGAACCATATCATTCTGATAAAGATGGTGCATTAAACGAATCCATTCAAAAACATATCACTCCTGCATTCAATAATATAAATCCATTTCAAGATACTATTACAATTTTAGATATATGTTTCGGACTAGGATACAATACATTTGCTACGATATATTATATAAAAGAAAAAAAATTAAATTATAAAATTCATATTATTTCGCCAGAATTTGATAAAAATCTAATAGAAAGCTTATCATCATTCACCTATCCAAAAGAGTTTGATTTTTTAAAAGAAATAATAAAAGAGATTAGTGAAAAGTTTTACTATGAAGATGAAAATATAAAAATAGATATTCTACTAGATGATGCAAGAAAAACTATTCCAAAAATAACAACAAAGTTTGATATAGTCTACCAAGATGCATTTAGTCCTGCACACAATCCCTTATTATGGACTTATGAATATTTTAGAGATATATCAAAACTTATTAAAGACAATGGAGTTTTAACAACCTACTCAATATCAGCATCAGTAAGAATGGCACTAGATGAAAATGGATTTAAACTCTTTTTATACAAAGGAGATAAAACACGAGAATCAATGGTAGCCTCAAAAAAGATGTTAGATTTAAAGTTTATTGATATGGAACTCAAAAAAATACGAAACAGAGAAGCTAAAAGTATGAAAGATGAGGATTATAAAATAACAAAAGTATAAAAAACTGGAGAATACAAAATGAACCTAAAAAAACTACCAATAGGAATACAAACATTTAGCAAGATAAGAGAAGATGATTATATATACCTAGATAAAACTAAAGAGGCATTAGAACTAATAGAAAATTACTCTTATACCTTTCTTTCTCGCCCAAGACGATTTGGCAAATCTCTATTTTAGATACTATTGATAATCTTAAACAATCAAAGCTAAATCGTGAGTTTATTAAGGGTTTTTATACTTCTATTGTTCATATATTTACAAAGTTTAGGGCTTGATATTATTGGTTAATATGTAATAAATTATGCTAGAATTAATTTAACGATAAAGATATATATTTAATGGGGATTAATTTTGATGAGGAGATAAGGAATATTAGTAGGTTTGAGTAGTGGGAGATATTAAAATTAAATAAGGAACAATAATGAACGAACTAGAAAGAATAGAAGCCTTAGAAAGAGAGATAAGAGAGTTAAAGGGCTTGAATATACAAAAAAATATAAAGACTTTTTCATATTCCCAAATAACTTTAAAAGAGTTAAGAAAATTAATTTCTCTTAAAAAACTATTTGATAATAAACCTTTTGATAAGTGGTTCTCCTTTTCTAAGGAAATAGGTGAAAATGATATAGTTTTTTTAGTAGATTTACTCTCTAAATATGGAAAACTTATCAAAGCATATAAAGAAGAAACACTAAAAGCTAACTTCATTATTCCTATTATTAATCGTGTAAATTTTTTCTCTTTAGAGATGGAAACTTCACCTTTTTATGAAGAGGTAATTACTTATGAAAATGAAAATTTTATTTTTACTGGTACAACAGATTTTATTGTTTCAAAAGGTTTAGAATATAGTGAAAAACCATATTTTTTTATTCAAGAGTTTAAAAAAGGGATAAAAGGTTCAGACCCTGAACCACAACTATTAGCAGAACTTATTTCAGCTGTTGAACTTAATAATGAAACTTCTATGAAAGGGGCATATATTATAGGGGCTATTTGGAATTTTGTGATTTTGGAAAAGTTGGGTAAAGATGAGTACCGATACTTTGTGAGTGATAATTTTGATAGTACTAAGATAGATGATTTAAAAGGGATTTATAGGAATTTGATTTTTGTGAAGGAGGAGATTATTGAGATGGTGAGGGGTGAGAATATTAGATATAATAAGATTGTAAAATAGATGAAAAGGAATATAATGAGTGATATTTTAACAACATGTACAGACTTATATAATAATGAAAAAAATTGTAATGAATTTGAAGAAAAGGAAAGTTGTTTAAAGTGTGTAAAAGATAGTTTTTATTTTGATAATAGTGACACCTATAATTGTCTTAAGAAATTGGCTACATATACAATAGAGTATGGAATGATGTATACTAGTGAAATATATCATTTTTTAGGAGAATCAGAATTATTAGAAGAGTACTTTAATAATAAAAAGATAAAGATTTTATCTTTAGGATGTGGATTTATGCCAGACTATATTGCATTAAGGGATTATATAAAAAATAAAAAATTAGATATTGATTTTTCATATAAAGGATATGATATAGAGCCTTTATGGCAAAAAATCAACCCAAGTAATAATTTCCAAACTAAAAATATAATTGATGGATTTGATTGTAAAGAAGTTGATATTATATTTATGAATAAAGTATTTTCTACCTTGAAAAACCATCAACTTAGTACTGACTTTTTAGAAACATTTGAAAAAGAATTAAAATATTTAAAAAATGGTTCATTTGTAATTTTCAATGATATTAATAACCAAGATATGGGTCGTGATGAATTTCATAATTTTACTATTAACAACTCTTTAGAATCTATAGGAAAATACTTTTTTAATAGAAATGGAGAATATAGAGGAGACTATACTGAAATAAA
>FPHG01000060.1_pt1 | contig 36744 bp, 32 predicted proteins | sample 1057261 | NCBI WGS metagenome assembly FPHG01 (sample SAMEA4473298, study PRJEB15554) | hydrothermal vent metagenome | biome: marine basaltic hydrothermal vent biome; feature: marine hydrothermal vent; material: water | place: Pacific Ocean | collected 2011-06-14/2011-07-23 | depth 1709 m
AAAAAAAATGGATAAGTTTAATCAAAAAATAGAAAAATTAAGTGAAGATGAATATGTTAACAATTTAATGTTGTATGGAAGTTGTCAAACATTAATATCAAGTAAGGCAGAGTGGATAGGAAACTACTCTAATAGCAGATAATTATGATAAAATATTTTTAAAAAAGGATTAGTTATGAATTATGAAATTACACCTGTTGAAAAGGGAGAGAAAGTTGAGTTTAAGAATCCTATCAAAGATTTTTATAATGCTATTGGTGGAGAAGCTGGTATGCAAAAATTGATGTATAGTTTTTACGATCAAGATGAAGATGAATTTGAACAAGTTAAAGTTAAAAATACTAAATTTTTTGTAGAGATTTGTGGTGGACCTAAAATTTATAATGAAGATACCAAAGGTATGGAGTTAAATGAGTTTATGGTTAGACTACATGATGACTTCTCTATTACTGAGAAATCAAGAGTTGAGTGGTTAGGAACAATGGAAGAAGCATTAAGAGAGCTAGAAGATATTGATGAAGCCTTAATCCAAAACTTTTGGGACTATTTAGAGAATTTTTCTAAACTAACAGTTAATACATTTCCAGATGGCAGTACCTATTATGCTAATGTATAATCTAGGATTTTGAAAATCTAATTTCAGTTTAGATAATTCTACAAAACTTATCTCTTTTGCTACCATAATATTTTCCTTTAAATTTTATCATAAAAATTGAATTTATTATATTAAAAACTTATAACTCTACTCCTTAATCCAATCTGTACTATTATGCATAATCCCTATCAATGATGGCTTTATACCTTCTATTTTTTTATTAACTACGGTTATACTATTCGGAATATATAAAAAGATATAAGGTATGTCATCTGCTATTAATTTGAATATCTTTTGATACTCTTTTGCAAATTTTTGAGAATTTATTATTTTTTGAGATTTTATAATTAAATTATCCACTTGTTTATTTTTATAACCTATAAAGTTAAATCCCCCTTGTTTATCTCCATCGCTGTGCCAAATGCTATATGCATCAGGAATTAATGATAAACTCCAACCCATTAGAACTGCTTCAAATTGATGGGGCATTACTACTGTATTTAAAAAAGATTGCCACTCCATTGTTCTTATAGACATTTTTATTCCAACTTTAGCTAGTTGATATTGTATTATTTGTGATGCGTTAATTCTAATATCATTTCCTGTATTTGTAATAAGTTCAAATTTAAATGGATTATTTTTGCTAAAACCTAACTCTTTTAATATCTTTTTTGCTTTTTCAGGGTTATAACTATTTGGTTTATAATCATCTGGATATACAGGACTATTTGGCATAAATGGACCATTACATATTTTACCATGAGAGAAAAAGAGTAAATCTATTAACTTTTGTTTGTCTATCGCATAATTTATAGCTTCTCTAATTTTTTTATTTTTAAATTTATCTTTTCGTAAGTTGAAACCCATATATGTATATGATTGTGATGGTTGTTCGATTATATTATAATAACTTTTAAAATCACTATTAAGTTGTCTATTTATCTGTAATGGATTTAATGAACCTATATCTAATTTTTTTGCCTTTAATATAATAAATTCTGTTGATGCATCTCCTATATAATTATATTTAATAGTATCTATATTTGGCTTGTGTGGTAGATAATAGGGATTGGCTTCTAGTATAATTTTTTCATTTACTTTAAATGCCTTTTTTAGCATATAAGCACCTGTACCTATCGGCATTTTATTAAGTTTAGATGTCATAGGATTTTTTTCATTTTTCCATAGATGTTCTGGTAGAATACCCATCATCCATATACTTAATGCTTTGAAGTATGCCTCTTTATATACTACTTTTATTTTATATGGATTTATAATCTTAACTGATTTAATATATTTAAAGTCATCTTTATATGGAGTTAATAACTTTGGAGAGTGTAGAAGATTAAATGTATAAAGAACATCTTCAGCATCAAATATCTCTCCATCATGCCACTTTACCCCCTCTTTAAGTTCAAAAATTAGAGTTGTATTATTTTCAAAGTAAAATTTCTTTGCTAAATCTCCAATAATTTCACCATCTTTATCAAATTTAACTAATCCATTAAAAATCCAATTTGAAATTTCAGAACTGGCAGAGTCTGTTGCCAATAGAGGATTAATTCTTGATGGGGAAGATGATATACTAAGTTGTAAAGTTGAGGATTGCATTAATGTAGCAAAGAGTGTTATAAACAATATTATTTGTTTCAAAATTAACTCCAAATTTTTATTTATAATATCTATTTATTCTTAATATAATAGTGCATAATCATTATATAAATAATATAAAAATTAACTTCTTATTAAAGGAAATTGTCTTAGAATACAAAATATATAAATTTTATTGAAGAAAGGATAGCCATGGCAAGAGTAGTAATAATGGGTGGTGGTGTTTCAGGACATACAGCAGCTACATTTTTAAAAGATATGCTTGGTAAAAAACATGAGGTTGTTGTTGTAACACCTAATAGTAAGTGGAACTGGATTCCATCAAACATCTGGGTAGGTGTTGGAGAGATGACACCAGAAGAGGTAGTTTTCCCACTAGCTCCTGTATATAAAAAAGCAGGTATTGATTATAGACAAGCTAAAGCTTTAGGAATTCATCCAGAAGGTAAAGCTGATTCTGATACTCCATATATCGTTATTGAGTATACAGATGAAGAGAGAAGTGGTACAACTGAAGAGTTAACTTATGATTATCTTATTAATGCAACTGGACCAAAATTAAACTTTGGTGCAACTCCAGGTCTTGGTGAAGGTTCTAACCTTGGTGAGCATACAGTATCAGTATGTACAGCAGACCATGCAGACCACGCAAGTCACGAATTAGATGCTTGTATTGAGAAGATGAGAAATGGTGAGAGACAAGCATTCCTAATTGGTACAGGTCACGGTATGTGTACTTGTCAAGGTGCGGCATTTGAGTATATCTTTAATATTGAACACAAACTGAATTCAGAGGGTGTTAGAGATATGGCAGATATTACATTTATTACAAATGAATCATTCCTTGGTGACTTTGGTATGGGTGGACTTCACTTTAAAATGGGTGGATTTGCAACTTCAAGTAAAGTATTTGCTGAATCTCTATATGCTGAGAGAGGTATGGATTGGATTATTGGAGCTCATGTTAATAAAGTTGAAGCTGGTAAGGTAACTTATGAGTCTCTTGATGGAAGTATTGATGAGCAAGAATTTGATTTTGCTATGCTTATTCCTCCATTTGCAGGTGTTGGCTTAAAAGCTATTGCTAAAGATGGTAGTGATGTTACAAGTAAAGTATTTGCTCCTAATGGATTTATGAAAGTTGATGCAAATTATAATGCTGGTGCTTATGAGAATTGGAAAGCTTCTGACTGGCCAAAAACTCTTCAAAATCCAGATTATGCAAATGTATTTGCTGTTGGAATTGCTTTTGCACCTCCACATTTAATCTCTAAACCAATGAGTTCACCAAATGGAACTCCAATTAACCCTACACCACCAAGAACTGGTATGCCAGCAGCGATGATGGGTAAAGCAGTTGCTTTAAGTATTGTTGATATGATTAAAGGTAAAACTACTGAACCTACACATACAGCTTGTATGTCAGAAATGGGTGCTGCTTGTGTTGCATCTGCAGGTAAAGGTCTATTTACAGGTACTGCTGCTGCTATGACTGTTTTCCCAATCGTTCCAGATTTTGAAAAATATCCAGGCGTTGGTAGAGACCTTAATGGTACAACTGGAGAGTTAGGACTTGCTGCTCACTGGGTTAAGCATATTCTTCACCATTTATTTATATGGAAAGCAAAACTTAGACCAGGTTGGACTCTTATTCCTGAATAAGAGTTATATTATATAAAAAGCTACGCAGAGAGTAAAATCTCTGTTTATTAACATAAATTATTAAGGAGAAGACATGGCAGAAAAACATATAAATCATATCGAACCATACAGTCCACAATTTGGAACAATGATACCATTAGGTGGAGCAAAATTTTTAAGAACTTGTGTTTTATGGCAATTAGTTAGATTTGTTGCGATTAACATTAAGATGACTATTCTTATTATAAAAAGTCATCACTAAAATTAGGAATATCTCTTTTAAAGGGATATTCATCTTCGCAATATAATAAAACTTATTTTAAAATTCAATATTTCTAAAGCTATTTAGTTTTAAAATAAGTTAACTATAACTTTTACAAATAAGGACTATTTTAATGATACAAGAGCTTATTCGCTATCCAGATGAAAGAATTAATATTACATCAGCTGATGTAAGAAATTTTAATGAAGAGGTCGATAAACTTGTTCAAGATATGAAAGATACAATTGAGGCAAATAATAGTGAAGGGTTAGCTGCAATTCAAATAGCTATTCCTCTCTCTGTGGTTGTTGCAAAAGATACTCATGGAGATTGGCATACATTTTGTAATCCAAGAATACTCAAAACAGCAGGTAGGACTATCTCTTTGGAGACATCTTTATATATGCCAGATATAGAAGAAGAGATACCTAGACACGAACAAATTACATTTATATATCAAGACAGAATGGGAAAACAGCACTCAATGACTGTCTCTGGTCACTTTAGTTATCTTCTTCAAAGAAAATTTGATTATACATTTGGTGGGACTTTTGCAAATAAATTAGATAGAAAACATAGAAAAATGGTAGAGAAAAAACTATCAATAAATGGTGCAAAGGGTGAATTTAATTCAGATAGTAACTTCTCAAAAAGAGAATACTTTAAAAGTGCAATTAACAAGCTTCTATTCTTTGAAGGATTAACTCTCTTTGCACCACTATTTTCAGTAAGAAAAGAGACTCTGGAGACACTATATCATTATGGAATTTTTGCAACAGTAATGACATTTCTATTAACAATTGGGTATTTAGTTTATGCTAAGTACGAAGCAAGTAAAGTTATATCTTGTACAGGTTGTCAAGTTGTTAGTTTTACAGCTGTTGCAATTAAATATTTTATATTAATATTAATACTTTTTATAGGAAGTTATTATTTAGTTAATCCAAATTAGAAGGTATTATATATATGCAAAAATTTAACACTATTAAATCATTATCATCCGAACTTATTAAAACTTTAGAACAGCTAGAATATACAACTATGACAGCAATTCAAGAGGCTACTATACCTATACTACTTGAGGGAAAAGATATTATTGCTCAAGCTAAAACTGGCTCTGGTAAAACGGCTAGTTTTGGTATTCCTATTATTGAAAAAATAGATACTAAAAATAGAAACCCACAAACTTTAATTTTATGTCCAACAAGAGAACTAGCAGACCAAGTAGCAAAAGAGTTGCGTTCTATTGCTAGATATAAAAACAATTTAAAAATATTAACTCTATGTGGTGGTACACCTATGCGTCCACAAATAGCATCACTAGAGCAAGGTGGACATATTTTAGTTGGTACAGCTGGTAGAGTTCAAGACCATTTGTCAAGAGAAACAATCTATCTTAAGGATATTAATACTTTAGTCTTAGATGAAGCAGATAGAATGGTTGATATGGGATTTTATGATGAGATTAAAAAAATTATATCTAATATTCCAAAGAAACGACATACTATGTTATTCTCTGCTACATACCCTCCTAATATCCAAAAATTAGCAAAAGAGATACTAAGAGAACCAGTAACAATTAAAGCAGATATTACTCACGAAGTTTTAGCAATAGAAGAGGTAGCTTACGAAATTGAAAAATCATCAAAGCCAGAATCTTTAATAAAGTTATTTAAATCATATAAACCAAAAACAGCTTTAGTATTTTGTAATACAAAGATAGAGACTATTGAGTTAACAGATTTCCTAAGAGAAAAGAACTTTTCAGCTATGGACTTACAAGGTGACTTAGACCAAAGAGAGAGAGAAGAGGCTCTTCTGATGTTTGCTAATGGTTCTATATCTATTCTAGTTGCGACAGATGTTGCATCTAGGGGACTTGATGTTAAAAATATAGAGTTAGTAATAAATTATGATATACCACATGGTGATGAAATTTATACTCATAGAATAGGTAGAACAGCAAGAGCAGGAGCAAAAGGTAAAGCTATAACTTTATATACAAATAGAGAAAAAGATAAACTGTTTGATGTAGCTAAAAATATAGAAAAAAGAGATATTAATAAAATATCAATAGATAGAAAATTTATTATGGAATCTGATTACTCTACTATTTGCATAGATGGTGGAAAAAAGAATAAAGTAAGAGCAGGTGATATTTTGGGTGCATTAAGTAAGAATATTGGAATATCAGGCGAACAAATTGGAAAAATAGATATTTTTGATTTCAAATCTTTTGTAGCAATAGATAAAAGAAGTATACGAAAAGCATTTGATGGATTAAAAAAGGGGAAAATAAAAGGAAAGAAATTTAGAGTCTGGTGGTTATAAAATTAATTAATTTTCCTCATTAATATCATTTGCTTTTTATTATCTTTAATAATCTCTAATCCAAACTCTTCAGCTAAAATCTGAAATGTTTGAGAAGAAAAAAATACAATATGTGTTGGGTCAAGTTTATAATACCATTTCAAAAATTTATCTCTATCTTCTGGATGAAATGCTGTTTGAATTGCTAAATAACCATTTGAATTTAACTTATCCACTAGAGTTTTAAAAGTCTCTTTTGGATTATGAAGATGTTCAAAGACCTCAACAGATAAAATTAAATCATAACTTTTATTATAAATATTATCTGGATAGTATATCGGGTCATAAAAATCACAATCTATATTTTTCTCTTTTAATATATTAGACAATAGAGATGTAGCTCCACAACCAAAATCTAACGCACTTTTTGGTGTTGTTGTTAATGGCAATATAAAATCTACAAATCTATTAAAATACTCTATATATCCTAAATTATCTTCACTATTCTCATGAAGGTCATATCTCTTTTTTTGTTCTTTAAAATTTACAAAAGTATCTTTAGATTTCATTATAAAATTACATCTTTTACACTCAAAGTATCTAACTCCTAACTTTTCATCTAAAAATCCTTCTGTTTCTTTAGAACATATTAAACAATTCATTTATGGCCAAGTTGGCTCTGTATTATTGTCACCTGCACCTGTCATAAAATCTGTATGCTCTGTTACATTAGATACATTCCAATCTTTTAAATCATGACCTGTAAATGCAGTTGCATTATAAAACATTTCCTTCATCAATTTTGCACTTGATACATTCCACCCACTGATATCTTGATTAAAGCTAGTTGCATTATAGAACATTTTTTCCATATCATTTACTTTAGATACATCCCATTTACTAATATCTTGATTAAAACTAGTTGCATTATAAAACATATTATATATTTTAGTTACATTAGATACATTCCAATCACTAATATTTTGATCAAAACTAGTTGCTCCTTGAAACATATGATACATAAATTCTACATTAGATACATTCCAACGACTAATATCTTGATTAAATTTACTTGCTCCCTCAAATAGATATTTCATCACAGTTACATTAGATACATTCCAATCAACTATATTAGCATTAAAATTAGTTGCATTAGAAAACATTCTATACATATCAGTTACATTAGATAAATCTGGATTATCTATTATTTCTCCATTTAGGTTGCTACAGTTATAAAATGAGTACTTCATAGATTCCCAGACTTGTGTTCCCCATTGAATTATTTGAAGTAATTTATCATTATCACAACTTCCATCCATATAAAAACTTGGGAATTTTCCTGTAATTTTTATAGCATACTCTCCACTACTACTATATGTATGTGTTATATCTTTAGTGATATTTTCCTCATAACTTGTATCTCCCCAATCAATATTATAATTATATGTATAATTACTATTTGTACATATTTTTACTTGATTTTCCTCACTTGTACCACTATTATCAGTTTTCCATTTTGTAATAAATGGAGCTTCTAAATGAACTTTTTGAGTTGCAGTTGAGGCTTTATTAGGATTCTCTCCTTTATCTTTGGCTACACCAGCATCTACATTTATAGTAATAATATTCTCTTCATTAATATTCGCTGTTGGGGTAACAACTAAATTATAAGTATCTTTAGTTCCAGTAAACTCACCTTTTGTACCATTCTCAACACTTATATCACTCTCCTCAAATCCTGTAACAGGTTCTGAAAATGTAAATTTAAAGGTTACGGTATCTTTTATCCACGCTCTATTTGAGATTATAAGACCTAATGTATCATCATTATCGTTAGTATCATCAGTAATAATAAGAGAGGGTTTAGTAACATCTTCAACACTAATTGTAAATATTTCACTTACTGATTGATTTGGTATTCCATTATCAGTAGCAGTTATATTAACTTCACCTGAAGTATTAATATCTTCGGTAGGAGTCCATGATACTTTTCCTGTTGATGAATTTATATCCATACCAGTTGGGGCATTTGATATTGTCCAAGTAATATTGTCATCTTCTATATCTTTTACAGTTGGAGTATAAATGTACTCCTTATCATTTGTAGTATTTGTAGGTGCTGTTGTTGTTATGCTTGGGGCATCATTTACTGGGGTAACTCTAATTGTAAAGATTTGGCTTACTGATTGATTTGGTGTTCCATTATCGGTAGCAGTAAGATTTATATTTTCAGCAATTAATACGCCTTCAGTAGGAGTCCATAATATTTCTCCAGTAGATGAATTTATACTCATACCAGTTGGATTACTCGATATTTTCCAACTAATAGTATCATTTTCTATATCAGTTGCAGTTGGAGTATAACTATACTCTATATCTTCTGTGGCTGAGGTAGGTGCTGTTGTTGTGATACTTGGAGTATCATTTACTGGTGTAACTGTAATAGTAACTGTAGCACTACTAGTCTCTTTACCATCATTTACTGTAAAAACAAAACTATCTTCTCCTGTAAAATCACTATTTGGTGTATATTTCATATTTGTAGCTGAACCCGTTAGTTTACCATTTGTAGGTTCTTTATTTATAGTATATGTAAGAGTATCACCATCACTATCAGTTGCTGATAGAGTGATAATATTATCATTACTATCTTCTTCTACTGTCTTACTTTGTGCAATAGCTTCTGGAGCAGTATTAGGCTCTGGTATATCTGTTACAGTAATAGTAATTTTAGCATTACTAGAATCAACAGTTCCATCATTTACTTTAAAAGTAAAACTATCTTCTCCTGCATAATTAGCATTTGGTGTATACTTCATATTTGGAGGTGTTCCAGTTAGTTTACCATGTGTTGGTTGATTATATATTGAATAGGTAAGGGCATCATTATCAGCATCTGTTCCTGTTAAAATAATAATATTATCTTTTGTATCTTCATCTACCGTTTTACTTTGAGCTGTAGCTGTTGGCACATCATTAAATGCTTTTACGGTAATAGTAATTTTAGCACTATTAGAATATGTCTCTTGGTCTTTAACTTTAAAAGTAAAACTATCTTCTCCTGCATAATTAGCATTTGGTGTATATTTCATATTTGGAGGTGTACCAGTTAGTTTACCATAACTTGGTTCTCTCTCTATTGTATATGTAAGTTCATCCCCATCAGCATCAGTTCCTACTAAATTAATAATAGCATCAATAGTATCTTCATCTACACTTCTATCTTGTGCTAAGGCGACAGGAGCATTATTTGGTTCTGGTACATTATTTATAGTAATATCAACTTTAGCATTGTTAGAATCCTCTGTTCCATCATTAACTTTAAATGTAAAATTATCATTTCCGTAATAATCAGCATTTGGTGTATATTTCATATTTGGAGGTGTACCCGTTAATTTACCATTTACTGGTTGTGACTCTATTTTAAAAGCAAGAGCATCATTATCACTATCTGCTCCTTTTAAAGTAATAATATTATCTGTTGTATCTTCATCGAAAGTTATACTTTGAGCTGTAGCTGTTGGAATATGATTGAATTTTTTTACAGTAATAGTAACAGTAGCAGTAGCAGAATCAACATTACCATCATTTACTTTAAATTTAAAGCTATCAGTTCCGTAATAATCAGCATTTGGTGTATATTTTATATTTGGAGGTGTTCCAGTTAATTTGCCATATCTTGGTTCTGATGCTAATCTAAATTTAAGCGTATCACCATTATCAGAATTAATTCCTTGTAAAGTAATTTTATTATCTGTTGTATCTTCATCTACTGTTATACTTTGAGATTTAGCAATAGGAGTAAGATTAGGCTCTGGTACATCTTTAACTGTAATATTAACAGTAGCACTACTTGAGTCCACTTTCCCATCATTAACTTTAAATGTAAAACTATCTGTTCCATTATAATCAGCAGTTGGTGTATATTTCATATTTGGAGCTGTTCCAGTTAATGTACCATGTGTTGGTTGTGTCTCTACTTCAAATTTAAGAGTATCTCCATTATCAGAATTAATTCCTTGTAAAGTGATATTATTATCTTTTGTATCCTCATTTACTGTTATACTTTGAGATTTAGCAGTAGGAATTATATTCGGTTTCGTGCCATCTGTAATTGTAATAGTTACTTTTGCAATAATCGAGTCCACTTTTCCATCATTGACTTTAAATGTAAAGCTATCTTTCCCATTATAATTAGCAGTTGGTGTATATTTCATATTTGGAGGTGTACCAGTTAACTTACCATGTGTTGGCTTTGTATTTATAATAAATTTAAGAGGATTATTATCTGCATCAGCTCCTGCTAGAGTAATAATATTATTTGTTGAGTTCTCTTCTATTGTTACACTTTGTAGCGTAGCAGTAGGTATTCTATTCAACTCCTCTTTTTCAGGCTTAATATTACTAAGAGAAAACTCATATAATGTAGAGACTACACTATTTTTATCAGCTGTTACATGTAACATTATTAAATGGGCATCTATTGGGTCATTTTTACCAGCTTTAATAAATGCTTTTCCTACTTCTGTTTTATTTTCAAGTATTTTGGCATCATTGCCTTTCGCTCCATTGATAAGAGCCAAGATAAAAACTGAGTTATCTATATTATTAGCACTTAACTCATCATACCAATAATCAAAGCCATTAGCATCTGATTCTCTCTGAAATAAATTTTTATAAATAGCATCTATAAAATCAGCTCTTGAAAATTCTGCAGGGTATCTCTTTTTGGTCTCTTCTTGGTCGAAAAAACTTCTCGCAATATCTTCTAATTTTAATCCTGACTCATTTACCCAATAATTTAACCCAGCCTTATCTGGTGCTCTATTAAAGGTAGCTATATATAATTTTGTAACTGAATCCTCTGTCGGAGCTTCAGCATTAAGAAATGTTCCTAGTAAAATTACTAAAATTAATATTTTTTTTAACATAATCCAATCCTTTATAATTATTTAATTATATTTTACTCTTACTTAGCTTATTTATACTTAAAAAAACATTATTGAAAAAATATTATTGAATTGATTTTAATATTATTAAGTTTTTTATGTTATTATTTATTACATTAAACTTATGGAGAACATAACTTGGATTCAAAACCCCCCTTGTATTACTTAAAGACTTTAGCAACACCTATTTTTTGGAATAACTATTTAGATATTGTATTAGGATTTATATTAGGATTTATAGCATTTGTATTTCATTTATCTGATATGCCATATTTTGCTACAACATTCGCAGCATTAACGATTGGTGCAATATCTATTACTGTGGCAGAGATTGCTGAAATATTAGCAGAGAGATTAGAAGAGCCTTATGCTAGTTTTGTATTAACATTTTCAGCAGTGGCTGTTGAGATTATACTTCTTTTTATGATTATATTAGAGAGTACACACGCACCTGAAGCATTAGAAACGGTTAAAGGTGGTATTATTTCTGCTGTAATTGTTGATATGAATGTGTTATTAGGAATAGCTGTATTTATTGGAGGTCTTAGTTACTCTGAACAGGAACATAATGAAGATACATCAAGTACATATACAACTATTCTATTAGTTGCAACATCTGCCTTACTTGTCCCTAGTATTATAAACTTTGGAAATAATGGAGAGAATGACCTTTTTACAGCTTCTGTTATGATTGCTATTGTTTTAATTATATTTTATGTGGCTATATTTATTTTTCAAACAAGAACACATCAACACTTTTTTAAGACATCTGCAAAAAGTAGATTATTCCAACTGAAAAAACATAAAGATGAGTATGAAGAAGAGGAAGATGGATATTTATTTGATAGATTAAACAACCTTTCCAATTTGATTATTATCTTTGTACTAATATTTTTTATTGGAGTATTTGCAGAAATATTTGCTCAAGATGGAATGATTGTAGCAAAAGATTTAGGAATATCAACAGGATTAGCAGGACTTATAATTGCTATTATTGCTGTATCTCCAGAGATATTAACTGCTATTAAAGCCGCTCAAAATGACCAGATGCAGAGAGTTGTTAATATTGCAATGGGTGCATCAACAGTCTCTATTTTATTGACTGTTCCTCTTCTGATGGCATTATCATATATGAATGGTATATATTTAACGCTAGATTTTAATGCTTTTCAGATTGGAGCATTAATATTAACAATTATTTTAGCGTGGAAGACAACAGATGATGGTGAGACAAATTACTTTGAGGGAGTTTCTCATATAATGTTTTTTGCCTCTTATGCAATTATTGCCACTATGTATCATTAATACATTACTAAAAAAGGGATAATTTATGAAAAGACGAAATTTTATTGCAACAACAGCCATAGGAACTTCTGCATTACTTCTATCTGGATGCCATAGAGAAGATGATAAAAAATCATTTAATATAAATAGAGGTAAAAAAGTAAAATTAAAACTTGCTACCTCTTGGCCTGCACACTTTCCTATTATGGGAACAGGAGTTGATGATTTTGCAAAGAGATGTGGAGAGTTAAGTGGTGGTTCTCTTGAGATAAAAGTCTATCCTAAAAATATATTAGTACCAGCACTACAAGTTTTTGATGCTACTTCAGCTTCTCAAATAGATGCTTTTCATTCAGGAGTATACTATTGGAAAGGTAAAAACTCTGCATTCTCTATATTTGGAGGTATGCCATTAGGTTTAACAAGCGAAGAGATGATAACTTGGCTTAAATTTGGTGGAGGATATGAGTTATGGCGTGAGCTATATGCAAAATTTAATCTATATCCTTTAATTGGTGGAACAACAGGACCTCAAATGGGTGGTTGGTTTAAAAAAGAGATAAACTCTTTGGCTGATTTAAAAGGTCTAAAGATGAGAATTCCCGGATTAGGTGGAGAGGTTATGAAGAGATTAGGCGTTAATCCCGTTCTTCTACCTGCTGGAGATATTTATACATCATTAGAGAGAGGTACAATTGATGCAACAGAATGGGTAGGTCCATATCTTGATAAAATGATGGGATTTGATAGAGCATCTAAATATTATTATACAGGTTGGCATGAACCCGGTTCAATATTAGAGATTACATTTAATAAGATTAGATGGGAAAAACTAAGTAGTGAACATCAAGCTATAATCACATCTGCTACTGAGGAGATGACAGGAAATATGCTTCAAGAGTTTAGATATAAAAATGCTGAAGCACTACAAGTATTAAAGAAAGAGGGAAAAATAGAGATTAAAACTTTTCCTAAAGAGATGATGGAACAGGCAAAAATTGAGTTAAATAATGTTTTAGAAGATGAGAGTAAAAAGAGTGAAGATTTTAGAAGAGTATTAAAAAGTTATCGAGATTTTGTTAAATTAAATAAACCTTGGGACGATATATCAACTAAAAACTTTTTAGAGATTAGATAATATCTCTTTTTAAAATTAAACTTTTATCTTCTGCCACTCACCTCTATTAAAAGCTCTCCATAAAAAGATTGCTTTTACAAGTGTATCTGTTATCATTGCAAAGTATACAAATAATATAGAATGAAAATACCAAGATAATATAAATGCAGGTATAATTCTAACTAACCATATTGATATTAAATTTATCTTTAAAGTTCGTCTACTATCTCCAGCACCTCTTAATGCTCCTGATAGCACAAAATTAAAAGCTAATGGAATTTGAGAGAATCCTACAATTACTAAATATATACTTGCCTCTTGAATTGTCTTCTCATCATTAGTAAATAACCATACTATTTTCTCTGGAATAAGTATCATAAATATAGATATTATAAACATAAATATGGCTGTATATTTTAGAACTAATAAAACATCTTCTTTTGCTTGTTGTGGATTTTTTGCACCTAATCCTTGACCCATTAAAGTCATTGCAGCAATGGTAAATCCAATCCCTGGCATAAAAGCCAACCCTTCTACTCTTAACCCTATTTGATAACCTGCTAATGTCTCTGTACTATATTGAGCAATAATTACAGTAAAAAGAATAAAAGAACTGAATGTTAAAGTTCTCTCAATAGATGCAGGAATGCCAACTTTTAAAGCTCTATTTAATAGAGATTTAGAAAAATATAGATATGGGGTATAAATCATTTTTCTCTTTAAATATAGCGTCATATAAACAACTAATTCTAATCCATTTATGATAACTGTGGATATTCCAGCACCAACAACACCTAGAGCAGGAAATCCAAAATGTCCAAAGATAAGAATATAATTTAAAAAGATATTTAAAATAATAGAGAATAATTTTATATACATAGGAGTTTTTGTATCTCCAGATGCACTTAATGCTGATACAAAAACTAATTTTATAAATATAAAAGGCATCATAAAAGTTAGAACTTGCATATAACTACTACCTAAATCACTAACCTCTTGAGCTGTATTGAACCATATAAATATATATGATGACAAAAAGTACCATAATATAGAGATAGGAATACTAAGCATTAAAGCAAATTGTAGAAGTGTAGATAGCCCTAGACTAGCTCTTTTTAGTTTTGATGCACCAATAAACCTAGATAAAAGGGCATTTGTACCTACATGAAATAGTGTTAAAATTGCAAAAACAAGCATAAGTGATTGTAATCCTAACCCAACCCCAGCTACGGCAAATGGAGATAATCTACCAACCATAATTAAATCAGTAATGACTTGAAGCATATCTAAAAGAGAGTTAACCCCAGCAGGTAATGCAATATTTAATATCTTTTTATGTTTTGAAGGAAAATTCATTTATTGATGTTTTAACCATAAGTTTTCTATATCTTCACTATCCATCGGTTTGGCATATATATACCCTTGAATATATTTACAACCATTCTTTACCAAGAAATCTTTTTGTGCCAATGTCTCAACCCCTTCTGCGATAACGCTTAAATTTAAATTTTTAGATAAAGATATTATAGATTTAGTAATCTCCATATCATCTTTATCATTTGGAATATCTTTAATAAATGACCTATCAATTTTAAGCTTATTAATAGGAAAATTCTTTAAATATGCGAGTGACGAATAACCTGTTCCAAAATCATCAATTGCTAACTCTATCCCTCTTTCACTAATTTTAGTTAAAATTTCTATAGATTTCTTTGGGTTTTTCATAAGTTGTCCCTCTGTAATCTCCAACTCTACCCATTCAGGTTTTATTCCAACACTCTTGATTAACTCATCAAACATAACAAGAAAATCATCCTCTTCAAGTTGTTGAATTGATAAATTAATAGATAAGACACCAGCATTAAATCCCATCTCATACCATTTTACCATCTGTTTCATAGCTGTTTTCATAACCCATCTATCCAGAGGAATAATCAATCCTGTTCTCTCTGCTAAAGGTATAAATTTATATGGAGAGATAAGTCCCATAATTGGGTGTTGCCATCTAATCAATGCCTCTACCCCAACTAATTTACCTGTAATTGCATCTACTTGAGGTTGATAATGCAAAATAAACTCATCTTCTTTTAATCCTTTACGGATATTTGTCTCCATTACAATATGGTCTAAAGCTTTACTTGTCATCTCTTCGGTATAAAATCTATAAGTATTTCTTCCATCATCTTTTGCTTGAAACATAGCTGCATCAGAATTTTTTAAAAGTGTTCCTGCTGTATCTCCATCTTTTGGATATATTGAAACCCCTATACTTAAAGTAATATATACCTGCTGTTCATTAATAATAAATGATTTTTTCATAACTTTTTTTAGCGTTTGAATGATATTAAGTATCGTAGATGACTCTTCTATTCTATCTGTTAAAATTACAAATTCATCACCACCTAATCTTGAAAGCGTATTAATATTCGTCATACAATTTTTAAATCTTTCAGAGGCTTCAATAATTATTTTATCTCCAAATTTATGACCCATAGAATCATTTACTTCTTTAAATCTATCAAAATCTATAAATATAATACCAAATTTAAAATTTGAATTCTTAGATTTTGTAATTGAGTTTTGGATTCTATCTAAAAGTAAAGTTTTGTTTGGAAGATTAGTTAATTCATCATGTTTTGCTTGATATATAAGTTGCATCTCTGCCTCTTTTTGCTCTGTAATATCTAAAATAGTACCTAAATAAAAGGTAGCTTCACCCTTTAAATTTCTTTCAATAGTGGTTCTATCATCAATCCATCTAATATTACCATCATTATCAAATATTCGATATACTTGTACAAATGTATCTATACACTCTTCAGTAAAACATTCAACCTCTTTAGTTATATCTTTTATATCATCTGGGTGAATAATAGAAGAGAAGTGAATTTTTCCAGACAAAAAGTCTTGAGGATTATATCCAAATATTGAAATATTATTAGATACATAAGATACTGGCCAATTCTCTTTTGCCTCCCAATAGAATAAAATAGTTTTACTATTTGCTATAAGATTATTAACTCTAATATTCTCTGTAATATCTTTTGCAATACCATCTATGGATATAAAAGTACCATCTTTACTAAATTCTGCTGTTTCAGTTAACTCTAACCAATGTTTTGAGCCATCTTTATGATAAATTTCTATATTATACGATGATTGTGGAATACCTTGTTTAGCATTATAAAAATATTTATTCATTAATTTATTGATTTGATTATTGGTTAAATATCTATTATAGTGGCAAAGAAATTCATTAGTTTCATACCCTAAAATATCATATACCGAATTACTAACATAAGTAAAATTTCCATCTTTGTTATAACGATAAAAGAAGTAAGTGTGTTTTACATTTTCTATTAAAGTTCTATACTTATTTTCACTTATAATTAACTTCTTTTGATATAGATAATCACGATATATAAGTATAACAATACTAAGAGCTAAGACTGAACTAATAAAATATATATTTATAATATCTATCATAATTTATCTGTATCCTTTAAATATATATCTTAATCATAGTATAAAAATCTAAAAGATAGATAAGTAGATAATTATATTCTTTACATATTACTCTCTACATATTTTAATGCTTCTATCTTTGCATCTTCAATTTTAGAAATATCTTTTCCTCCAGCTTGTGCAAAATCAGGTCGTCCACCACCACCACCACCTAAAATTGGAGCTATCTCCTTTATCCAGTTTCCTGCTTTGATAGAAGTATCTTTTGAACCACAAGCTATCATAACCCTATCACCTTTTTTTTGAAAAAGCATAATAGCAATTTTTTGATATTTATTTTTGGCTTCATCAATAAGTTCTTTAATGTCTCCTGTCTCAACCTCATCAATAATAATTATATTGTCACCCATTTTAATAGTTGATAACTCTTTTTTAGTTGAGTTTAGAGCTAGTTTAAGTTCAGATTTCAGACTTTTAAGCTCATCTTTTAATCTGTTAATACCTATTATTGGATTTGAATTTTTAAGTTCAGATTTTATCTCATTTAGTTCATTTCGCATATTTTTTACAACTCTTATTGCACTCTCTCCACATACAGCCTCTACTCTCCTAACTCCAGAACTTACTCCACTCTCTTTAGTTATCATAAATAGACCAATTTGAGCTGTATTATCAATATGTGTACCACCACAAAGTTCAGTAGAACTATCACCCATAGAGACTACTCTAACACTATCTCCATATTTTTCACCAAATAGAGCTATCGCACCACTACTCTTAGCCTCTTCTATACTCATTATATTTGTTGTTCTTGGAATTGCTCTACTTATTTGCATATTTACCCAATCTTCAACTTTTTTTATCTCTTCATCTGTCATAGCTTTTGGGTGAGAGAAGTCAAAACGGAGTCTATTTGCATCATTTAGTGAACCTGCTTGTGTAATATGTTCTCCTAAAATCGCTCTTAATCCAGATTGAAGTAGGTGAGTAGCAGAGTGGTGTTTCTCTATCTCTCCTCTACTTTTATTAACACAAGCTTCAACACTATCTCCCACAGAGATATTTCCTTCTATTTTTGATAGATTCATATTTAAAAACTTTTTAGTATCTAATACTTTAGTATCTCCTGAAAGTTCTCCTATATCTCCTATTTGTCCACCAGACTCTGCATAAAATGGTGTCTTATCTAAAAGTACCCAACCTATACCATTTAAGCTTTTAACCTCTCTAAAATTTTCATCAAGAATAGCTAGAACATTACTATTTATATTTTTAGATTCATAACCTACAAACTCATTCTCTCCAAATCTCTCTTTTAAAGTTTTAAAATCTCCTGTGGTTAAAGCATCTCCTGTACCTTTCCAATTGGCTTTAGATTGTGCCTTTTGAGCTGACATCTTATTGTTAAAAGAATCTATATCAAGTTTAATATTCTTCTCTCTTAGCATATCTTGAGTAAGGTCGAGTGGAAAGCCATAAGTATCATATAGTTTAAATGCTACTTCGCCATTAAAAACATCTTTTGTGTTTTTCAACTCATCATTAAAGAGTTTAATCCCTGCCTCAATAGTAACAAAAAATCTCTCCTCTTCCATCTTCATAGAAGTTTTAATATTTTCAGCTCTCTTTGGTAAGTAATCATACTCTTTCCCCATAAGCTCAATAAGTGTATCTACCAATTTATACATAAAAGGTTCTCTTAAACCTAAAAGATAACCATGTCGGATAGCTCTTCTCATAATTCTTCTTAAAACATATCCTCTACCCTCTTTATCAAAGTTTATACCTTGTGCTAAAAGAAAAGAACATGAACGAAGATGGTCAGCGATTACACGATAACTTGCAGAGTTTTTAGCTTCATATTTATATGGAACTCCAACTAACTCACCTATTTTATTTAAAAATGGCATAAATAGAGAAGAGTGATAATTATTATTTTTTCCCTCTTTAATAGCTACAACTCTCTCTAATCCCATTCCAGTATCTATACTAGGTTTAGGTAAAGGTGTTAACTCCCCACTCTTATCTCTATCATATTGCATAAAGACTAAGTTCCAAATTTCTAAAAATCTATCACCATCTCCACCTATTTTATCTTCAGGTGAATTAAAATCTTCTTCTCCTTGGTCATAAAAAATTTCACTACAAGGTCCACAAGGTCCAGTATCTCCCATTTGCCAAAAGTTATCAGCATCTCCAAAACGAATAATTCTATCTTTACTTATATGTTTAGACCAGAATATCTCAGCCTCATCATCGCTATTATGTATTGTTACCCAAAGTTTATCTATCGGAAGGTTCAAATAGTTTTTATCCGTAATAAATTCCCACGCATAAGCAATAGCATCTTCTTTAAAGTAATCTGCAAAAGAGAAATTTCCTAACATCTCAAAAAGTGTATGGTGTCGTGCTGTATACCCTACATTATCAAGGTCATTATGTTTTCCACCTGCTCTTAAACAAGTTTGAGAAGTTGTAGCTCTTGGAGGATTTGGTATAGGTTCATCACCTATAAAGATATTTTTGAATTGAACCATACCAGCATTTGTAAACATAAGTGTAGCATCATCTGGTACAAGTATAGAGCTAGGAATTAATTGGTGTCCTTTACTTTGAAAAAAGTCTAAAAATTGTTGTCTAATGTCCATGATAATACCCTCATATTTTAAATAATAGATATTTTAGCTAAAATCTGTTTATCTGTGATTTAAAATATGATATTTATTATCTATTTGTTAACTATGTGTTAATATTAGAGTCATTTTACTACTTAAGAGATAAAATAATTTGGGTATAATAATATTAAAAAATACTATTAAGAAGAAGATAATGCCACATATAAAAATAAAATCATTAGACAAAAAAACTTTAGAGAGTATTGTAGATAATTCATCAATTATTAAATTTCGAGCAAATACATCAAATAGTAAAGATTATCTTTTTGGAGTAGAGTTAAATAATGAGAAGTTTTTATTGCAACTCAAGAGAGATGAACATAACGATATGTTTAAATATGATAAAGTAACTAGACCTCTTAAAGTAAATATTATCAAAGAGGCTTTAAAAATATTAGCAGAAGAGTTAGAGTTAGATGTTATTCATAACAATATAAATCAATCCAATTCAACTCCACCTTTGTCATCAAAATATTTAAAAAAGATAAAAGATTTTGAAGATATAGAGTTTCCTTATGATGAGGTCTCTATGGAAGTTGGATTTGGTAGTGGTAGACATCTATTATATCAAGCACAAAAAAATCCTGATATTCTATTTATTGGAATTGAGATACACACTCCATCAGCTCAACAAGTTTTAAAACAGATAGAGCTTCAAAATTTAAATAATATATGGGTTGTAAATTATGATGCAAGACTATTTTTAGAGATGATGCCTTCAAATTTATTATCTAAAATATTTGTACATTTCCCAGTTCCTTGGGATAAAAAGCCCCAAAGACGCGTTATAAGTCCTAGTTTTACAAATGAAGCATTAAGGGTTTTAAAAGTTAATGGTTCATTAGAGCTTAGAACAGATAGTCATAAATATTTTTGGTATAGCTTAGAGACTTTTTTTGATTTACCAAAAGCTCAAGTGGTAATAAATAAGAATAAAGAGTTAGAAATAACAAGCAAATATGAGGCTAGATGGAGAAAGCAGGAGAAAAATATATATGAAGTTCATCTTAAATCAGAAGAGAAATCAGCAGAAAAGATTTTAGATATATCTTTTAGATTTAATGATATAGGTTATAATAAAGAGATAGAAGATAATCTACCAAGAAAAGCTATTGTAGAAGATGGTTATTTTGTACATTTTGAGAGAATTTATTCTATTTCAGATAATGCTTTATTAATTAAATGTGCATTTGGTAGTTTTGATAGACCTGAGCATAAGTATATTTTACTTACTGAAAATCTATGTGAATATTATACCTCTATCCCTGTAAAAACTGAGGTAAATTATAAGGCACATAAAAAGATAATGGAGTTTTTAAATGTCTAAAAATGTTGTTGTCAGTGCATCTAGTCTAACGCTCTCTTATGGAGAGACAGATATTATAAAAGATGCATCGTTATCGATAAAAAAAGGTGAATTTATATTTATTACAGGACCTAGTGGAAGTGGTAAATCAACTCTTCTAAAATCTCTTTATGGTCAAATTAAACCAAGAAATGGAACTTTAATTGTTGGAGGATTGGATATGAATAAAATATCTCACTCTAAATTACAAGAGCTTCGTACACATTTAGGTATAGTTTTTCAAGATTATAAATTAATTAACGAATGGACAGTTGCTAAAAATGTTGTTTTACCTCTAATTATTGCTGGATACTCAATGGAAGTACAAATGACTCAAGCTAAACGACTATTACATCATGTAAAACTATCAGACCATATAGATAAATACCCTTTAGAGTTAAGTGGTGGAGAGCAACAAAGAGTTGGTGTTGCAAGAGCTATGTCTAAAAATCCTTTTTTAATTTTAGCAGATGAACCAACAGGAAATCTTGATGATTATTCATCTAATGTAATTTGGGATTTGATGGAAAATGCTTGTCAACAATTAAACACAACCGTTTTAGTCGTAACCCATAGAATTCCTGCTGTTTTTAGTATTCCATACAGACATTTTATTATAGAAAATAAGGGTGTTTATGAAGTTCATTAAAAATCATCTTACTTTTATATTTCCTATGATGGCTATTCTGCTGGGAGTAGAGTTTTTTTTAGTATTTGATAGAACGACTACAAATTATGAAAAAGAGTTAAGAGAAGGGTACTCTATGTTTGTTGTAGCAAAAAAGCCTATTAGTTTAAACGATTTTGTAGAGTTAGATTCACATATTTCAGAGAGAGAAGAGATTAAAAAAGAGGTTTTAGCTAAACAAATTGCAGAAGGAATGAGTAAATCTAATAGTGAAAGAATATTAGAGGAGTTACCATATTTTTATAATATTAAATTTGGTAGTTATCTGCATACATCTGATTTAAAACATATTAAAGCATATCTTGAATCTGATGATAGAATTAAAAAAGTAGAAACTTTTGGAGATAGTTACGGAGCAAGTTATACTCTTTTTAGTTTTATTAAATTTACATTTAAAGCATTTGTTACATTTATGTCATTAATTAGTTTAGTATTGGTTATAAAACAGATGGAAATTTGGAATTATGCACACAAAGAGAGAATGCAGGTTATGGAGACTTTTGGTGCACCAATTATGCTTAGAAGTGGAGTTTTATTTAAAGTGGCAATTATTGATGCAATTATATCTACCATATCAACAACAGCTATATTCGTATTTGTAAAATATAAATGGGCAGAAGAGAGTCATATTGATATATTAATGCATATGCAAAATTTATTATTTCACCCAATTGACTTTTTAATATTATTAGCTACATCTCTATTTATTGTATTTATATCAGTATATTTAGTTGTATTCACTACAAAAGGTAGAGTTTAATGTTTAATATCATAAAAAAATATTTATTTATATCTATATTCTTTAGCTCTTTAATTTTTGCTTTGAGTACAGAAAAAAAGATTAAATCATCTAAAAATAATTTAAACAAAAGTTTGGAAATAGAGAAGAAAACAACTACTCAATTAGATAAAATAGCTAAAGATATAGAAGATGCTCAAAATGATAATATCGAACTTAATAGAAAACTATCTCTCTTAAGTGATGAGTATCAAAAAAATGAGAGTTCGTATAATAAATCAAAAGAGATATTATCTAAATTTGATAAAAATCTAAAAGAGATAAGTAGAGAGATAGATGACAAAAAGGATAAATATATAAATCTTTTAGCTCAACAATTTTCTGTAATTCATGCAATGACACAATCTCACGAGGCAAACAGGGAATCTATAATAAAACAAGAGATGTATAAATTATACAAAATTTATAATGACCAAGAGTTAAAATATCTACAAAAACAGATTTTAAATTGGAAAAAACAAAAAAAAGAGATTATAAAAGATAGAATAGTTATAAAACATAAAATAAATAAATTAAGTCAACAGAGAGATAAATATAAAAGAAATAGGGAAGAGAAAAAGAATATATTAAATAAACTTGAGTCTAATGAAGATAGATATAAAGCAAAACTTCAAGAGACACTAGATAAACAAAATGCTTTGCGTTCAACACTTGCAGATTTGAATATTATTCATAGAAAAGAGTTAGCTGAAGAGAAGAGACGAATCAAAGAACAAAAAGCTAGAATTATAGCAGAGAGAAAAAGGAAAAGAGCAGAGAGAAAAAAGAGGAGATTAGAAAGAGCTAAAGCTAGGAAAGCTGGTAAAAAGGTTGTTTATAACACAAAAAAGAGAAAAAAGAAGAAGAGAAAAAAGAAAAAATATTCATCTAATCGCCATAAAGTTTATTCGTATAAAGGTGCAAAAACAATATCTCCATTAAAAAGTTCAAGAGTAGTCAAATCATTTGGAAGCTATATTGACCCAATATATAAAATTAGAATATTTAATGAATCAGTAACACTTAAATCATCAACTAAAAATGCAAAAGTTTTTAATGTTCTAAATGGAAAAGTAGTATTTGCAGGGAATAGTAGTATGCTAGGTAAAGTTGTTGTAGTCGCTCATGGTAGACGAATGCATACTATATATGCAGGATTATCAAAAATTGCTCCAAATTTAAAAAAAGGTAGCAGAATACAAAAAGGTTATGTAATTGGAAAGATTTCAAGAAAACTAATATTTGAAGCTACAAAAAATTCTAAACATATAAACCCTATGAAATTAATTCGTATTTAGTGAATTTTTATTTTAGCTTATCCTAACATCAGATATTTTAGGTAAAATCTTTTTTATAAGAACTAAGGAAATGATATGTCAATTAATTATAAATTAGAAATTAGTAGAATGAAAAAAGAGTTAAATGTTACTATCGTAGCACACTTTTATCAACGAGATGAAGTTTTTGAGATGGGTGATATTACAGGGGATAGTTTAGAATTAGCAAGAAAATGTAAGGCTGATAATAACCCTTGGGTTGTCTTTTGTGGTGTTGGCTTTATGGGACAAAGTGTAAAAGTTATTGCTCCAGAGAAGAGAGTTCTTATGCCTAAAATAGCTTGTTGTGCAATGGCAAGAATGATTGATGGAAGTTATTTTGATGATAGTGTAGAGTATATGGTTAATAGAGGTATAAAAAAAGAGGATATTTTACCAATTACATATATAAACTCTGATGCTACGGTTAAGTCAAAAGTTGGTCAGATGGGTGGAATGGTTTGTACTAGTTCAAATGCCTATAAAATTATAGAAAAAGGGCTAGAGAGTGGTAAAAAGATATTATTTGTTCCTGATAGATGTTTAGGGCAAAATTTTGCAAACTCAATGGGATTAAAATCTTGTGTTATTGGAGAGGGAGAGTGTGACCCTAAAGATGCTGATATTATATGCTTTAATGGATTCTGTTCTGTTCACCAACTATTTACGCTTGAAGATATAGAATTTTATAGAGAAAAATACCCAAATATTTTAATAGCAGTTCACCCAGAGTGTGACCCTAAAATTGTTGAAGCATCAGATTTTGCAGGTTCAACTTCTCAATTAATAGAATTTGTAAAAAAATTAGACCCAGAACAAAAAGTTGCAGTAGGTACAGAGTATAATTTAGTAAATAGAATGAGACCAAATGGAAATACTTTTGTACTATCATCAACAAAACCAGAGTGTCCAACAATGAATGAGACTACACTTGAAGATTTATATTTAACACTAAAATCAATAGAGGATAATAAACCTATTAATGAGATTGTTCTTGATGAAGAGACTACTAAGTGGGCAAATATTGCTTTAGAAAGAATGTTAGATATAAAATAAGAGTGTTACCACTCTTATTTTATCTATTATCGTAAAAATTCTTGAATTTCAAATGCAAGTAGAGGTTTTGAAAAGTGTTTTCCGTGTCCTTTGTCACACTCAAATTCACTAATAATCTCTGCTTCATTATTTGTTTTTATATTCTCTGCCCTAACTTCTATATTTAATGAATGAGCCAAAGATATTATAGATTTTAAAACAGCTTGAGATGATGCATTCTCCAGTAGAGTATTATCTACTTTAAGTGTTTTAATAACCTGACTATGAAGTTGGTCTGATGTGGATACTCCAACAGATAAATTATCAATAGCTAATCCTATATCTAATTTTCTCAATTCAAGAAACTCTTTATGACAACCTAACATACCTTGCGTTGCTACACTATTTGATACATCGAATGTAAAATCATCAGAATCGACATTATACTTATTAAAAAGAGATTTTAAATTAGGTACAAACTTATCAGAATGAAGTTGTGTAGGAGAGAGAGTTATAATAAGCTCTATATTTCTAAAATTAAAATCATTCCAAAGTTTTCGTTGATGAACAACTTCCGATATAACAAACTTATTAAGATTTATGATTTGTCCCGTATTCTCTGCTACCTCTATAAATTTATCAATATCTATTAATCCAAGTCTTGGGTGTTGCCATTTCAACATAACTTGAGCTCCAGATATAATATTAGTTTCTAAATTATATATTGGTTCATAATATATTGAAAACTCTTTCTCTTTAAGTCCTGTTCTTATCTCTTGAGATATTTGTATCTCATCTCTTTTAGCCTCTTTATTACTATTTTCATATAAAACTATAGAACCATAACCTTTTTTATTTGCATCTTCCAATGCAATATATGCTCTATCAATTAATTTATTTGCATTTTTTCCATGGTCTGGAAACATAACTAATCCAACAGATGAAATAATTGCTACATTTCTATTCTCCATATCAAATCTGGAAGTTACCTCATTTGTAATATCTTCTATACTTTCAAGTAACTGTTTTTCTCGTTTAAAGTTACTAACTAGTATAAGAAAATTACTATGGTCAAGTCTATATATTTCCATATCAGAATGCTTCTGCTCTTCTAGGAATTGTGCAAATTTCTTTAATATTGAATTAGTATAAGCGTGTCCTTTTGCTGTACGAATTTTATCATAATTAGCAATATCTAAAATAGCAACTGCAAATCTTTCAGATTTTTTTTGAGATTCAACTGCTATATTATTAATATCTAAAAGAGCTTTAAATTGAGTAGGTAACTCTGTAAGAATATCAGTCTCTGTTAATTTCTTTATCTTCTCTTTCTCTTTAAATTCTCTGTTAGCATCTTGAAATACACAAATTATATCATTATTAATATTCCATTTTGAGTTATCAATATATAGATTTACTCTATGGTTCTTTTCACCAACAGATATAACGGTATTTTCTAAAAAATTCATACCTTTACTTCGTTGATTTATAACACATTCGATAATAGGTTTACTACTATCAGAATCTATCATTTTTACTAAAATGGGTTTTTCTGGTTTTTTATTCTGATAATGAACTTCTAAATCAAACATTTTTCTCGCTGATTTATTAGCAAATATCACCTCTCCATTATTAGAAAATATTACCATAGCATCATTCTGATACTCTTCTGCATTACGATATAAAGTAGTCTCTCCCTCACATTTTTTTATCTTCTTTGTATGCTTTGTGTTTATAACAACAATAATTATTATTAATATAGCAATTATTCCACCTAAAATTATAAAATCCATTTTTTATCTCCTTTTGTTTATTTACTATTTTCTTATCAATTCTTGAAATTCAAATACAGGAAGAGGCTTAGAGAAATAGTATCCTTGTGCCATATCACATTTATAAGATTGAATTAAATCGTGAGTCCCTTTATCTTCTATACCTTTTGCAATTACTTTAAGATTAAAATTATGCCCAAGGGTTACCATTGCTTTTACAATTTTTTGATGCTCTTCATTTTCTACAATATTTGATATAAAACCTAAATCTATTTTTAATATATCTAATGGAAAATCTTTTAGATAAGAGAATGAGGCATAACCTGTTCCAAAGTCATCTAATGCTAATGAAACGCCTAATTTTTTCAAAGCTATAAATTCTCTTTTTGCAACTTCTGCATTTACCATTCCAATATTTTCTGTAATTTCAAAGTTTAATAGTGCAGGATTGATTTGATATTTATTTAATAATTTTGCAACAAAATCAACCATATCCCCTGTCTCTATCTCTCTAAGAGATAAGTTAATAGCTATTGGTAATTTATGAAAATCAAATAATTCCCACTTTTTTTGTTGCTTTATAGCCTCTTCAATAACAAATTTACCAAGTTCAATAATAAATCCTGTTTTTTCTGCTAAAGGGATAAAGTCGATAGGAGATATTAATCCTTTTTCTGGATGTTTCCATCTAATTAATGCTTCTGCTCCTTCTATACTTCCACTATTCATATCTATATAAGGTTGATAATATAATTCAAATTGATTATTTTTTAGTGCATCATTCATTTGATTAAATAGTTTTAATTCATGATTTTTATCTTTATCAAGAGACATATCATAATCTATAACGATATGTCCATTTCCTTTCTCTTCAGCCTTTGCTAATGCTTTATAGGTATTGTCAATTAGCATATCAACACCATTTCCACTTAATGGGAAAAAGCTAACACCAGTTGAAAAAGTTAAATCAATATGAGTAATTTCGTTATTAAGAAGGTTACTTAAATCATTTCTAATTATTTTAATAATATCTTTAACCTCTACTTCTGTTGTAATATCAGGAATTAAAAGTAAAAAATTATGTTTAGTCATTTGATATACCGAACTGTCTATCTCTCTTGCAAAGTATTTTAGACTCTCAACAATTTTACCAATTAAAAGGTCTGTTGATGTATGTCCTAAGATAGCTCTTATATCCGAAAAGTGGTCTATCTCTAAAAGAACAAGTCCAAATTTTTGACTACTTAAATTCATTTTATTTATAAAATGACCAATGTCTAGCATAGCTTGACTTTGATTTGGAAGATTTGTTAAGAGGTCTCTATTTTTATATTTTGTCACCATAAGTTCTTGAGAAATATCATTAATAATTATGATTATATCATATTCTGATGATTTCTTTGATAAAGATAATGTTTCAAATATAATTCTAACAGGTATTTCAGTTCTTTTTTTAAGAAGAGTAGCCTCTATTGAAAAAGAGTTAAAATGTTCAAGTCTCTCTATATTTGCTTTTACTAATGTATTAATACTCTCCATTTTACCGTCGCTCATTTTTAAAATCACTGCTTTATTCAGCTCATCATTATATAGAGAAAATAGTTCTTTAGCTATATTGTTATATGTAATAATTTTTTTAGATTTAGTTATTACTAAAAGTCCATCTTTTGAATACTCTGATGACAATTCTAATATCTTATTATTTTTATATAAATTATTTATCTTTTTCGACTTTTTGTTTAACATAATAAATAATATTAAAACTCCAATTGATAAAACTATTATTAAAATAATTAAAATTTGAGAGGAAGGCATATCTAATAATCCTTAATATTGTAAGTTTAATTTATATTATACCTATGAGTCGTTAAATTTAAACTTTAATAGATAAAGAAAATTATCTATTTACCATCTGTTTACTTGCTAGAAGTAATATTTAAAAAAAGATTATTAATTAGAGGAGTATTTATATATGAGTAAAATAATTCAATCTATAAAATTAGAAATGAGTAAAGTTATTGTTGGTCAAGAAAAAATGATAGAGGGTTTACTTGCAGGTCTTTTATGTAGAGGACATATCTTGTTAGAAGGTGTTCCTGGATTGGCTAAAACAACAACTGTAAATGCATTAGCTAAGACTTTAGGGCTAGAGTTTAAAAGAGTACAGTTTACTCCTGATTTATTGCCTTCAGATATTATTGGAACAGAGATATATGACCCTTCAAATAACTCTTTTAAGATAAAAAAAGGTCCAGTATTTACAAATTTATTATTAGCTGATGAGATAAATAGAGCTCCAGCAAAAGTTCAATCAGCATTGCTAGAAGTTATGCAAGAGAGACAAGTTACAATAGGTGACGATACATTTAAGATAGACTTACCTTTTTTAGTTATGGCAACTCAAAATCCAGTAGAACAAGAGGGTGCTTATGAGCTTCCTGAAGCACAATTGGATAGATTTATGATGAAAGTTGTTGTTGGATACAATACAAAAGAAGAAGAGTTAGAGATAGCAAGAAGAGTGGCAAATAATGGTTTTGAAAAGATAGAACAGGTGGCTACACTAGATGACCTCAGCCGTATTAGAAAAGAGGCAATGGAAGTTCATTTAGATGAAGAGATAGAGAAATATATAATAGAACTAGTATTTGCTACAAGAGAACCAAGTAAATATGGATTAGATGAGTTAACTCCATATATAGAGTTCGGTGCAAGTCCAAGAGCAAGTATTGATATGTATAAAGCATCAAGAGCAGTAGCATATTTAAAAGGTCAAGATTTTGTATCACCAATTGAAATAGCTTATATAGCCAAAGAGATACTAAGACATAGAATTATATTAAGTTATGAAGCTCAAGCAGAAGGAATTACACAAGATTATATTATCTCAAAAGTTTTATCAGCTGTACCAATACCATAAAGGTAATTTATGAACAAAACAACAAAAAAGATAATTTTAAAGACTCGTAGGCAGGTTTTTGGAGATATGTTAGGAAATAATGCATCTCTTTTTCAGGGGCAAGGTTTTGAGTTTGCAGAATTAAGAGAGTATGTGCATGGTGATGATGTTAGAAAAATAGATTGGAAAACAACTGCTAAATTAGGTAAACCTTTTGTTAAAATATATAAAGAGGAGAGAGAGCTTAATGTTGTTGTCGCTTCAATGATGAATGGTTCTGTCTACTTTGGAACAGTGAGACAAAAAAGTGAGCTAATTGCAGAAATTGTATCTATTTTAGGATTTTCAGCAATTAAAAACTCTGACCTATTTTCAAATATAATATATGCAGATAAATTATATCAAAACACTAAAGCTAGTAAAAAATTATACTCTGTGAATAATGCTGTTGATTTTTTAATGAATTTTGAATCTATTGGTAAAGAGGGAGATTTCTCTGGATTTGTAGATATGTTATTTAGTAGAGTTCGTAAACGGTCTCTGTTATTTATAATTTCAGATTTTATCGGAGATATTGACTTGAAGCTTTTGAGTAAAAAACATGATGTATTTGCAATTATTGTGAGAGATAAATTTGAAGAAGACCCAGCACAATTGGGTTATCTACAACTTATTGATATGGAAAATAGAAGTCGTTTTGAGGGAAGTATAGATAGTGGAGTTGTCTCTAAATATAAAAAGGCTTTAATAGATAATGACACTAAATTATATAAACACTTTAAAAAGAGTGGTATTCGTTTTGCAAAAGTATATACAGATGAAGAGCCTTATTTAAAACTTATTAAACAGATGAGATAGGAGAAAGTTTATGCCAAATGATATAAATATGACAATTAGAGATATAAAGCCTCTTCTTGAAATACCAGATAATAGTTTTTATATATATTGGGGAGTTATTTCAGTTAGTCTAATTTTAATAATAAGTATAATATTTTTTCTTCTCCTAAATTGGTGGAAATTGCGTAAAGTAAATCTATCAAAAACTTATTTAGAAAAATTAAAAGATATAGATTGGGAAGATACAAAACTTTCTGCTTATACTGCTACACATTATGCTAGATTATTAGCTACTGATGAGAGACGATTAAAACTCTTTGAGCAATTAAATCCAATGTTGGATAAATATAAATATAAAAAGAATGTTGACTCTATTGATGATGAGACTATGAAATATTTTAATCTTTTTGTGCAGGTGACAGATGAATCACTTTAATTTTGAGTATCCATTAGTTTTTGGGCTTATATTAGTTTTTATATTATGTGCTAAATATTGCAAAGAGAAGAGTAGAGCTATATATTTCCCTCATATTAAATCTTTGTTAATTAAAGAAGTATCTATAAGAAAAGGTTTTTTATTCTGGTTAAAATGGATTGGAATAGTTAGTGCAATTACGGCTTTAGCATCACCAGTATTAACAAAAACATATATAAATAGTAAAAAGAATGGTAGGGATATAGTATTGGTAATAGATGCTAGTGACTCTATGCGTCAACGAGGTTTTGATGCGAACAATAGGTCTAAAAATAAGTTTGAAGTTGTTAAAGAGGTAATGAATGATTTTATATCAAAAAGAGAAAGTGATAGAATAGGTCTTATATCTTTCGCTGATATTGCATTTATAGCCTCACCTTTAACTTTTGAGAAAGATTTTTTAAAAGGTATAGTAGAGTATCAACAATTAGGAATGGCAGGTAAAAGAACAGCTATTAATGACGCATTAGTTCAGACTTATGGAATGCTATCAAAGAGTAAAGCAAAATCTAAAATTGCTATCTTATTAACAGATGGACAAGATAATATGAGTAAAATATCAGCAAAGGATATTATATCTGTTATTAAAAAGAGTGATATAAAACTATATGCTATTGGAATTGGCAATCCGAGAGATTATAATGGACAATATCTAAAAATGTTAGCAGAAGCAGGAAACGGTAAAGCTTATGGAGCAAGTAATGCAGATATGTTAAATGAGATTTATAAAGAGATAGATAAGCTTGAGACAACAGAGATTAAAAGTAAAAAGATTGTTCAATTGACATATTTATTTATATATCCTCTATTTTTGGCAATCCTAGCACTTTTAGGATTTATATATCTTAGAAATTCAAGAGGAGACTTATGATGACTTTTGCTAATCCAGAACTTTTTTGGATATTAATTATTCCATTAGTTATATTTTATATTTTAATATCTACGAATAAAGATAATTTATCAAAAATATTTAGTGATGAGGTCTTAAAAAGACTTAGTGCAGGAGATAATAGTATTCCTATGAGTATTAGACATACACTTCTATTTATATCTATATCTTTAATGATTTTAGCAATGGCTAGACCAATTGAAGATAAAGGTGAAAAGATAGTTGAAGTAAAGGGGTTGAGTCTATTGACTGCTATTGACATATCAGGCTCAATGAGAAGTAAAGATATATATCCAAATAGATTAGAGTTTTCAAAAAAGAAGATTATATCCCTATTTAAAGCTATGCCAAGTGATGAAATATCAGTTATAGCTTTTGCCCATTCATCTTTTATTTTAGCACCGTTTAGTTCAGATAAAGATACTTTAGAACAAATAGTAGAAGGAGTTAATGAAGATTATATATCTATGGGTTCAACAGATTTTTCTGCACTGGGAAGATTAACAGGCAAAGTTTTAGAGAAAAAAGAGCCAAAGATTTTGGTTGTTGTTAGTGATGGTGGAGATAAAAAAGCTTTAGAGGGATTTTCAGATATAGTAAAAAATGAACATATAAAATTATATGTGATTTTAATAGGAACGAAAGAGGGTGCTCCAGTAATTGATAAAAATGGAAATCCTATAACAAAACCAGATGGTACAATTGCCATATCACAAAGAGATGATGATTTAGGAGAGATAGCAGTTAATAGTGGAGGAGCTTTTGTAGTGGCAACTAATGGTGATAAAGATATTAAAGAGTTGGTTAAAACTATTAAAAGTCAAAATAAGAATACTCAAAAAAGTAAAGTAAATATTAAAGATAGAGTTGAATATTTTTATTATCCATTATCTCTTTCTCTATTGTTTTTATTATTAGGTTTAAGTTCACTTCCTGTTATTAATAGAAAAAATAATGATTAAGATATATATATTCATATCTCTATTGTTGATAGGTTGTGCAACAAAAAAAACTATTTCAAAACAGCAGAGTGCTATGATAGTCTGGAAATCTCCAAATTTTCGTTATTCAGATATGGGATTTATATCAGATGATGGAAGTAATTTAAAAATTGAGATATATCAATCAGGTTCTGCAATTATGAATTTAATGATTGGTAGTCGTCATATATGTATGAGTAGATTTAAATGTGTATCAAAAAAATCTTTTAATAGCACACAATTATCAAAATATTATCCAGATAAATTAATAGAAAATATATTTAGAGGTAGATATATATTTAATGGTAAAAATATTCAACAAGAGTCAAATGGATTTACCCAAAATATATATCTAAAGAATAAATATGATATACATTATTCTTTAGTAAATAATAAAATTATATTTCAAGATAGAATTAATAAAATTATTATTAAAATAGTTAAACTATAATTAACTTCTGCTTCCAGGTTTAATCGCAATACTTCCAGATTTACACATAGGACACTCATCTGGAGTATACATTGCAAATTCAAAATCATCTAATGCAAAGAATGGTACATCTTTTGGTAATTTACATTCTATTTTAGTATCATTATTACTTCCAGTTCGTTTACAGAAACCTCTATTAGCTAAAGATGCAAATGATACAACAGTTGCTCCTAACTCTTCAATAATAGCTGATGCTTCCATTGCAGAACCACCAGTTGTAATAATATCTTCACAAATAAGAACTCTTTCACCTTTAGATACTTCAAATCCACGACGAAGTTCCATTTTTCCATCTTTTCTTTCAACAAATATACTTCTAACATTTAATGCTTTAGCAAGTTCATATCCTGCCAAAATACCACCTAATGCAGGAGCACAAACAGTATCTATTTTTATATTACTATTTGTTATTATTTTTGCTAATTCAACTGCTAAAAGCTCAGCTCTCTTAGGGTCTTCTAATACTTTGGCACTTTGTAAATATCTATTTGAGTGATTTCCACTACTTAAGATAAAATGTCCATCTAATAAAGCTTCAGCCTCTTTATATACTTTTTCAACATTCATTTTATTAAACCTTTAATATATCAACTTCTTTAGTTTTTAGAACATTTTCTATATTTGATATATTTTCATCTGTAATTTTTTGAATTTGTTCTAAAGCTCTTTTCATCTCATCTTCACTAATATCTTTTTCTTTTTCTAATTTTTTAATCTGGTCATTACTATCTTTACGAATATTACGAATAGCAATTTTTGCTTTTTCACTCATAGCTTTGGCTTGTTTAACAATTTCTTGTCTTTGGTCAGTTGTCATCGCAGGGAAAAATAGTTTAATAAAATCACCATCATTATTTGGGTTAACTCCAATATTTGCCTCTTGAATAGCTTTCTCTATCGGTTGAAGCATAGTTTTTTCCCATGGTGTAATAGATATCGTTGTTGCGTCTGTTGCTAAAACATTACCAACTTGATTAAGTGCAGTAGGTGTTCCATAATAATCAACTTTAATATGGTCAACTATATTGGTTGTAACTTTACCTGTTCTAAGTGTTGAAAAATCTCTTTTAAGTGCATTAATACTTTTTTGCATATGTTCTTTTGTATCATCAAAGATAGCGTTTATCATAATTTTCTCCTAAATTTATATAGGAGAATTCTACCCTCTTTTTACTAAAAGTGGATAGTCTTAAAATTTTAATGTGTTGCAGGTGGAGTATTTGTTTCGTTTGCCAATGGTGCTTTTGGAGCAGTTGGGGCAACAGGAGTTATCTCTTTTGGTTGTTCAGCAGATATTGGAACAGCTGATTTTATGTTATCTACAACAGATTTTGTATTCTCTTTTGAGTATAAAAAACCTAAAATAAGTGTATTTATAACAAAAAGTAAAGCTAATGTAAATGTTGCTTTTGCAAGAAATCCAGTAGGACCTTTTGCTCCAAACATAGATTCATTACTCCCACTATATGCACCTAGACCGATACTAGAACTTTTTTGAAGTAATACAGATATTGTAATTGATATTGCCAAAACAATTTGTACGATAAGAAGTGTTGATGTCATTTAAATCCTCTTTTAAACCTAACTTGGGGTATAATTTTCGTGATTATATCTAAAAATTAATGAAAATGAGTTAAAGAGAGATAAAATGAAAATTGCAAAAGAGTTTTCGAGATTTGCTAAAGATTACAACCAAAATAATATTATTCAAGCAGAAGTAGCAAAAAAATTAGTCGATTATTTAAATCTTAAAAATTATGATAAAATATTGGATATAGGTTGTGGTAGAGGTGAAGTTTGTAAGAATTTAGATATTAATCTGATTAATTTTACTCACTTTTGTGGAGTTGATATGGCTATTGGAATGTTAGATTTACATCCTAAAAAAGATAATATTACTCTAATAAATGGAGACTTTTCTACTGCAGAGACTTTTAGTAAATTACCGTATCCCCAATATGATATTATTTTATCATCTTCAGCTCTGCAATGGAGTCAAAATCTGGACATTACACTATATAACATATCAAAATTATCTAATGAATTTTATTTTTCTATTTTTACTTCAGGTACTTTTTCATCACTTCATAAATTTGCAAATATAAGTTCACCAATATATTCCGAGTCATATTTAAGAGATAAAATAGATAAATATTTTAATGCTAAATATGAGGTTGTAAAATATAAATTATATTTTGATACAGTTTATGAAATGTTAAGATATATTAAAGAGAGTGGCATTAGTGGTGGAAAAGCAAAACTTACTTTCAAGGAGATAAAGAGAGTTATTTCTGAATACCCATTAAATTATTTGGAGTTTGAAGTTATTTTTATTAAAGCTATTTCAAAAGTTTGATAATTTATGATATACTATTTTTATAAGATTTATTAAAAATCTTAAATTAATTTAAGGAAGTATTGATATGAAATTATATCAAAAAGTAATTGTTAGTCTGGCAAGTTTGGTTCTATTAAGCTCTTCAAGTTATGGAGAACATATTTGGGTAGGTTTATATAATCAAAAGAGTAAAAATGAAAAATCAGCTCAATCCGTAGTTAGTCGAGACAATATAGTCGCTATTTCAAATGCAATAGAAACAGAATGGTCAAAAGGATATTTTCTTATTGATTTAGAGCAAGGTGATAGAACATGGATGGCAGTTTTTTCTAAAACAACTGGATATACAGCACAATCACTTTATCATTCAGGAAATTGGACGAGATTTGAAAAAGTGATGAAAAAGAAAATGGTTGAAGGTTTTTCTGTTATTGATTTAGAGTATGGTGATGGTGAATGGATAGGTATTTTTGCTAAAGGTGTTAATTTTGATAGTCAAATATATACTGTTGATAAAGAGTGGAACCAATTTAGAAAAACTATTTCAAATAAGTGGAAAAATGGTTATCGCCTAACAGAAATTGAGGCAAATGATGGAAAATGGGTAGGACTATTTGCTAAAAATACAGGATTATATAAACAAACTTACACAAGTCTTGATAATTGGGACGGAACAAGAAAAGTTATTAAAGATAAATGGAAAGATGGATATCGATTAACTATGATTGAATATGGTGAAGGTAGATGGTTTACTCTTTTTTCAAAAACTTCAGGAACAAGTGCAGAGGCATATAATGGAATTTATGGGTGGGATAGATTTAGAGTAGATTTAAAAAATTATTGGAAATCTGGATATGATGTTGTAAGCATTACTAGTGGATGGTATGATTAGAAGATAATTACTAGATTATATGATATTTGAACCCTATATAGTGTATAGAGAAATATTTAAATTGTAAAAAAAATGATTATTTTTCATTTTTTTTGCAAAAA
>FPHG01000051.1_pt1 | contig 35711 bp, 33 predicted proteins | sample 1057261 | NCBI WGS metagenome assembly FPHG01 (sample SAMEA4473298, study PRJEB15554) | hydrothermal vent metagenome | biome: marine basaltic hydrothermal vent biome; feature: marine hydrothermal vent; material: water | place: Pacific Ocean | collected 2011-06-14/2011-07-23 | depth 1709 m
TCTCTATAACTACGCAAACTATCAAATAAGACAATACTTTTTTAAGACAGGGAAGATGCCCAGTGAGTTTGATTTGACTTTAGAGTTGGCAAGAAAAAATCAAGTTGACTATAGAGCCATGCCAACTGCTCAATCAGCTCAACAGACCATTAAACTACTTTTTAAAAATTGGAAATCTTTTTTCAAATCAATAGAAGGATATAAACTAAATCCAAAAAAATATCTAGGACAACCAAAGTTGCCTAAATATCTAAAAAAAGATGGTCATAATATTTTAATATTTACAAATCAAAACTGCCGACTTAAAGATGGATATATTCATTTTCCAAAAAAATCAAAAATAGAGCCATTAAAAACAAAAATAACTTCCAAAATAAAGCAAGTACGAATTATTCCCCAAGCTACTTGTTTTGTTGTGGAAGTTGTTTATGAAAAAGATATTCAAAAAGTAGATTTAGTTAATGATACTTATTTGAGTATAGATTTAGGTCTAAATAATCTTGTAACCTCATTCAATAATATAGGTGAAAATCCTTTTATTATAAACGGCAAGATAATAAAATCTATCAATCATTACTACAATAAGAAAAAAGCTAAATTGATGTCCTATATAGGCAACAAAGGAGTATCAAATAGAATAAATAGATTATCCCACAAAAGAGAGTGCAAAATTAATGATTATCTACATAAATCAAGTAGAGAAATTGTCAACTACTGCATTAAACATAAAATCTCAACTATTATCATTGGAGATAACAAGAATTGGAAACAGAATATAAATATTGGAAAGAGAAATAATCAAAATTTTGTCTCTGTTCCATTTTCAAAATTGATTCAAATGATAAGCTATAAAGCTGAGGAAGTTGGAATAAGAGTTAAAACAACAGAAGAGAGCTATACCTCTAAAATAGACCATTTGGCTAATGAAGAGATGAAAAAACAGGAAAAATATTTAGGTCGAAGAGTAAAACGAGGACTTTTTAGGAGTTCTCTTGATATAATTCTAAATGCTGATGTTAATGGAGCAATTGGAATTATGAGAAAAGTAGTCCCCAAGAAGGTCAATTTGACTCTTGGAGGGGATATAGGTGCTGTGTTAGTGCCATATAAGACTATTATCTAGTTTTATTAAAGAATTTTAATGGTTTTATACAAATTTATTAAAAATTATGACATAGTATACTTAATTAAAAAAAGGACAAATATGAACAAAAATAGATTTGGTCTGCTATATTCATTAGCAATTAGTTTTTTAATAATTAGTTTTATTACAAGATTAGTGCTTATGTTTATGGATATAAATGAGGTAGATTTAGGAGTTATCACACTTCTTCAAACATTCTTAGTAGGATTTTTTTACGATTTTATCGCAATCTTCTACTATTTTATCCCTTTAGTAATCTATCTTTTTATTATACCAACCAAAATATATAACTCAAAAATACATAAAATTATACTATATTTAATAGCAGGGACGACACTTTTTGTTATGTTATTTAATGGGGTGAGTGAATACTTTTTTTGGGAAGAGTTTGGAAAAAGATTTAACTTTATAGCTGTTGATTATCTTGTTTATACCCACGAAGTTTTGCATAATATTCAAGAGTCATACCCTCTGCCTATTATTTTAAGTGGAATATTTGCAATAAGTTTGATGATAGTTATCTATTTTAGAAAACAGTTTTTTGTGCAAGAGGATAAAACAGAATATTTGGATAGATTGAAAATTTCAGGAGTTTTACTTTTAGCTCCTATTCTTATCTTTAATCTATTTGACAAGCAGGGATTATCAGATGTTTCTAAAAATATTTATAATAATGAGTTAGCAAAGAATGGAACATATTCTCTATTTTCAGCATTTAGACATAATGAGATGAGATATAGTGAATTTTATAAAACTATTGATAACAGAGAAGTTTTTGCAAATCTAAAAAAGTTGGAAAATTTTGATGATAAAACTCCAAAAATTATAAATAATCCACCAAAAGAGAAAAAGAAAAATGTGATTTTAATAATGGTTGAGAGTTTAAGTGCAGAGTATATGGGTATTTATGGAAATAAAAAAAATCTTACTCCATATCTTGATAAACTTACTCAAAAATCACTATTTTTCAATAATCTATTTGCAACGGGGACAAGAACAGTACGAGGAATGGAAGCAGTAACTCTAAGTGTGCCACCAACAGCAGGACGAAGTATTGTAAAACGCCCAATTAATAATTCGTTAGATTCTATTGGAGATGTTTTTAGTGATAATGGATATGAAAATAGATTTATATATGCAGGACACGGCTATTTTGATAATATGAATAATTTCTTTTCTAAAAATGGATTTAGTATCGTAGATAGATTGGATTTCAAAGATGATGAAGTTACATTTTCTAATGCGTGGGGAGTTTGTGATGAGGATTTACTTAATAAAGTATCTCAAGAAGCAGATAAATCTTTTAAAGCTAAAAAACCTTTTTTCTCTTTTGTGATGACTACATCAAATCATAGACCATATACTTATCCTGATAATAAAATAGATATTCCAAGCCATACAGGACGAGATGGAGCAGTTAAATATACCGATTTTGCTATTGGTAAATTTTTGGAAAAGGCAAAAACAAAACCGTGGTTTAATGATACTATTTTTGTAATTATTGCTGACCATAATGGTGGAAGTGCTGGTAAAAATGCCTTGCCTCTATATAGATATAAAATACCTCTAATTATCTACTCTCCATCAAATATAAAACCACAAACCATCACAAAGCTATCTTCTCAAATTGATACAATGCCAACACTATTTAATCTGTTGGGAATTAGCTATAAGAAAAAATTCTATGGAAACAATATCTTAGATGAGAAGTTTAAAGAGAGAGCATTTATAGGAAATTATCAAAAATTGGGTTATGTCAAAAATGGTTATCTTTACTACTTGACACCAGATAAAAAGGTACATAAGATGAGAATTGATAAATTATCTTTAAATAATGTAAATTATAAAGAAGATAATAATATATCTAGTAGAGAGAAAGAGGATATTATAACCTATTATCAAAGTGCTAGTTTACTTTATGAGGAGAGTAAATAGTATTAAAAAGATAATTTTTTATTTATCATATAAAATTGCACTCATATATCCAACTACACTTTGATTATCTTTGCTATAATCAAAACTTGTTCTATAATCTAAAAGATAACTATTTAAATTATTATCTTTTGCTGATTTTATAACTGCTTTTAATCCTAATAGTCCACAAGCTTCACATCTATTACTGATTTTATTAATATCAAGAGTGGCAACTCCATTTAGACACTCTTTATCTAATAATTTAGCTTTATCTTGAGTATAAAAATGACTTAAATCTGTGCTTATTACAATTGCATTATTTTTATCTTTAAGAAGATAATTTATTATATTTGAGATTATTTCATAATTTATATCACCATAAATCAACTCTATCACTTTAGCATTTGGAAGATAATGTTTTATAAATGGCATTTGAACCTCTGTTGAATGCTCTTTTTTATGTGCTTTTGGTTCAAATCCAATATTGTTATCTTTTGACATTTTTATAAGATATTCCGTATCAATATCTAAATATCCACAAGGTGATTGATACTTTTCATAATATGAAGCACTAATGCCTTTGAAATAATAGTGATGAGATGGGCCTATAACTATAACTCTTTTTGCATTACTTTTTGATAATAATTTATATGCTACATTGGCTGTAAATCCACTATAAATATATCCAGCGTGAGGAGCTATTATAACTTTTGGAATTTTATTTTTATATATTAACTTAGATTTTAGATTATCACCTATCTTCTCTGTAAACTTTTTAAAATATATATTTAATTTTTGACAACTATTAGGATAAAAAACTCCCGATACACTACTCTCTCTTATATTTTTTATTTCCATTTTAATTTACTTTTTCTCTCTATATTTTACAGCTTGATATGTAGATATAGTTGGATGATTCTCTAAACAATTACTATCTAAATTTGCTTTCTTACATAAATAACTAAAAAATTCATCAAAGTTTGACAACTCTTCCCAAACACTTGGTAAATATGTGGCACGATTATTATTTAACTCTAAAATAACCCCATCAATATTAGGTTTAATTTGTGATTTTAAATCATTAATACTTTTATATTTAACTTTTATAGGTTTTGATAATAACGAAACTTCTATATTTATATTTTTAAACTCTTCTTGATTTAAAGGCTTAAATCTACTATCATTAAAAGCTGAAGATTTTGCATTTGCAATTATATCTTTATATAACTCTCTATGAGCTATTAATGAACCGATACAGCCTCTAAGTTGATTATTAGATTCTCTTAATGTTACAAACACTGCTCTATTCTCATTTAAAATAGGATAATTTTCTCTAGCTTTAGATAAGTCAAAATTTGATTCTAATCCTAAACTGACAGCAATTGATGCTTTTGCTAAAAGTATAAATATCTCACCCATTATATCTATTTAAACGCTTTCATCAAAAAAACGCTAAACTCATTATGTGGTTTTGATATCTTACTAACAGTTGTAAAGCTTATATCTCTAAATCCAATATTTGAGGCTATTTTTTTTAACTCATCTCTATTAAATCCATAATGATATACACCTTTATTATCACTATGAAAAGTTCCATCTTCTGTATCTAAATCGGCTAACGCTATAAATCCATTTTGATTTAACATATTATAGAACTTTTTAAATAGTTTTTCTGTATCTTCTAAATGGTGTATTGTCATTGATGAGACTACTCCATCTAATTTTACATTTATATCTTCAGTTGATAAATCTAACTCTAAAACTTCTACTTCACAATCAAATTCATCTTTTTTCTCTCGAAAAACATTTAACATAGATGGCGAATTATCCACAGCTACAATCTTATTAATATATGGAGCAATAAAATAACTAAGAAGCCCTGTCCCTACTCCAAAATCCATAATTTCCATATTTTTGTCTAATTTTATATCTTTAATAATACTCTCTGCTATGGATTTAGCATTTTTCACTCGTTTACTATTCATATCCCAAGATTTAGATTTATGCTCAAAATGGTCTTTTTTCATCTTAACTCTTTTCTTTTATATTTAGTATAGCATTTTTTAGGAAAATTTGTCTATAATAATTTTAGATTAAATAATTATAAATGGAGTTTAGATGTTACGATTTTCATTATCACTAAATAGTAGTATAAGTACAATTGATTTACAAGTTGCTATTGTAAATTATATGGTTGCGAAACGATTAAATGAAGAATTTATTGTTAGAGTTGAAGATATAAATGAAGAGGATAGAGTTAGTGGACAAGAAGAAGAGTCCCTATTAATTTTAGAAAAGTTTGCTTTAATTCATGATAAAAAAATTAATCAAAGTGATAATATACATATTCACCAATCATTAGCTATTAAACTTCTTAAAGAAAAAAAAGCCTTTGTCTGTACCTGCTCAACAGAAGAAGATATATATGATTGTAAATGTCTTAATACAGATATTGATGCAGATACTCTTAAAAAGGATAAAGTTCCTTTTGTTGTTAGAGTTAATAAATCTACAGATAATAATAGTTTTATAATTTTAAATGAAAAGGGAATGCCTACTCAATTATTTGCTTCTACTTGTGATGATATTTTAAGTAATATAGAATTTATTATGCAGAGTGCAAAAAGTAGTCTAAATATAGAGAAAGAGATATATATAAAATCTATTTTAGATTATGATAGCTCTTTAAGAAACTATGCAATTATTCCAATAATTGAAAATGAGATGAGTATAAAATCTCTATTTGAAAAGGGATATATTCCAGATGCAATTGCTAATTATTTAATACTTTTGGTACTGGATAAAGATGAAGATGAGATATTTACAATTCCACAAGTAATCGAGTCAGGATATTTTAAAATATATAAAATGGCAAGATATCCGATATGGTTTAATTTAGATAATCTTGGATTTATAAATGGAGAGCATTTAAAGATGATGGAGGATAAGAAATTATCATCTTTATTTGGTTTCTCTGATATAGATATTGGTAAATTGGCTAAATTGTATATAGATTATGATAAAAAAACTATTAATGAGTTAGATGATAAAATTAAAATGATATTTGCACCAAAAGATTTTAGTGGAGAGTATGGTAAAGAGATGCGTTTTATTTCTGAAATTATAGCTAATGCTCCAATGATTAATGATTTTGATGAATTTATAAATTATATTGAGAGTGAGAGTAAACTTATAGGTGATGATTTACTGAATCCACTTAAATACTTATTAACAGGTGAAGATGATATTGTAGAACTTAGTAAGATATATCCATATATTAAATCTTATATATTAGAAGTTGCATCATGAACGCATTAACTTTTTCAATAGCTCAACTTTTACATACAGTTATCAATGCCTATATTTGGATTATTATTATATCAGCTGTTCTTAGTTTTGTTAGACCAGACCCATATAATCAAATAGTTCAAGCAATATATAAATTAACTGAACCTGTATATGCTTATTTCCGAAAGAATATGCCTTTTTTAGTTGTTTCTGGTATTGATTTAACACCTCTAATGTTGATTTTAGGGCTTCAATTTATTGATACTCTTATGATGCGTTCACTTTTAGGTTAAATATGCGATATATTTATCTCTTGATTTTATTAATAGTAACTTCTCAAGCTAAAACTTTCTCGTTTAGTCAGGTTCATAGAATGCCTCAAAGTGTTGAAAAGGATTATTATATTTGGAGATATTTATCTCAAAGAAGTACCTCATCATCACAAGCTAGAGCAATTATTAAAGAAGTAAATCACTTAAATGGAAAATTAAAAAGTGCTTATCGTAAAAAAACATCAAGAAGTCCCAATGTACACCCACGACCAATAAAACTTAATTACTCTAAAGTTGTAAAAAAAACTCCAACCAAGAGAGAACGATATGAGTGGCGTGTTAAATCAAAAAAATTAAAAAGTATATTTAAACAAAAAAGCCCTGCAATACAATGGAAATCTGAAGAGCCTTTTGTTCAATGTTTTGTATTTAATAAATGTGGAAGAAATAAAAGAAAAAAATTAAATAGACCAATCAGTAGAAGAGAGTATCAACAGTTAACAACAAATAAAAGTTTTAATCAAAGTGTTCCATATATTATGAATGAGAATTTAAAACATCTTAAAAAAGCTTTATATTATACTCCTGCCAAAAATAATGCATTAACATCTCAAACACATCTTAAAATTGCTATGTATGCACTATTAGATAATCGAATTGATGTGGCTAAAATATATTTTAATCAAGCTAGAATTAAAGATGGTTCACAAAGTGCAAGAGATAAAGCTAGTTTTTGGTTATATCTACTAACAAATAATAAAGGTTATCTAAAATCCGTTTTAAAAGGTAAAAGTATTAACTTCTATGCTTTAGTGGCAAGAGATATTCTACATGCTCCCTATCCAAAGACAATAACTCCAAAGTTTGCAAAAAATAAAATTTCAGGTGTGAATACAAAGAGTCCTATATATTGGGCGTATCTAAAAAGAAAAATATATCAACCACATATAAATTTAAATAAACTCGCAAATAGATTTAAAAGTAAAGATACAGTTGGGATATATAGTTATATTAAAACAAATGCCTCTCTACATAAAAATAACTATTTTCCTATGCCATATCGTAGCATAATGAGAAGATTACCAAAAGAGAGACAAGCTTTAATATATGCAATTGCTAGACAAGAGACTAGATTTATTCCAGCTTCAGTATCAAGGTCATTTGCTTTAGGACTTATGCAGTTTATGCCGTTTCTTATAGACCATATAGCAAAAGAGAGAGGTGAAAAAATTGATTATGATGAGATATTTAATCCTTATAAAGCAATAGTATATGCAAATCAACATTTAAATTATTTGATTAGGCACTTATATAGTCCTCTGTTTATAGCTTATGCTTATAATGGTGGAATAGGATTTACAAGAAGACTTATATCCAGAAAAGATTATTTTACTAAAGCTAGATATGAACCATATATGAGTATGGAGAAGATGAAGAATGCTGAGGCTAGAGAGTATGGAAAAAAGGTTTTAACAAATTATGTTATTTATCTAAATAAATTAGGTATTTCAGCTAGAATTTTACCATTTCTACAAGTTCTTCATAATCCATCAAGGACAGATAGATTTAGAAAATAGTATAATTCTAATAATCTTATAGAATAGTAAAGGGGAAATAGGTGAGTAATAGTAGAGAAGATATATTAAAATATCATAACGGTGGAAAAATAGGAATAGAAGTTACAAAACCTTGTGACACTCAATCAGAGTTATCTATGGCATATACCCCAGGTGTAGCAATTCCTTGTTTAGAGATAGAGAAAGATGAAGAGTTAGCATATCAATATACAAATAAAGGTAATTTGGTAGCTGTTATATCTGATGGTTCAGCAGTTTTAGGACTTGGAGACATTGGACCACTTGCAGGTAAACCTGTAATGGAGGGTAAATCTGTATTATTTAAAAAATTTGCTCATGTTGACTCATTTGATATAGAGATAGATGTTCACGAAATAGATGAAATCATTAATACATGTAAAGCTATAGCTCCAACATTTGGTGGAATTAATTTAGAAGATATAAAAGCTCCAAAATGTTTTGAAATTGAGACAAGACTTCAAGAGGCTTTAGATATTCCAGTATTTCACGATGACCAACACGGAACAGCAATTATTACAACTGCTGGATTACTAAATGCTTTAGAAATCTCTGGTAAAAAAGTTGATGAGGTTAGAATAGTTATAAATGGAGCAGGTGCAGCTGGTTTATCTTGTGCTAAAATGTATAAGAATGCTGGGATTAAACATCTTTATTTATGCGATAGTAAAGGTGTAATTTCAACATCAAGAGATGATTTAAATAAATATAAACAACCATTTGCAGTTGATACAGAGTTTAAAACACTTGATGATGTTATTGATGGTGCTGATATGTTTTTAGGACTTAGTAAAGCAGGAGCATTAACAAAAGAGATGGTAGCAAAAATGGCAAAAGAACCTATTATCTTTGCATTAGCAAATCCAACTCCAGAGATACTTCCTGAAGAGGTATTAGAGGTTAGAGATGATGTTATTATGGGAACAGGTAGAAGTGATTATCCAAACCAAGTAAATAATGTATTAGGTTTTCCATTCATCTTTAGGGGTGCTTTAGATGTTAGAGCTAAAAAAGTAACAGAGGGTATGAAACTAGCAGCAGCAGAGGCGTTAGCACAACTTGCAAAAGAGCCAGTACCTCCTCATGTTAAAGCAGCATATCATAATGATGATATTGAATTTGGAAAGAATCATATTATTCCATTACCTTTTAATAAAGAGGTTCTAATATGGGTAGCTTCAGCTGTTGCTAAATCTGCCGTAGAAGAGGGTGTGGCTAGAGTTAAAGATTATAACCACGAAGAGTATAGAGAACATTTGCGTTGTATTGCTTATGGTTGTCCTCCTAAAGATTAAAAAGAGTGTATGAGATATTGAGAAAAGAGAAACTAGAATCTAAAAATATAACTTTAGGTGATTACATAGATATTTATGAGATATTAGAGACTAAAGAGGATATGAGTGCAGAGAACCGTCGTTTTGCACTCAAGAATAAACATTTAATTCAATATCCTTTGGAGCTTCTGAATATATGGAGAGATTCGAGAATGCATCTCTTGCCTTATCCTCCTAAGTCAGCTAATATTATTAAGATAATATCTAATATTACGGTATTCTCTTTTGTTATATCATTCCTAATGGGTATATTTTCAGGTATGGGACTACTGCATTATAATGGTAACCAGCCTATAAATCTTTTATACTTTTTTGCAATGGTATCTATATTTCCTATTATAACTATGGGATTTACACTATCTGCTATGATTTTTTCTAATAGGTCTCATAGTATAATGGTTCATCTATCACCAGCATATTGGCTTGAATATCTAATATCTTATCTTCCATCAAAACATCAAAAGAGTATTTCAGAATTTAAAATAAATCCATTAATTGGAAATTGGCTTATTATACATCGTTCTCAATTTATAGCTTTAATATTCTCTTTAGGACTTTTTTTAACTCTTTTAGTTAGTGTTATTAGTAGCGATATAGCTTTTAGTTGGAGTACAACTTTACATATTACTTCTCAAGAGCTTCATAATTTCTTTTATAATATATCATTTCTATGGAGAGATATAATACCTTCTGCTGTTCCATCATTAGAGTTAATAGAAAAAAGTCACTATTTTAGATTAGGTGCTAAGTTAGATAAAAATATTGTAGAGAATGCCTCTCTTCTTGGAGAGTGGTGGAAATTTTTAGCAATGAGTGCATTAACTTATGCAATTCTATTAAGAGGTATATTTTTATTTATAAGTTCTGTCGGTTTACAAAAAGCTTTAAATAGTTCAACTTTATATATTTCGAGAGATGTTTTAAAAGATATGAGAGAGCCATTTATTACAACTCAATCAAAAACTGAAGATAGACATTTAGTTCAAAATAGAAATGGTATTGTTGTTGATGAGGTTGAAGAGCTTAAAGAGAAGTATCCGATAGCGATAGGTTGGGCATTAGATGAAGATACTATAAATGAATATAATAAAAAAGAGGATATTTTAGTAGATAAGATATATGAAGTTGGTGGGCGAAAATCATTAGAAGAGGATAGCGAAGTTATAAAAGAGACTCATGGAGATATTCTCTTTTATATTAAATCTTGGGAGCCTCCAACAATGGATTTTATAGATTTTATTGAAGATTTATCTCACAAAGATGTAAAAAGTATAGAAATTTATTTAATAGGTATCAAAGAGTATTCATATAAATGTACAGATGAAGATTTTGAGATTTGGGAGAGGAAACTTAGTCTTCTCGAAGATAAAAAAGTTAGGATTAAAAGATGAAAGATGGTTATCCAAAGTTTGCCGTAGTAGGACACCCTAATAAAGGTAAAAGTAGTATAGTTGCTACATTAGCACATGATGAAAGTGTGCATATATCTAATGTCCCCGGTGCAACAACAATCCAAAGAAGTTATCCCTTACAAATTGATGGTGTAACTCTATATGAACTATATGATACTCCAGGGTTTCAGAGAGCAAGAGCAATCTTGGCTTGGTTGAAAGAGGAAGAAGTCCCTGCTCATCAAAGAGTAAATAGGATTAAAAGATTTATGTATGAACATAGAGATAATCCAAAGTTTCACGATGAGATTGAGCTTCTTAAACCTATACTAGATGGTGCAGGAATTATATATATTGTAGATGGGTCTAAACCTTATGGTGTAGAGTATGAGGCAGAGATGCAGATATTGGAGTGGACAGGTCAGCCATCTATGGCACTTGTTAATCTAATTGGAGATACAGACTATATTGAAGAGTGGAATTTAGCATTGAGACACTATTTTCAAATGGTACGAGTCTTTAATCCTATGAAGGCAAATTTTGAAAAGCATCTTAAAATATTAGATAGTATCGCTCAATTAAAAGAGGAGTGGATAGAGCCAATTAAAGAATCCATAGAGGTTTTTAAAGATTATCATTCTAAAAAAATAGAAAACTCTGCACTTATTATTACACAACTAATTATTAACTCATTAAGCTTTGTTGTCTCTTTGCCAATTGATGATATTTCAAAGGTTGATTCAAATAAAAAAGATAAACAACTAACAAAATACAAAACTCAATTACGAAAACTAGAGACCAATTCACATAAAAAAATATCGAAAGTATGGAACCATCTATTAATCGAAAAAGATATAAATAATCATATTTTTGAAGAGATGGATTTGTTTTCTCAACAAAGTGAGACGATATTTGGATTAAACAAAAAAGAGTTATTATGGAGTGGTGTTGCAGGTGGAGCTTTAACTGGTTCAAGTATAGATTTAATGTTTGTAGGTAGCACTTTTATGCTAGGTTCTGCTGTCGGAGCAGTTGTTGGTGGAGCAGGTGTTGTATTTGGATATGGAGAGGTTGCAAAAATAGAAGTTTTAGGACAAAAGCTTGGTAAAAAAAGTTTAGAGATTGGTCCAATGCAAAATTTAAATTTCCCATATATTTTACTTCAAAGAGCATTATATTATACTAATGAGATGGCAAATAAACCACATGCAAATAAAGATAAAGTTACCATAAGCAATATGATGGAAAACAATAAGATAGATATATCCTCAGAAGATAGAAAAATCTTAGATAAAATTCATCAAATAGCTAGAAAAGGTCAAGTTGTTAAGAGTAAAGAGTTTAATTTATATCTTAATGTTATAACATCTATTTTAGAAAAAAGTATCAAATAACAGTATGAATATATATAAATTAGGAGATATTAAAGATAAAAAAGAGGCTTTGAAAAAATTAGGTGTTGAGAGTGGTGGAGTATCTATTATTAGTAATAAGATGGAAACCTTAACATTTTATATATCTAATCTTCCTACTCCTGCTGTAAATATATTAAAACAAGATGCACTTAGTATCGGAGCAGAATTAGCTGTTCCATCAGGCGTTATTTTATGTAAAGAGTCTACTTATGATTGTATTTTAATAGGCACACCAAAACATATTAAAATATTGTCAAAAAAAGAGTTGGCTCAACCATTTGGATTAAAAGAGGTAGCAAAAGAGTTATCTAAACATATATCTATAAAAAAAGAGTATCCAATTCAGATTATGGGAATAATTAATGCAAATAGTGATAGCTTTTTTGAGGGGAGTCGATTTCTCTCACAAGATGCTATTGTAGAGATAGAGAATATGATAAATAATGGGGCTACAATTATTGATATTGGAGCTGTATCTAGTCGTCCAAATGCTTTAATTGTAAGTGAAGATGAAGAGATGAAACGAATTTATGATATATGCGATGTAATTAAAGATAAAGAGTTATATAAAAAAGCGATTTTTAGTATTGATAGTACAACTCCTAAAGTTATAGAATATGCGTTGAATAGTGGGTTTAGTATTATAAATGATGTTTCAGGAGCAAAAGATGATAATATTATTAAGTTAGCTATTAAATATGGTGTAAAACTGGTAATAATGCACATTCAAGGCACTCCTCAAGATATGCAAAATGACCCCAAATATAAAAATATAATAGTAGAAATCAGTGACTTTTTTCAAGATAAAATAGACCATTGTGAAGAGTTAGGTCTAAGTAGAGAGAATATTATTTTAGATGTTGGAATAGGTTTCGGAAAAACGATAGAGCATAATATATTATTAATAAAAAATATGGCTCATTTTAAAAAATTCAGATGTGAAATATTGGTAGGGGCAAGTAGAAAATCTATGATAGATAATATAATAGCAACTGATGTTCAAGATAGACTATCAGGTACTTTAGCTATTCACCTAAAAGCGATAGATAATGGAGCATCTATAATAAGATGCCACGATGTATCAGAACACTATCAAGCTATTAAAGTATGGAACGCTATTTAAGTAAAACTTCAGATGATTGATTACTCTTAGTTAACTCTACTTCTACTTTTTGATACTCTATAACTCCTGAAATTTTTACCTCTTCTTGAACTATCCCTTCAGGTACTTTATCACTATATATATTAACAGCACACTGTTTAAAGTTTGGTTCAAAAGATTTAGGGTCAAAATCAGCAATAGTTACATTGTTTATCATCTGTTCGCTATAATGAAATGGTACAAAACAGTCACCTTCTCTAACCACCTCTGTAACTTTAACAAGTAACTTTTCAACTTTACCTCGACTTGAACCAATACTAATTCTATCACCACTTTTAACTTGTAATTTATCTGCATCTTTTGGATTTAACTCTACCCATGCTTCAGGAGCTAAATCATTTAAAATAGAGATTGTTTTTGTTTTTGTTCTAGTATGCCACTGCTCTACGGTTCTACCTGTATTAAGTGTTAACGGAAAATCTGGATTACAACTTTCAGCTAATGGTTTCCAATCAACTGGTAGTAATTTAGCTTTTCCATCATCTGTTTTACACTTAAATCCTTCTGTATATAACCGTTTTTTACCCTCTGGATACTCTTCATTGCATGGCCACTGTATACCTCCAAGCTCTTCTATTTTATTATAAGACATACCAGAGTAATCACATAATTGTCCTCTACTTACCTCTTTTATCTCATTAAAAATATCTTCACTAGAATTAAAATCTTTAAATAATAGCTCATATTTACCCTCAAAATATTTAGAAAACTCTATTACAATATTTGCGTCGCTCATAGTTTTTCCTAATGGTTCAACAGCTTTTTTAGCATAATTACATCGTCTTTCGCTATTGGTATAAGTTCCCTCTTTTTCACTCCAAGTTGAAGCAGAAAATATAACATCTGCTATCTCTGCTGTTTCAGACATAAAAGCATCTTGAACAACTAAAATATCAAGTTTTTTCAAAGCTCGTCTCAACTTATTTTGGTCAGGAAAACTTACTAATGGATTAGTAGCTGTAACCCAAAGTGCTTTAATTTCACCAGCATCAATCGCATCAATAATTTGTGGATATGAGTAACCTCTAGCTGTCGGTACAAGCTCTGTGGGAACTCCTACAATATCTGCAAATATTGCTCTATCTGTATCACTAGCATAGTTTCGATACCCAGGGATTGATGAGGTAAATCCAAACTCTCTTGTACCCATAGCATTACACTGCCCTGTGATGGAAAATGGAGATGCACCCTCTTTACCGAGATTTCCAGTAATTAAAGCGAGATTACAAATAGCTGAAACAGTATCTGTTCCAATAGAACTTTGATTTACTCCCATTGTCCATGCAGACATTGCTTTATCAGCAGTTGCATAAACTTTTGCTAAATTATAAAGCTCTTTAACATCAAGACCTGTAATATTTGCTACCTCTTGAGGAGGATAGTTTTTCATTATATGAGATTTAAATTCTCTATATCCAGAAGTTCTATCTTTTATAAATTTCTCATCTTCCCAACCCTGCTCAAAAATAATATAACATAAACCATTTAATAGTGCTAAATCACTTCGTGGAGAGATAGGTACAAAAATATCAGCCATATTCGCTGTTTTAGAGTGTCGTGGGTCGATAACTATAATAGTTGGTTTTTTGCCAGTAATTCTTTTGTTTTTTGCAATATGCATCTTAAGTATAGGATGATTATCAGCTATATTTGCACCAATAAGCATAATTACATCTGCATGAGAAAAATCTTCATAACTCGAAGGAGGTCCATCACTTCCAAATGTCTGTTTATATCCCATAACAGCACTTGCCATACATAAAGTTGTATTTCCATCATAATTATTAGTCTCTAGTCCAAGTTGAACAAATTTACCTAAAGTATAAAAATCTTCAGTTAAAAACTGTCCCGTAGATATACAAGCAATAGCTTTTTTACCATATTTATTTTGAATATCTTTAAATCTATCACTAGTCTCTTTAAATGCCTCTTCCCACTCTACCGATTCAAGCTCTCCCTCTTTGCGTATCATAGGAGTTGTAACACGATTTTCAGAATCTACCATCTCATGTTCACTTAAACCTTTAGGGCATAATGTCCCAAAATTTACAGGATGAGTAGGGTCTCCTTTTGTATAAACAGGTCGTCCATCTTTAATCCCAATATAAAGTCCACAACCAACTCCACAATATCCACAAGTGCTTCTTACCCACTCATCTGGAGTTTTAAAATTAGATATTTTACCAAACTTAGCATCATTGCCTTTTTTGTATTTATCCACTTTTATATCTACACCTAAAAAATCTTTTATTTTTGATAACATCACTTGCCTCTTTTAATATATATTATGATTATATCAAGTATAGTATATTTTTTAAGTTTTTAAAATAATTATTTGTATTTTTTTTAATCAATATCTAAAATTTTATAATTTTAATAAATTCTCTCATAAAATTACTATAAACTACCATCTTATAAATTTTAGACGGTATAATTTGATTTTTAATATTTAATTAAAGGTTTATATACATTATGAGAGCGTTATTAAGTGTAAGTGATAAAAATGGGATTGTTGAGTTTGCATCATCATTAGAAAAGTTGGGGTATGAGATTATCTCAACTGGTGGGACATATAAAAAGCTTAGTGAAAATGGTATCAAAGTTATTGAGATTGATGAAGTTACAAAGTTTCCAGAGTGTTTTGAAGGTAGGGTAAAGACTCTTAATCCTTTTGTTCATGGTGGGATTTTATATAAAAGAGATGATGAAGCTCATATAGCACAAGCGAAAGAGTTGGGCGTTGAGGGGATTGATTTGGTTTGTGTAAATCTATATCCTTTTAAAGAGACTATTGAGAAGACTGAAGATTTTGATGAGATAATTGAAAATATTGATATTGGTGGTCCAACAATGGTTCGTTCATCTGCTAAAAACTTTAGAGATGTTATTATTGTAACTTCAAGTGGGGATTATTCAACTGTAATTGATGCTTTGGAAAATGATAATAATACTCTTGAATTTAGAAGAGGTTTGATGATAAAGGCATTTGAACATACTGCAAGTTATGATGCAATGATTGCTAATTATATGAATGGAAGATTTAATGATGGATTTGGTGAGTATCAATTTATCACTGGTAAAAAATCGTTCCAAACAAGATATGGAGAAAATCCTCATCAACAAGGTGCTTTATATGAGTTTGATAACCATTTTACTAATAATTTTCAACAGATAAAAGGTGAGGCTAGTTTTAATAATATCAATGATGTAAATGGTGCGTTGAAAATTGCATCTTCATTTGGTGATGAAAATGCTGTTTGTATTGTAAAACATGGTAATCCTTGTGGGTTTGCGATTAAAGATACTCTAATGGAGTCATATACAGAGGCTCTTAAATGTGACCCAATTTCTGCATTTGGTGGAGTTGTAGCTGTAAATGGTGTGGTTACAAAAGAGTTGGCAGAGAAGATGAATGAGATATTTTTAGAAGTTGTAATGGCAGGAGATTTTGAACCAGAAGCTCTTGAGGTATTTGCAAAGAAAAAAAGACTTAAACTATTCTCTCAAGGAAGTGAAAAAATTGTAATGAGCAAAGATAGTCACGACTTTAAACATATTGATGGTGGATTTGTATATCAAAATAGTGATTGTATTTGTGATAATGAAGTTAAAAATGCTCATAAAAAATCAGAGTTGTCAGCATCTAATCAAGAGATGAAAGATTTAGAGATTGCGTGGAAAGTAGCAGGACTTACTAAATCAAATTGTGTTGTTTATGTAAAAGATAGTGCAATGGTAGCTGTTGGAATGGGAATGACAAGTAGAATTGATGCCTCTCAATGTGCATTGAAAAAAGCTAAAGATATGGGTCTTGATGTAAGTGGTTGTGCAATGGCAAGTGAAGCATTTTTCCCATTTAGAGATAGCATTGATGCTGCTGCAAAAGCTGGGGTAAAAGCGATTATAGAACCAGGTGGGAGTATTAGAGATGATGAGGTTATAGAGGCATCAAATGAGCATAAAATGGCTCTATATTTTACAACTGTAAGACACTTTTTACATTAGAATTAAGGAGTAAGAATGGGAATAAATAAACTACCAGATAAAAAAGATGTGAAAACTTTTGTTTGGGTTATTTATGCATTGCAATTTATTGCACTATTTACCGTAGGGTTGTCATTTTTGTTATCTGGATTTTTAGCATATATGAAATATGATGAGAATATAGGATTAATGGAAGAGTCCCATCTTCAATGGCAAATTAAAACATTTTGGAGTGTTTTATTTGGATTATCACTAGGAGTATTTTTTATATTTTTCTTTATTGGAAAATTTATTTTACTCCTTACAGAGTTATGGCTTATATATCGAGTTGTTAAAGGTAGTATCTTTTTAACTCAAGGTAGAGGCGTAAATACAGATGGATTTTTTTAAAATTTAAATTAAAAGGTAAAATATATAAATGAAAAAAATATTAATTATAATAGCAATATTAGCATCATCACTATCTGCACAACTTCAAGAAGTGCTAGTAACAAAGAGTTTTTTGGATAAAAATAAAAATATTAAAATAATAGATATTAGAACACCTTCAGAGTGGAAAGAGACAGGGATTATTAAAGGTTCTCATACGATTATGTTTTTTAATGAGAGAGGTCAATATAATATAAATAAATTTGTTTCAGATGTAAATAAAATAGTAAAAAAAGGTGAAAAATTTGCAATTATTTGTAGAACAGGTAGCCGAACAGCTACAATTGCACCATATTTATCGGATAAATTACACTATAATATTATTAACCTAAAAGGTGGAATAACAAAATTAATTAGAGAAGGTTATAAAACAACTCCATATAGACATTAAACACCTATACAGTATATTTTAGATAAAATATTAGCTAAAATATACTAGAAACTCATTTGTTTAAGGAAAACTTATCTATGTCTTGTCAAAAAAAAGCTTACATCACAACACCCATATATTATGTTAATGATATTGCACATATAGGTCACGCATATACAACAATTATTGCTGATACTATCGCAAGATATTCACGACTTAGTGGATTAGAAACATACTTCTTAACTGGAACAGACGAACACGGTCAAAAGATAGAACAATCAGCATTAGCACGAGGTAAATCTCCAAAAGAGTATGCAGATGAAATATCAGCTACATTTAAAAATTTATGGGACGATTTTGAAATATCTTATGATAAATTTATAAGAACAACAGATGAAGAGCATAAAGTTGGAGTCCAAAAAGCTTTTTTAAAGATGAGAGAAAAGGGAGATGTTTATAAAGATGTTTATAAAGGGAACTATTGTATTTCTTGTGAAACATTTTTCCCTAAAACTCAATTAGTTGATGATGAATTTTGTCCAGAGTGTGGACGAGCTACAACTGTGGTAGAAGAGGAGAGCTATTTTTTCAAACTCTCTGAGTATCAAGATAAATTATTAGCTTGGTATAATGAAAATCCAGATTGTATCTTACCTAAAAGTAAAAGAAATGAAGTTATCCGTTTTGTTGAAGGTGGACTTGATGATTTATCAATTACAAGAACTAGTTTTGATTGGGGAGTAAAGCTTCCAGCAGAGTTGAATGACCCAAAACATGTTATGTATGTATGGTTAGATGCATTAATGAACTATATTACGGCATTAGGTTATGGAGATGATGATAAAGATATGGATTATTGGCCAGCAAGAATACATCTTATTGGAAAAGATATTTTAAGATTTCATGCAGTCTATTGGCCAGCATTTTTAATGAGTCTTGATTTACCTCTACCTAAACATATCGGCGCTCACGGTTGGTGGACTAGAGATGGTGAAAAGATGAGTAAGTCAAAAGGTAATGTAGTAAATCCTAAAGAGGTAGCAGATGCTTATGGACTTGATAATTTTAGATACTTTATGCTTAGAGAAGTTCCATTTGGTGGAGATGGTGATTTTAGTCAAAAGGCTTTAATTGATAGAATAAACTCTGACCTTGGAAATGATTTAGGAAATTTATTAAATAGATTAATTGGAATGAGTGGAAAATACTTTGATGGAAAAGTAAGTAGCATATTAGTTTCAAAATATTATCAAGTAGAACTAGACGAAGTTAATGCCTCTTTAGAAAAACTTGAGCCTCTATTATTTGAGATGCAAATTCATAAATATTTAGAAGAGCTATGGAGACCTTTAACTGTGGCTAATAGGGCTATAGATAAGTATAAACCTTGGAATATGATGAAAGAGGGTAAAGAAGAGGAGGCTATGGCATTGAATGGTCTGATAGCTACTATTTTAGCTAAAGTATCTATTATGTTATATCCTGTAATGCCTCAAATAACTCCTAAGATAGCTTCTGCTCTTAATTTTGAAATAAATTTTGATAGTTGGAGTGATTTGATAAAAGATAATCAGATATTAAAAGAGTTTATTATCAAAAAAACCCCACCTCTATTTCCAAGAATAGAAGAGCCTCTGTTATCTCATGTTGAACCAGAAAAAAAGGAAATCAAGAAAGAGGTTAAAAAACCAAAAGAAGATAAAAAAGTAGATGAGGGTGTTGCACTTATTGGAATAGACCAATTCTTTCAAACATCTCTAAAAATAGGAACAGTTATTGAAGCTGAAGAAGTTCCTAAAAGTAAAAAGCTTCTTCTACTTCAAGTAGATATAGGAGAAGAGAAACCTCGACAAGTAGTTGCTGGAATTAAAGAGTGGTATAGTGCAGAGTCTCTGCTTAATACACAAGTTTGTGTTGTTGCTAATCTTAAACCTGCTAAATTAATGGGAATGAAGAGTGAGGGTATGCTTTTAGCTGCTAAAGATGCTAATGGATTATCTCTTATTCGTCCCGAAGCTCCAAAAACAAATGGAACACCAATAGGTTAATTATGACAATCCAATCACTGATAGATTTAACAGATGGTTCACTTCAAAATGAACCAACAATTCAAGAAATAGAGGGAGCGACTGTATTCCCCTCTAAAATAGAAGATGGAGATTTATTTATATCTTCCAACCAAGAGGATATAGAAACTGCTTTATCAAGAGGAGCTTTTGCTATTATTTACGATGATGATAATATCAAAATAGTTAATAAAGATATAGCGTGGATAAAAGTACAATCTATTCAAGATGCTTCTTTTAAACTGCTTCGTTATGTAATGTTAGAGAAAGAGGCTAGTTTCTTTTTATTAAATGAACACGAAAACAGTTTTTTAAAAATGATACTTTTACAAAAAAGCAATATTACATTTATATCTAATGATTGGCGTAAAGCATTTGAGCAGATACTGAATTCAGCTAAAAAGCTTTTTGTTGGAACAGATAAAGAGTTAATGAAAAGAATTAAACCTGATGTAAAAAGATTAAAATCTGATGTTGACGGTTATATTGTAGATGATTCACTATTTAAAACAACATTTAAAGTTAATGGATATATTTATCAAGATAAAGAGTTAGCACCATTTCATATTGAACATATACTAAAAGTTGTTAATTTTTGTGAAGAGAATGAACTGCCGTATTCTCCAGATAGAGTAAAATATACAAAACACTTTACACCTATATTTATTGATGGTTCACTCAATCCAACAAACTCTAGTAAAAGTGAGAAAGTAGCAATATTTACAGATAATTTACAAGATATAAATAGAGCTAGAGAATATATTAAATTCAAAGGAACTTGGATAAAAAGTATTGTTATAACTCCACCAAAAACAAAAGTAGAAAATATAACAAGACCTCACTGGTTTGAAACAGAAGATGAGGTTAAAGATTTTTTGATGAATTTACATTTTAACTACGCATTTATATACTCTTTAGATAGAACTATTCAACATACTATTAAAAGAGAATACTCACTATTTTAGACTTCATAACTTTAAAAGTTTTTATAACTCCATATATACTTATTATTATGTATATAATGGGGGCATTTATTATGCCTCTATTTAGTTGGCTCATAATTTTATGGGTTAAAAAGAGGTTTTTTAATAGACTACAACTTGAACTCAATATCCCATTTATCTATAAATTTATTTTTTACTTCTGCTTTGTATTATGTTTTTTATTTATGGAGATTTTTTGGAGAATGATGTTTGAATTTATGATTGCATATTTTGATATTCATAATGCATTAATGAAGTTGGCTTATTAATTTAAAATTTAATTCAGAGTCGAAGCAGAGATACTCCGACTCATAACTAAAGATGATATATTCCTAAAGGAACTTATCATCCATTCTACATCTAACTGGGTTTCCTTCAGCTTTTACAAATTGATACATATAGCTATCATCTTCATAATAGTTAAAGAACATTGTAAACGAAAGGTTTGTATTAAATACTGTACTTGTCCAATAATGCCCATCAACACCTGAACCATATACTAAACCATCAGCAGAGTTTCTTCTTCCCGTAGCAGTAAGTTTTAAGAAACTAGGTGGCAACCAAGTCCAACCTAAAGCACCTCTACCATCATACTCTGCTTTCCACTCATCACCACTTGCTAATCTAAACTTTTTAGGGCAAACTCTATTTTTAGCATCAATCCCTAACCATAATGTTTTATCAGGATTAACTCTCCAATCATCATTTGACTTAATAAATAATGAACCAGTAGGCTCATCTGCCTTTTTATCAGTCTCACCATTAACAGCTACTCCAGAGGCTTTATTAGGATATTTCACTAATTGATGTCCATCTGCTTTTCTACCCCATTGATATAATCCACCATAAGCAAATGGGTCTTGAGAAGTTACTGCTTGTTGATGTGGGTCAAAATGTGGGTTTCCGACAGTAATATAATCTGCATCTAAATTATTATTTAACCATACTGCACCAGTATTTGGACTCACTATTGGTAACCATATATGTCCACCATCATCATCTATAACATAAGCTGTTACTTTAATTGTAAATTGACTATAATCTAAGGTTGTAACAGGATAATCAAAGATTGCTAAAGGTACACCATAATAGTTTCTATCAGCTGTTCTACACTTTGTAACAAATCTTCCATCATTATTTCCTGCACTATCATCAACAACAACTTCAGCCATAATATATCCCTCTGAAGATACTTGTTGTTTACCCCATACAAAGCTCAAGAATACATTTGCTTCACCCTCTTCTGATAAGCTTGGGTCTATTTTTACAGTTTTTGTATAAGCACCTAAAGTTGCACTATCTCCTGCTACCGTATAATGTAAAGGAACTGTAATTTTATTAGCACCATTATCAATAACACCAATAACACTAATTGGAGGATTAAAACTCTTATCACAAATAGAAGTTATATATTCAACTGGATTTCTAGTATCAATTATCATATTTGATGGAATTGGAGATACTGGGTCTGGCTTTGGGTCTGGATTGAGTGTACAATGACTATAATCACCTGTACAATCTGGGTCATTTGGGTCTATTGGACACCCATTTGCATCTAATTCACAAATTCCATCACCTATCTCTTTAACATAAGCATCAGAACCACAACCCGTAGCCAATAATACAGCTATTGGCAATATTAATATATTAATTAACCTTAATCTCTTAAAACTCATATCTAACCCCCCCTTGTAAACTTTGTACATTAACATGCTCTATTGTAGAATCTCCAAAAATATCCATTACATGAGTATGTGTCATGATTTGATATTTACCAAATAATGTAAAATTATCATTCATCTCAAATTCAGCTCCAACCTGTGCCCCAAATGTTTCATGGTCAGCATCTAATTTTGTCTCAACTTGCTTTCCTGTTGTATCAACAGGTACTTTCTTCCAAGTTAATTGACTATATCCTGCTACTAAACCTATATAAGGCATAATTGGAAAATCAGCAAAACGATAGTTAATACTTGCATCGAAATTTAAGATGTCAACTTCATCTAAATAAACAGCTTGTGCAAATCCTGTTACAAATATATTTTCTGTGTATCTATACCCAATACCAACTTCTCCAATAGTGCTATTAGTTCCTAACACTTTAGGCATTAGAGTTATACCTTTAGAAATTGAATCTTTTACATCAGCAGTGGCTGTACCACCTCCAACATAAACGAAAAAATTTTCTTCAGCTATAGCTGTATCTGGAACAATTTCAACAACAGACATAGGAGCAACACCACCAGCATACACTAATGAAGATGCTAACGCATATAATGCAATTAAACTCTGTTTTATTTTCATAATATTTACTCTCCTTATTAATTATTTAAACTTTTAAAAGTTTAATAATATTTTAATATGTAATTATGACATTAATATATTTAATATTTGCTGATATGAATTAGAATTTTTCTATATTTTGGAATATTAATATTATTTAGTAGAAGAAGCTTATAGAGGTATCTATAAGCTATTAAAATTTAGAGAAATTTATTATCCATTCGACATCGTACTGGATTTCCATCTGCTTTACGATATTGATGTGTGTAACTATCATCTTCATAATAGTTGAAGAAAAGCGTATTAGCTAAATTAGTATTAAATATTGTACTTGTCCAATAGTGAGCTTCATGTCCTGAACCATATACTAATGCTGTTGTACCTCGTCTGATACCTGTGGCACTTAACTTTAAAAAACTTGGTGGCAACCAAGTCCAACCTAAAGCACCTCTTCCATCATACTCTGCTTTCCACTCATTATCATCTGCTAATCTAAACTTTTTAGGGCAAACTCTATTTTTAGCATCTAAGCCTTTCCATAAACCTTGGTCTGGTTTAACTCTCCAATCACCTTCTGATTTAATAAATAGTGAACCTGTTGGATTATCTGCTTTATCTTCAGTTGTTCCATTAACAGCTACTCCTGTTGCTTCATCAGGATATGTTATTAGTTGATGTCCATCAGCTCGTCTCCCCCATTGATATAATCCACCATAAGCATGTATATCTTTAGTTGTTTCAGCTTGTTTATGAGGGTCAAAGTATGGGTTTCCAACAGTAATATAGTCTGCATTCAGATTATTATTTAGCCAAACAGAACCTGTTTTTGGACTAACAACTGGTAACCAAATTTGCCCACCATCATCACTAATTACATAAGAAGTTACTTTTATCGTAAATTGACTATAATCAAGTGTAGTAACAGGGTAGTCAAAGATTGCTAAAGGTATACCATAATAATTTCTATCTGCAAGTCCACATTTTACCTTAAATGCTCCATCATTATTTCCTGCACTATCATCAACAATAACATTTGCATATATATATCCTGATGAACCAACATCTTGCTCATTCCAAACAAACTTTAAAAATACATTTGCTTCACCCTCTTGAGATAGACTTGGGTCAAGTTTAACTGTTTTTACATAAGCATTAAGTCTTGCACTCTCTCCTGCTACCGTATAATGAAGAGGAACAACTATTTTGTTATTTCCATTATCAATAGTTCCTAAAACTGTTAAAGGTGGATTAAAACTTTCATCACAAACAGATAGTATAAACTCTACTGGATTTCTAGTATCAATAACCATTCCATTTGGAATAACTGGTTTTTCAGGGTCTGGTTTAGGGTCGGGGTCTGGTTTAGGATTAGGATTAGGGTCTGGATTTGGTGGTACTGGGTCAGGGTCTGGATTAGGATTTGGTGGTACTATATCTGGTTTACAATGACTATAATCACCTGTACAATCTGGGTCATTTGGGTCTATTGGACACCCATTTGCATCTAATTCACAAATTCCATCACTAGGAATAACCTCTTTAACATACGCATTTGAACCACAACCTGTAGCTAATAAGATAACCATAGGTATAGTCAATAAATTAATAAGTTTAAATTTATTAAAACTCATATCAACCTCCTTCTATAAACTTGTAATAATACTATATATGATATTATTACATATAAAAATTTATATTAGCTGATATAAATATTTTTTTTATAAATCTTGTTCAATAATTTCTAAAAATTTATTAAAATAAGTCTCTTTTAAGTTTTTTAATGAAATCTTAATATCATTAATTATCACCTCATCTCCACCTATTTGACCAATCTTTTGAATAGTCAAACCTAAATCCATAGCTCTCTTTGCTACATCTTCTAAATTATCTTCAGAGACTTCAATTAATGCTCTATGTTGACTCTCATCAAATATATCTTTTGAATTTTCTAGCTCTATATTAATATTAACACCTAAATTTGATAATGCACTCATTTTTGATACAGCTACAGCAATACCTCCAACATTAACATCTTTTGCACTAAGAAGAAGGTTATCTCTATTTGATTCTATAATAAACTGCCATAATCTTAACTCTTTTGTGTAATCTATATCAGCTAATGAACCTACTGTTTCGTTGAAAAGTTCTTTAATATATAAACTACCACCAAACTGACCTGTTGTCTCTCCTATTAATAGAACTATATTTTTATCTTTTTGGAAAAAACTTGGTAAGATATTATCTTCTGATTGATTAACTCCAACCATAGCTATGGCAGGAGTTGGAAATACACTCTCTCCATTAGTCTCATTATATAAAGATACATTTCCACTAACAACAGGTGTAGTAAGCTCACTACAAGCCTCTTTAATCCCTTCACAAGATTTTGCAAATTGCCACATAACTTCTGGATTTTCTGGGTTTCCAAAGTTTAAACAATCTGTAATTGCCAATGGTTGCGCTCCACTCATAGCCACATTTCTACCACTTTCAATAACTGCTAATGCAGAACCCTTAAATGGGTCAATATAACAATATCTAGGATTACAATCACTACTCATAGATAAAGCTTTTCCATTCTCTTTTACTCTTATAGAGCTAGAGTCTAAAGAACCAGCACCTTTTATTGTATTTGTTTGAACCATAGAGTCATATTGATTATATACCCATGATTTATCAACTACTTCAACAGATGAGATAAGTTTTTCATAAGCATCTTGGTTAGTAACAGTAGGATAATCTTCAACCTTTTTATCTTTTATCTTATCAATATAAGTTGGTCTACTAGTTGGTCTATCTAAAATAGGAGCTTCTTCACTTACAGGGTCAATTGGCATATTTGCACACTCTTCTCCGTGCCAAAATAGTTCCATTATGCCTGTATCTGTAACTTCACCTACAACAGCAGCATCTAAATCCCATTTCTCAAAAATATCTATAATAGCTTGTTCACTACCTTTTTTAGCACAAAGAAGCATTCTCTCTTGAGACTCACTTAACATAAAGTCATAAGGTGTCATACCCTCTTCTCGAGCAGGAACTTTATCAAGATGCATAATCATACCAGTGTGACTTCTACCTGCCATCTCAAATGCACTACTTGTAAGTCCAGCAGCACCCATATCTTGAATACCTACTACAAAATCTGTTTCAAAAAGTTCTAAACACGCCTCAAGAAGTAGTTTTTCAGTAAATGGGTCTCCAACTTGAACCGTAGGACGCAGTGATTTACTCTCTTCTGTAAAACTGTCACTACTCATAACTGCTCCACCAAGACCATCTCTACCTGTTTTTGACCCAACATACATAACTGGATTTCCAATACCTTCAGCTAGTCCTAAAAATATCTCATCAGATTTAGCTAATCCTAAAGCAAAAGCATTTACTAGAATATTACCATTATAGCTATCATCAAAACTCATCTCTCCACCAATAGTAGGTACACCCATACAGTTACCATAACTACCAATACCATCAACAACACCTCTAACTAAGTGTCTCTGATATTTAGATACACTGTTTTTACCTTTTACATCACCAAAACGCAAAGCATTCATATTAGCAACAGGTCTAGCACCCATAGTAAATACATCTCTTAATATTCCACCTACACCAGTAGCAGCACCTTGAAATGGTTCAATAAAACTAGGATGATTATGAGACTCCATTTTAAATACAGCAGCCATTCCATCACCAATATCAATAACTCCAGCATTCTCTCCTGGACCTTGTATTACCCATGGAGCTTCTGTTGGGAAGCCATTTAAATACTTTTTACTTGATTTGTAAGAACAGTGTTCACTCCACATAGCTGAGAATATACCAATTTCAACTATATTTGGCTCTCTACCCTCTAATATCTCTTTAATATGAGTATAATCTGCTAAAGATAATTTGTGTGATTTTAGAACTTCTTCAATATTTTCCAATGGTTGTGACATTCTGAGTATTCCTTTAATTTTATATTATTGACATAATAACATATATAATTTATTATTTAACTATCATCAAAAAGAATAATGTCATAACTATTTGTTGTTACTATTGCTTTACTGCTGTGAACTGAACCATTACGATTAACTTTACTTAATTCCAACCTTAACTGTTCTATCTCATCTTGCATACTATCTATCTGCTCTTTTAACTGCAAAACAACATCAACTCCTGCCAAGTTAACACCCATCTGCCTTGTTAAACGAAGTATCATTTTCATTCTATCAATATCTCTTTGTGAATATAAACGCATTCTACCCTCTGTACGAGATGGCTTAACCAAACCTTCTCGTTCATATTGTCTAAGTGTTTGAGGGTGAATATTTAATATTGAAGAGACAACACTAATAAGATATACAGGTTCATCATAACTATGCATTTTAAAATCCTTATTATAATTTTTCTTTTAAAAGCTCTTGTAAATCTTTATCTATACTATTAATATCAGGAATAATAATATTAGCCACTAGATATAAATCTCCTCTCATAGCTGTTTTTCTATTGGTTATTCCTTTTCCCTTTAATCTAAACTTTTGACCATTCTTTGTATTTTCTGGGACTTTAAGAGAGACCTCTTTTTCTGGAGTTTCAACATCTACCTTTCCACCAAACCAAGCAGTTTTTAATGAAATATCAAACTCTTTATATATATTATTACCATCTTCTTTGTATTCATCTGAAGATGCTACTTTGACATTAATTAATAAATCTCCAACTTGTCCATTTTGACTTCTACCTTTACCTCTAACACGCATAGTCTCACCATTTTTTATACCTGCTGGTATTTTAATGTCAAAACTATTTCCATTGGCAGATACCTTATGTTTCCCACCTAATAAAGATACTAAAAATGGTATTTCAATTTGAATTTTTGTGTCAAGATTAACTCTTCCAAATCCTCCTGCAGAGCCGAATCCTCCACCACCAGAGAACATCTGACGAAGTATCTCATCTAAATCACTTTGACCACCTTGTCCTCTTGCGAAATCGTGGAAATTTTGTCCACCAAACATCTGGTCACCATGTAAATCATATTGAGCTTTTTTATCACTATCACTTAGAACTTCATAAGCACTATTAATCTCTTTAAACTTCTCAATAGCACTCTCATCTTTATTAATATCTGGGTGATATTTTCTTGCTAATTTTCTATAAGACTTTTTAATCTCATCAGCTGTTGCGTTTTCACTTACCCCTAAGGTTTCATATAAACTTTTTGACATATCTATTCTCTTTCTTATAAATTATAATATTTCAATAATTATATCAAAAAAGTTTAGTCAATGTCAATCAACTTCTACTATTTTTCTCTTCTATTCCACTCATTCCAAATCGTCTTGATAACTCTTGTTTTACTCTATCTGGACTTATATCTCTATATCCTAATCCTACTAAAGTATGATATAACAAATCTGCAGATTCATAAATTACTTGCTTATCAGACTCTTCGTTAATTGCTACACAAACCTCATCAGCCTCTTCACGAATTTTTGATAACATTAACTCTTTATCATTTAAAAGCTTTTTTGTCCAAGATTTTTGGGTTTTTGTATCATTTTTTCGTTCAAGAATAGTATGATATAGTGTATCTACCACTCCATAAATAGCATCTGTGTCAACCTCTTTATCTAAGATTATTTTATCATCTATAACTGATGTAAAGAAACAACTTTTTCGTCCAGTATGACAAGCCACACCATTTTGTTTTATCTTTAAAATTATAGTATCTGCATCACAATCTAATAGAATATCTTCTACCTCTTGAGTATGCCCAGAGCTTTCGCCTTTTTTCCATAATCTTTGACGACTTCGACTAAAATAGTGAGCATATCTAGTAGAGAGGGTAAGATTGTACGCCTCTTCATTCATATATGCTAACATTAAAACTTCACTGTTATCTTTATCTTGTGCAATAACAGGAATAAGTGGATTTTTATTCCAATCTATTTTCATATTTATATTACTCTACTCTACTTACTATATTCTCTTTGCTTCTATTCGATGCAGAACCTTTTGAATCAACCCATATATTAGGAACTGCTCCACCAGGTGTTAAGAATATTTGAGCATTTTTATTAACTTTAAGTGCTTCATTAAATTTAGATTGTGTTTTAATCTGCTCTAATTGAAGAAGTTTATTAGTTAAAGAGTCAGATATAAGTCTATTTGCTCTAGCTTGTTCTTTTGCCTCTATACGAATCTTATCAGCCTCACCTTGTGCCTCAATTCTATTTCTTTCAGCCTCACCCTTTGCAACTTCTGCTTTCTTTTGAGCCTCTTGCTTTGCTTTCTCTTTTTGTTGTTCAGCTATTGTAACCTCTTGTTTTGCTATCTGAACTCTCTCAATTTGATTTTTAATTTTTGTAGGTAAATCAATTGTTCTAAGCTCGACAGATGTTAAAATAACTGGTTGAGCAGGTAATTTATCTACACTATCTTTAACTTTTACTTCAATCGCTTTTGCTATTTCATTACGCATCTCTGGAAGTTGTTCAGCTGTATATTGACCGATAACATCTCTAACAACCTCTCTTACTTTAGAGTTAATAATTTTCTCTTCCCAGCTTGAACCCCATTTTTCAATAGTAGCTGGAGCTGATTCTGCTTTTAATCTATATTGAACAGCTATATCAATATTTACAGTCAATCCTCTTTTATCTAATACTGGAATAGCAGGATTTCTTCTAAGTCCACCTTCAAATCCACGATAAGAGTCACCCAAAGCACCTGTCTTAAGGTTACTATATGTAATTAATCTAATTCTAGTATTAACAGGGATAATTTTCTGTAAAACTGGTATAAAAAAGTGTAATCCTGCATTAAGTGGTTTCTGCTCAAATTTACCTGTATTAACTTTAATACCAACTTCACCAGAATTAATTATAGTAAATGGTTTAAATGTAAGAAAAGCAAATCCAATAATTCCTGCTGTAATAAGAATAGGTACAACTTTACCACCCATTGGATTGTTATTATTGTTTGGTCTATTCATTTTAAGATTATTATCTCCTCCACCGTTACCATTTCCATTTCCACCACTACTTGGCTTCTTCTTTTTAAAATAATCATTCATATCTGCTGGCATTTTATCTTTTCCTTAATTGTTATATATATGTTAAATAGTGCTTGTATTTTTCATTTCTTCCAAATACAATATCAAAATATGTTGATTGAATTATCTCTGTAATCTCTCCACGACTTCCACCACCTATAACTCTAGCATCTATATTTCTAATAGGTGTAATTTCAGCTGCTGTTCCAGTTAAGAATGCTTCATCTGCTACATATAGCTCTTCTCTTGTTATTCGTCTTCTCTCAACAGGATAACCCATATCATTAGCAATCTCTATAACAGTTTTTTGAGTAATAGATGCTAAAGAGTTGTCATTTGGAGGAGATATAAGAACACCATCTTTTACCATAAAGAAACAAGCTCCACTAGCTTCTGCTACATATCCTTGGTCATCTAATAGTAGTGCTTCATCATATCCACAATCAATCGCTTCAAATTTTGCCATTTGAGAATTTAAATAGTTTGCTGTAGCTTTTGCTTTACCCATATTTGATGTATTTGAGGCTCTTGTCATTGATGCAATTTTAAGTTTAATTCCACTTTTTAGACCCTCTTCACCTAAATATGCACCCCACTCCCACGAAGAGATAACTGTTTCAACAGGTGCTTCAATATGGTAAACACCCATTACTCCATAACCTAAAAATGCAAAAGGACGAATATATACATTATCCCCTTGAAAATCATTTTTACGCAATAGTTCTAATTGAGCTTCATTTAGCTCTTCTACACTGTAAGGAATATCTATAAGTGTCATTTTTGCAGATTCTTTTAATCTCTTTGTATGGTCATTGAGTCTGAAAATAGCATATCCATCTTCTGTCTTATAAGCTTTAGTTCCCTCTATAACACCATTTCCATAGTGAAGAGTGTGAGATAAAACATGAGTTGTAGCATCTTTCCATGCAATTAACTTACCATTCATCCAGATATATTTTGCTTCGTTCATTCAATTTACTCCATTTGACTCAAAATTTGGAGTTATAGTAGCTAATAGATGGTTAAAAACCGTTTAGGCAAATTTTAAAAATATCCCAATACTTAAAGAAAAAAGAATAATTAGAGAAAACATTATTAAATTATGCCATTTAATATCTATTCCAAAAGTATCCTCTAGCCAATCTGTAACTTTCATAGCAGGAAAAGCCATAAAGATAAGCATTACAAGGCTAAAAACCAAAGTAAGAACTATATCTAATTTTTCCATTTATTTAATTCCATAAAATTTCTTAATGAAGTTAATTTCATCTTGATTTTCTAATTTTATAATTGCAAGGTTTGAAGAGTTATTATCAAGAACTAAAAGAGTATTAGAATTTAACTTTAGATGGACTTTACCCCAATCTTTTTCTAGTTTATCTAAAATATGAAAAACCTCCATATTTGTAGGCTTTAATTTAAAATTTTTATCCTCTTTACTCAAAATTGTAAGTCCACCAAATCTTTTATCTAAATAATATGGACTATATTTTTTTATCTCTGTATAAACTCTATCATTCTTACTCTCTGGAACACTCTGAACATAAGCAGAAAATCCAAATAGCATAAATGCCAGACCTAATATCCAAAATATATATTTTTTCATAAAAATTATCCTCTATTTTTTTACAGTATAAAATCTTTTTCCTCAATTATAATTGACATCTATCAATTGAGATTTATATACTTTCTGATATTATCCATAATAAAATTAAAATAGGATTATATTTATGAAAAGTTTTTTTATATTAGAAGGTGGATATTTAGTTATAGCATTTATTATATTACTAATAACACTATTTGTATCAACAAGACCATTTATGGCTGAAGGCTCGGTAAAAAAAGGATTAATATCAGTAGCGATAGTTTTATCATTTTTTATAGGATTACACTTTCGGATAACAACCAATAGAATGAATGAAGTTAAAGAGGCATTTAATAATAATAAAGATATTTTATGTGAAAGTCGAATGCAGAGAAAAGTAGCTCAAACTGTGACTGTAAATAAATCGAACGAATGGCGTATGAATGGAGATAATTTTGCATCACCAAACTATAACAGAGAGTTTCACTCTGCTAGATGTATAGTAAAATAATCAAATATTCTCATCACACTTACTCATAACTTCTCTCCAATCTCTGGAGAAGTATTTATCTATAATATGTCCTTTATGTGGAACTTTACAAGATGAGCAGTCGTTATGAATAGCTGTTTCACTTTCAAATAATTTATGATTTTTAGAATTTATACTACAATAACTATAACAAGTTTTATCTTCTACTTGCTTTACTCCATTATCATTAAATCTAAAATGCATACAAGAACAAAAATAGCAATTTAACTTATCCATATCATGACACTTTTTATTCTTTTCATACAATGGACAAAAGTCAGGATGTTTCACTCTCATATTATCAAAATCAAAATACTCTATTAACTCTTTATCACTAAGATGAGGTAAAGATTTAACTATTTTGGAGTGTTTTTCTGCATGATTATCAAACCAATCACGGTATCCCATTTAATCCAACTCCTTTACTGGCTTCAACTCTTTCTTACCTAACTCTTCTAAAAATGTTGTTGCATAAGAACCTTTAGGAAGATAAAAATCAATAATTAACTCTCTACTATTCTCTTTATATTTTGTAGATATATCTTCTATCCAAATCCATGCAAAACGACGGTCTCCTTTTAATGCATTTAGCTCACTATCATCAAACGGCTCTTCCAGATGATAAGCATCACTTTGAGACCTTTTAGCATGAGAACCACAAAGTAAACCTGTTGGAGACAACTTCTTTTCACTAAATAGTTTAGAACTATAAGACATATCTTTTACAAATTCAATTTTTCCATAAGGATAAGACATCATCATATCACCAATAAATAGTTTAAAAAATTGTGGCTCAATAGATAAAGCTTTTACTAATGGTTCAGGATAAGATAAAGTCTCAGATGCATCTTTAATTGATAAGTTAGATATAGTAGCTGATAGATTAACTCTTTGATTTAACCAACTGTTAAAAAGATGACTTTGATATGAAGCTACTAATAATTTCTCTTTAGAACCCTTAAGTCTCTTTCCACTTTCAGCTATCTTTTTACCTTGTAGATAACTACGGCTATCCTCACCAAATCGTTGATAACCAAAATAGTTTGGAATTCCATTAGTCCCTAATTTATGAGCAATTCTACTTATATCTTTAGCCCCTTTTTCAGATACACCATATAATTTAATAGAAAATTTATTTCCTTTTAAATGTCCTATCTTTATTGGAGATTTATTATAAGTTTTTTCTAATATCTCAATTTTATCAGTTGTAAGATTAACTAATTCTCGTTCTGCTGTTTTAGGAATAGATATATATTGTATAGTAGTAGCATTCTTATCTTTTAATCCTGCATATCCAATATCTCTTTCAGCTAAACCTGTTGCTTTAGATATTACATGGATTAATTTCCAAGTACTCATATCTTGTTTCTTAATCTTTAAAATTAAATTATTTCCTGTACCTGTAAATTTAAAAAGTGGTATCTCTTCCACAAAAAATCTATCAGTAGTTTGTTCAAAATCAAATGGTATGGGGTTATGGTTATATGCGTATTTTTTCATAATTGGATTATAACATAATATAAAGAAGAGTATAGAAAAAACTATTTTCTATACTCTCAAAATCTTACGGAGTTGGTCTATCTTGAGATTTCTTGTATTAAACTCATAAAAAGATAACTCCATAACTTTGGTAAGAATACGAGCGATAGCAGTTTTTTGCACGAATAAGTTGTGTAAAATCAGCTAAAAAAACTATCATATATGCGAGTTATTAGTGAATATCTTGTGCTGGAGTTGTAGCTGTTCTTGTTGGAAGCACTGGATAGACCACCTCTGGCTTACGACCATCAAGAGTACCTAAAAAAGTCTCAATAGAAGTAGCATCCTTTTCTGAAATCTTCACACCAAGTTGAATGCGACCCATCTCAATGATAGCCTCTTTAAGTGTTTTTACCTGACCATTGTGAAAGTATGGTGCAGTCTGAGTAATATTTCTTAATGTAGATACTTTTACCATACCATTTCCATCACCTTTAAAGTCACCTACATTCATATACTTGTATTTTGCGACCACACCAAGGATATTCATTGAACCACCAAGAGCTATACCATTATGACAACTTGCACACCCAACTGTGATAAATGTTTTTAGACCTGCTTTTTGTGCTTTACTCAGAGCATCTTCTTTACCATTGAGATAGTCGTCAAAAGGTGCTGGAGTCACAAGTGTTCTCTCAAAATTTCCTATAGTTTTTGTAATAGTCTCATAATCAACCTTCACATTTTTTCCATAAGCCTTTTGAAATCTCTCTACATATGCAGGCATAGAGTTAACAGTCTCTACAACATGTTCTTTAGTATTTGCCATCTCTGGAGATGCTAAAATCGGTCCTTGAGCTTGAGTTTCTAAAGTAGTAGCACGACCATCCCAGAACTGTGCATCAAAAAAGACTGCATTATAAACTGTTGGTGAACCTAGGTGATGTGGATTTTGAGTCCACTTGTGTCCTACTGCTGCATCCAGTCCATCATCTCCACCTGTTGCAAGATTGTGACAAGTGTTACAACTAATAAGTCCACTCTTTGATAAACGAGGCTCAAAGAAGAGCATCTTTCCTAATTCTACTTTCTCTGTAGTTATCGGGTTTGTTTTGTCATCTATAAGTTTCATAAGAGTTGCTTTGTCTTTTGGTATAGCAACTAACCCTGCATTTTTTGCCTCATCTCTTAGTGAAGATGCCATAAGAAGTGAAGAGGTCATTAAACCTAATAGTATTGGTTTGATCATTGTCTGTCCTTTTTTTTGTTATGTGGAAGTATATACTTTTTTAACTTAAAGGATAATTATTATCTTTTGGAGAGTCATATAATGCTTTATAATCATTATAATTTCCTACTATCTCATAAATATTTGAACTTAGTATAACATAAATTCACCAATTACTAAACAGATTTTAGATATAATTTTTGGAATTTTGCAAA
>FPHG01000034.1_pt1 | contig 33997 bp, 36 predicted proteins | sample 1057261 | NCBI WGS metagenome assembly FPHG01 (sample SAMEA4473298, study PRJEB15554) | hydrothermal vent metagenome | biome: marine basaltic hydrothermal vent biome; feature: marine hydrothermal vent; material: water | place: Pacific Ocean | collected 2011-06-14/2011-07-23 | depth 1709 m
TTCAAAGGGTGTGGTGGTGGATTGTCTATTAGAGGTTTTGAGATTGACCCTAAATTTAGTGATGCTAAAGTCTCTAATATTTTGCACTTTGGAGCATCAAATGAGAATGAGTCTGCTTTAGGCAGTGATGAGGGAGGGGTATTTACTTTGACTTTAGCTAAGGTTTTGGATAGTAGTGGAAATATCTCTTTTGCAGAGTTAGAGCGAAGAGTTCAGAGCCAAATCAATAGATTTACCCCCTCTATTAGTAGTGCTACAGATATAAACAAAAATAGACTCTACACCAAAGATATATTTGCTACACCCAAAGAGAAGCTTAAATCTCTGCTAGATAGACATATAGCAATGAGGCTAGAGACACAAGAGAATATCCATAGCTATCCATTGGGAAAAAGGGTAGATATAAAAGCCTATCTCAATCTTAAACCAGACCAAAATATCTATATTTTAGAGCTAAAGGGTAATGATAGATATAGAGTCCTATCTGCTAAAGCAAACTGTTTGGCATACTCTAAATATGGATATACCCATAGATGTGATTTTGCAAACCTAACTGCCGTAGAGCCTTTGGGAGTTTCACAAATATATGTGATACAGAGTGACAAAAAGATAAAAGAGAGTAAAGATATAAAAGTGATACCTGTTAATATATCCCAAAGCTTAGAAGATGTAAACTTTGAGAGCGGAGAGATAGAACTAGAGACACATCGGTAGGCAATTTAAGGTAGGGTGTAGTCACCGACTACTACACCAATTATGGCAAAGCGATGAATAATTAAAATGGTGTAGTCAGTGACTACACCCTACCAATATTATTATACAAAGGAAAAAAATGAAAAATTTAACACTATCGTTGCTACTAAGCTTAACAGCTCTTCTTGCTATAGAGAGTCCAAAAGATATTATTGTAGTAGCTACACCAGTTGTAGAAGAAAATCTAACTACTGAACAAAATATTACACAAGTTTCTGATGAGTATAAAGATACTATCATATATGCAAAAGCACTCAAAGAGAGTTACAAGGTAAATGAGCCGATAATAATTTCGGTTAAACTTAAAAGAGATGCTTATATCTATTTTTGGACAGTAGCAAAAAGTGGCAAAGGGTATCTTATATTGCCAAATAACTTTGCAAAGGTAGAGGAGTATAAGGCTTTAACAGAGCATAATATACCAAATAAAGAGGCACTATATCAGTTTGTATCTGATGCCAAAGGTACTGAAAAGGTTTATCTGTTGGCTACCTCTAAGCCCATAAGCGTAGCTAGAATAAGTGCTATATTCTATAAAGCTCCATCAAGCGTAGTCCCTGAAGCTTCGGCTGAAGATATGAAATCATTTCCTAATAAAGATATGAAAGTCATAGCCAAAGAGGAAAATTTGAAGTATGATATAGAACAATTTGAGGTAAAAGTAGATTGAGAATAGACAAATACCTAGTATAAAATAGCTACTTTAAGAATATTTAATAAAGATATAATTAATGCAAAAGTTAAATAGGATATAAAATGGTAACAATAGTAGGTTCTGGAATGGGTGAATATAATTTTGATAATATAGATTTAGATTTTACTCAATATGATATTATATTTTGTGATAAAAATTATGATGTTAATTTAGCAAATATTAAAAAAGGTGGGTTTAGAGAGGTTAAGGAGAGTATATTAGATAATTTAGATAAAGATATTTTATATATAGTCTCTGGTTCACCTCTATTCTTCTCTGGAGCATTGATTATATTGGATTTTTTAAGAAAGAGAAGTATTGAATTTAAAATTATAGATAATACCTCATCGTTAAATTATATGTTATCTCATAATGGTATATCTTTAATGCAAACGAATAGTATATCTCTTCACGGAAAGTCGAAAATAGATTTAGAGAAGTTTTTAACTTTAAAATATACTTTTGTATTATGTGATGATAAAACTCCTTTATTTTTAAAAAATGCATTAGATTATTTAGATGAAAAAGATATTTCTATTATATTAGGTGAAAGATTTGGATATTCTGATGAGAGTTTTAGATATGTAACTATTCAAGATATGGTAGAAAATCCTCCTAGAATGCCATATTCTCTATTAATAGAACGAAACTTTAAACCTCTTGCAACTATATCAAGTGAAGATGAAATTGAACATGAAAATGGAATGATTACAAAAGAGTATAAACGACATATATCTTTACAAAATTTAAACTTATCTCCAAATATGTTAATGTGGGATGTTGGAGCAGGAAGTGGTTCTGTATCTATTGATGGATATAAACGATATAAAATAAAAACTATACTATTTGAGAAAAATATTAAAAGAGCCAATATGATAAAAAATTCGTTGAATAAACATAAAATCATAGATACAAAATTATATATTGGTGAGGCTAGTGAAGATTATAAAAAAGAGACCTCAACACCTGAAAGAATATTTATCGGTGGAGGAGGTGAAAAGGTCATTAGGGAGTTAGATTATTTATATAATAGGTTATCAGATGGTGGAATTATGGTAGCTAACTTCGTAACTTTGGTTCATCTCACAACAGCTATTAATGTACTTAAAAATGCTAATATAGAGTTTGATATAAAGAGTATATCTCTGACTACTTATAAAATGAGCCTACTTCTTCCTGAACCAGAGAGAGTTATGCATCAAATTATTGTTAAAAAGTGTATAATTACACAAAAAAAATAGAAAAGGATTTATCATTATTTACGCTATTGTTCATATCATACATATTTATGCAGTTTTTATCTATGGAGGTTTTCTAATTGTAGACAATCTATTTATGGTTAAAATGAAACAGACACTTACACCTGATGAGGCTACAAAAGCTAGAGAAGCTATTATGATGCATGTTAGAAAAGTTGTACCTAATGCTCTTTTAATTGCCGTAGCTACTGGACTCTATATGTTTAGTCAAGTTTTTGGAGAGATTGGAAAAGATGGATTGAGTTATTTTCAAATAGTCCTTTCGATAAAAGCTTTTTTTGGTTTATGGCTTGGTGTTAGAGGATTTAATCAAAAGTTCTTTAAAATTAATCCATGGGTTTTTACATCTCATACATTTCCATTTTTAGTTGTATTATTATTAATCTTATTATCTCAAATTATGTATTTATAAAGGATTTTCTATGTCTAAAAAAACTTTAATTATTGGTGCAGGTGGTGTTGGGAATGTAGTTGCCTTTAAATGTGCTATGAATATAGATAGTTTTGGAGATATTACTTTAGCTAGTAGAACTATCTCTAAATGTGATAATATAGCATCTAATATAAAAGATAAGATAGGTGTTTCTATTAATACGGACTCTATTAATGCTGATATAGTAGATGATTTAGTGCTGTTATTTAATAAAATCAAACCTGATGTAGTTATAAATGTAGCTTTGCCTTATCAAGATTTAACTATTATGGACGCATGTATAGAGTGTGGAGTAGATTATCTTGATACTGCAAATTATGAACACCCAGATACAGCCAAATTTGAGTATAAAGAGCAGTGGGCTAGAGATGATAAATTTAAAGAGTCTAATATTATAGGAGTTCTTGGAAGTGGATTTGACCCAGGGGTGACTAATATATTCTGTGCCTATGCTCAAAAACACTATTTTGATGAGATTACTACTATTGATATATTAGATTGTAATGATGGCGACCATGGATACCCATTTGCTACAAATTTTAATCCAGAGATAAACCTAAGAGAAGTTAGTGCAAATGGTCGATATTGGGAAAATGGCGAGTGGATAGAGACAAAACCTATGGAGATTAAACAAGTTTGGGATTATCCAGAGGTTGGAGAGAGAGATAGTTATCTTTTATATCATGAAGAGATGGAGAGTTTGATAAAACATATTAAAGGGTTAAAGCGAATTAGATTTTTTATGACATTTGGAGAGAGTTATTTAACTCATTTAAAATGTTTAGAGAATGTTGGAATGTTGGGAATTAAAGAGATAGAGCATAAAGGGAAAAAAATAATACCTTTAGAGTTTCTATCCACCCTGCTACCTGACCCTGCTACTTTAGGCGAACGAACTAAAGGAAAAACAAATATTGGAATAGTTGCGAAAGGTATTAAAGATGGAGAAGAGAAATCTATATATATCTATCAAGTTAGCGACCACGAGAAGTGTTATGATGAGGTTATGAGTCAAGGAGTGAGTTATACAACAGGTGTTCCTGCAATGATAGGAGCAAAATTAATACTTAATGGAGTTTGGAGTGGAGAGGGTGTATTTAACTTAGAAGAGCTAAACCCAGACCCATTTATGGAAGAGTTAAATAAGCAAGGGTTGCCTTGGCAAGTTAAAGAGATAGAGATTTAAATAACTCTTTAAAATTAGATGGAATTTTACGAATTTTTCCATCTTCGCATAAAAAGACAAGAGTAATATTCATCGTAAAAATCTCTTCTTGTTCTCTGTATACTCTTTGTACTAATTTTATTGATGCACTCTTAAGCTCTTTAATTTCAGTTTTTACCTTTAATAAATCTCCAAATATTGCAAAAGATTTAAAATCACAATCTAACTCTTTGACCACAAAATGACAATTATTCACAGTAGGAGATAGAGATGCGTTAAAAAATATCTCTGACCTAGCTCGTTCACAATATTTTATATAATTTGTATGGTAGACAATTCCACCCATATCGGTATCTTCGTAATATATTCTGATTTTCATAAAAAATATCCTAATCCTATAAATAAAATAATAACACCTAACCAAATGCTAGGTATATATCTATACTTTCCACTAACTTCATTTAATCCCATAAAATATTCTATTACTAAATGACCTTTTATAAATGTTGTAATTAGCAGTAAAATAATTGAAATTTCGGATATAAGTTCAAACCAACCTAATGAAAATGTAAAAAATGTAAAAATTATTAATGTTATGTATACTTTTGTAAATTTATCCATTATCTTACCTTATTATATAAATTAGAGGAAATAGAACAATCCAAAGCAAATCAACCATATGCCAATATGAAGCACCTGATTCTAAACCAATATGCTCCTCTTTTGTATATCCACCTATTTTTGTTTTTTGATAAAGATTAAATAGTATTATCATTCCTAAGACAACATGCATAAAGTGAAACATTGTTAAAAGAAAATAGAACATAAAAAAACTGTTGGTACTAAGATTTATACCTTCGTGATACTTTCCTATAAATTCTGTCATTTTTAAAATCAAAAATAGACCACCAAGTCCAATAGCTCCTAAAAGCCAATTTGATGCTCTATTAAATGCCTCTTGCGTATTTATCGTTTTAATTATATTAATAGCTTTTACCACAAAATAACTACTTGTTAATAATAAAATAGTATTTATAAATCCTGCTCTCTGGTCTAAAAGTAATTGTGAAGCATTAAAAAGTTCAATATCTCCTCTTCTTGAATATATATATCCAATGAAAAAAAGTCCAAAAGTTAAAAGTTCTATATATATTATTATCCAGACAGCAAAATCACCAGCTGGATGTTTCGGTTTTTCTTTATTCATAAAAGCAGTTTATAATAAAAATAATAAAAAGTTACTTTAATTTGATATTAATTAGAACTTAGATAGTATATCGGATAAAATTTATCTTATTAAAAAAGGAGAGATGTATGACTGAACGAATTACCAAAAGTATGGCAAAGAATATCTATTATGGTGGTGGAATATTTGCACTAATGATATTTATTGCTTTAACTTTTGATACGGTGCAACAAATACCTAAACGCTCAAATGAAGTTAATATGACACCATCTGTAATAGCTGGTAAAAAACTTTGGGAGAAGAACGATTGTGTGGGATGTCACTCAATTATTGGAGAGGGAGCATATTATGCACCAGAACTTATGAATGTGTTTCAAAGAAGAGGTGCTTCAGATGAGGCAACTTTTAAAGCATATATGCAAGGTTGGATGGCTGTTCAACCAATGGATATTCCAAATAGACGAAAAATGCCACAGTTTAATTTAACTGATGAAGAAGTTAATAACTTAGCAGATTTCTTAATCTGGACATCAAAAGTAAATGCCAACGAATGGCCACCAACAATTGAAGGATAGGAGATAATATGAAATATAGTTCACAAATGGTCGCAAAACCATATTTTATTTTTGCATTAATTCTTTTAGCTGGAGAGATTTTATTCGGTCTATTTATGGGAATACAATATATATATGGTGATTTCTTGTTTCCACTAATACCGTTTAATGTTTTAAGAATGGTTCATACAAACTTGCTTATAGTCTTAATTTTATTTGGATTTATGGGTGCTACATATTATTTAATTCCTGAAGAGACAGAGTCTGAACTTTGGAGTCCAAAACTAGCTATAATAACTTTTTGGATATTCGTAGTAGCAGGTGTTTTAACAATATTGGGTTATCTATTTGTACCTTATGCACAGTTAACAGAGCTTACATTTAATGAATTGCTTCCTACTATGGGTAGAGAGTTTTTAGAGCAACCATTGCCTACCAAAGTTGGTATTGTTTTAGTTGTCTTATCTTATCTATTAAATGTTAGTATGACGATATTAAAAGGAAGAAGAACTGTTATCACAACTGTTTTATTAACAGGTTTATTTGGTCTGGCATTCTTTTTCTTATTTGCATTTTATGTTCCTGATAATCTTATTATGGATAAATTCTTCTGGTGGTTTACTGTTCACTTATGGGTTGAAGCTACTTGGGAACTTATTATGGGTGCTATTTTAGCATTTGTTCTTATTAAAGTTACAGGTGTTGATAGAGAGCATATTGATAAATGGTTATATTTGATTATCGCTATGACTATGGTTTCTGGTATCTTAGGTACAGGTCATCACTTCTTCTATATGGGTGCTCCTGAATATTGGTTATGGATTGGTTCTATCTCATCGGCTGTTGAGCCTTTACCGTTCTTATTAATGGTACTCTTTGCCTTTACAATGTCAAGAGAGAGAAAAATTGAACATGATAACGAGATGGCACTTACTTGGGCGAAAGGAACTGCTGTGATGGCATTCTTAGGAGCTGGTGTTTGGGGCTTCTTTCACACTTTAGCACCTGTTAATATGTTTACTCACGGAACTCAATTAACTGCTGCACATGGTCACTTATCATTTTATGGTGCATATATTATGATTATATTTACGATTACATCTTATGCAATGCCAATTTTAAGAGGACGACCTCATGGAAATTGTGCTAAAGCTCAAAAGGTAGAGTTAACCTCTTTTTGGATGATGAATATCGGTATGTTAGGTTTAACATTAGCTTTATCAGCTGCTGGAATTGTTCAAATATTAGACCAAAGAGTTGGAACTGAACTTATCGGATTTATGGAGTCACAAGCTTCAATAACTCCTATCTATATGGTTAGAGCTGGATTTGGTCTTTTAGTTTTCTTAGGATTACTTACTTATTTTAGTAGTTTTTTTATAAAAGAAGAAGCTAAATAGAACTCTTAAACTTCAAGATTAATCTTGCAGAACGAATAGGAAATAAAAACTTTAGCCTCATCAAATGGTGGAGCTAAAGCCACAATTCCAAGTTTTGCAAGAACTTCCACGCTCCTAACATTTTAATTTAAAATTATATAATATCTTCAGGAGAATATTAAATGAAAATAGAAAAAGTAGATATAACAGATTATAAACAATTCAAAGATTTACAATTAGATTTAACATATCCAAAAGGGCATAAAAAAGCTGGTAAACCTTTGGATAAAATTTGTATTATTGGACAAAGTGGGGTTGGGAAGACAAATTTATTGAAGATTATTAGGGATAAGTTATATACTAATAATGTAAAAACTGAAATAATTCAAGATGATAATTCAAATAGTGAAGAGATATATTTTTCTGGAGTAAATAAAGTATGTCCAAAAGATAAACAAGATAATATTAAATATATAGATAGAATTAAAAAAAATATTAAAAAGTCTATATGGGATTCTACACCAATTATTTTATTTTATTTTTTAACTTATATTATTGTAGGAATCATAAAATTCTTTTTTGAATATTCTTTTTTAGAAATCATAATTAATAGTATGACATCATTGTCATTATTTCTTGGAATATTCTTTTTAGGATTTTGGGTATTGATATTAGCTGTAGGAGCTATTATGGATAATATTCAAAATATATTTATTTTTACATCTAAATATGTAACTAATCATTATTATATAGAATTAGATGAAAGTGCTTGGTATATTTTTAAAGAAAGAATAGATAACTATTTTTTAGAAAGAAAAGAGTATAAAGATAGAAAATCTGAACAATTATTAAACATTGATAGTAATTATGAAAAAATTGATTTTCAAAGAGATATGACTGAATGGGAAGCGAAACATGAAAATATTTTAGAAAAAATATCATATAAGTTAAATACTATTTTAATTAAATTTAATATTGAACTTACAAAAATAGATAAAAATTCAAAACAATATAATGATTTAATTTTTAAAGACCTATCAAATAATAATATAATAAACTATAATGATTTAAGCACAGGAACAAAAAATATTATTTCTACTTTAATACCTCTAAAAATCCATAACCCAAAAGATTCTATAATTTTAATAGATGAACCTGAAAACTCTTTTTATCCTGATATTCAACAAATGCTTACAGAACTTTATATGGAAGTAGGAGAGAATAATCAACTTATTTTTGCTACTCATTCACCTCTTATTGCTTCAAGCTTTGAACCTTGGGAAGTTGTAGAGTTAAAATTTGATAAAAACAATCAGATTTATAGGGAGTTGTATTATCCAGAAGAAGAAGAAAATCATATAGATAATTATACTTTAGACCCTCGTTTATTAACTTGGACTGGAATTTTAGTAGATATTTTTGATATGAAAGAGGATTCTAACTCATTAGAGAGAGAAAAGGCTTTGATGCGATATATTAGATTAGAAAGAGAACTTAAAGAGATAAAAGATAAAAATCTTAAAAAAGAAAAGTTTGAAGAGTTGATGAAATTATCAGATTTATTGGGATTAATTCATAATGAAGAAAATTGATAAAAGTACAATTCTTTCTTCTAATTATAAAGAGTGGTTAGACTCTTTAGGAGAGGAACATCCAAAATATAATAGTTCAAATAATAAATATTATAATGATATTAAGATGAGTCTTTTATATTGTCAAAAAGGTTTATGTGCTTATACGGAAGAGTTATTATGTGATTTGGATTTAATTACAAAAGATAATTGGGACGATGAAAAATATATAACTGATTTAAAAGAAAAAGATTTAGTAAATGGAGATTTGGAACATTTTGATGAGAGTATAAAAAGAAAACAAGCTTGGCTTTGGGATAATTTATTTTTTGTTCAAGGGGACATAAATAGAAAAATAAAGTGTTCTAAATCTATTCAAGAGATATTAAAACCTGATGCTCCTCATTATGACCCTAATATTTATCTAGAATTTGATTATAAAAGGAATAGATTTATTGCTAATTCTAATTTGGATATCAAGGTACAAGAAGATGTAGATTGTATGATAATTACATTAGGTTTAAATGCTAATGCTTTTAAGAGAAAAAGACAGATTAAGAAGTTGGTTGAAGCTTTAAAATATGATATAGAATTAGAAGAACCTCATGAATATATTACATCGTGGAATATGACATTAAAACAATTAAAAGAAAATAATAATGCTTAACTATTGGTTGGAATTTGAAGAGAGTATTGGTAAGGTTTGGGATAAGTTTTTAAATAAACGGGTAAATAAGTTTCACGAAAATGAGAGAGTTTATTTTAAAGATATATCCTCTTCACTTCTAATTTTTTATCACCTTTTAGGTGGTGACAAGGCTAAAGAGTTAACTATTACTGATAAAAGATTTGTTGATACAAATTCACGAACATTTCTACAAAAGATTTCATTTTTGGGTAAAGAGTTTTTTCTTACTTGGCAAGATGAAAAATCTGTTTATCTTCCTGCATCATTTGCATTTTTTGAGACTAAAGAGCAGAATGAGATGTTATATTATTGGCTTGTAGCAATGGTTACACGAGTTGATATAAATCATAATAATATAGAAGAAGAGAACTCTAAAGCAGAAGATTATTTATTAAATAGATATAGTGGATTTAACGAATTTTATAAAACTGCAAATATATATTTGACTAAACAATTTAAACAGTTAGAAGATAAAGAGTATCCTAATCCATTATGGATATATCCATCTATATCATCTGGCAATAAAAGTATGCCAAGTGATGAAGATGAACAATTAGAAGCAAATCAAGATAAAGATAAAACTGAAAATCTTGAGATGAAAAAACAGGCAAATCAAATTGATGATACAAAAGAGACAAATGGTTTTTTAGTCTTTTTGCCTGAATCTTTAATGTCTATTTTTGAGCAGGTAAATGTTGATAGAATGGAAGATGATAGTTTTGATGAAGATGCTTTGTATCACGCCGAAGATTTAGATGAGATAACAATTGGTAAAAAACAGGCAAATTTATCTTCTCGAATTAAAATGGATTTAGATTTGCAACCTGATATGAGAGAGATATATCCATTAGGGAAAGGGCATTTAATAGATGAATGGGATTATCGGATAAATGATTATTTGATAAATTATGTTAGAATTAAACCACAAGTTACAATAAATGTAATACCCATAGATTTACCAGTAAGACTTAAAAAAACTGTTAGAAAAATTCAAGCTGAATTAGATTTGCTTGAGATTGATAGAGTTAAAAATGATAGATTACCTTATGGTGATGAGTTAAATCTTGATACTTGGATAGATTATAAAGGTCACCAAAATAAATCTATGCATCATCAAAATTTTTATACTACATTTGAGAAAAAAACTCGAGATATTTCAACTCTTATTTTAGCAGATGTTTCGTTATCTACGGAGGGTGGAATTACACAAGATGTAAGAATTATAGATGTTATTAAAGATGGATTGATGGTATTTAGTGAGGCTATGGAGAAGTTGAATGATAAGTTTGCTATATACTCATTCTCATCTTTGCAAAATAAAAAGGTCTATTTTAATATAATCAAAAATTTTAAAGATAAATATGATAATCTAATTCGTGGTAGAATTGATGCAATGCAACCATATTATTATACAAGATTGGGTTCAGCAATTAGAGAGTCTTCAAAAATTTTAGAAAAACAGCAAAGTTCTACAAAATTATTATTAATTATTAGCGATGGTAAACCAAATGATGAAGATAGATATGATGGTAGATATGGGATAGAAGATACTAAAAAAGCTATTGAAGAGGTACGAAAAAAAGGTATAACACCATTTTGTATTACAGTTGATTTAGATGCGAAAGAGTATCTTGGCTATCTATTTGGCAGAAATGGTTTTGCTGTTGTAAGAGATGGACAGAAACTACCAAAAGTTATACCAGAAGTTTATATAAATTTAACGAAGTAAAAAGGAAAAAAATGTCAGAAATATATTATTTAGCACAAGGTAATGAAGTTGAACTTTTTGAGGCATCTGCTTCTATGAATTTACCAGTTCTTATCAAAGGTCCAACAGGGTGTGGGAAAACTAGATTTATTGAATATATGGGTGAGAAATTAAATAGAAAAGTCTATACAGTAGTTTGTCATGATGATTTATCTGCTTCTGATTTAGTTGGTCGTCATTTAATAGATGAAAATGGAACATATTGGCAAGATGGACCTCTTACTAAAGCTGTACGAAATGGTGGAATTTGTTATCTTGATGAGATAATAGAAGCTAGAAAAGATACAACCGTAGTTCTTCATTCACTTGCAGATTATAGAAGAGTTTTACCAATTGATAGAACAGGTGAAGTTATAGAGGCTCATCCTGATTTTATGCTTGTTGTCTCTTATAATCCTGGTTATCAAAATGTTTTAAAAGGTATGAAGCCAAGTACAAAGCAGAGATTTATATCTTTAGAATTTAATTATCCGTCAGAAGATATAGAAAAAGATATTATTATTAAAGAGAGTGGGTTAGATGAGGTTAGGGCTAAAAAGTTGGTTTCAATTGCGAGTGAGATACGAAATTTAACAGATGCAGATATTCAAGAGGCTGTCTCAACCCGTCTTTTAGTCTATTCGGCAAAACTTATGGTTAAAGGATTTGATGAATATAACGCTTGTATTCATACAATAGTTCAATCATTAACTGATGAAGATGATGTATTAGAAGTTTTAGAAAAACTCGTAGGATTACATTTTAAAAATTAAAAATTAAAATTTAGTTTCATCTTCTATTATTTTAGAAGTTTTATTAATATCGATATTATCAAATAATTCTTGTATAGATTTAGCTTTTGCCTTTTTGACTCGTTTGGGTTTATATTTTGATTTATGTTTATATCTTTTTAGCTTTTTACGCTTTTTAGTTATACATTGATTATAATATTTTGATGGTATAACTCTTTTACATACAACTACTCTATTTCTATAAAATCGTTTTTTTAGACTGCTTCTAATAACTCTTTTTTTACTGCTACTTGCATGTATAAAATGGTTATTCCCAACATATATACCTACATGATTAACTTTACCTCTAGGTCGTTTTCTGGTATCAAAGAATATTAAATCCCCATATCTAAGTCTTTTTATTGATACGCTTCTCCCATATCTTGATTGCTCTATCGCTCTTCTTGGTAGCCATATATTCATACTTCCATAAGTGTAATATGTAAGTCCTGAGCAGTCAAAGGAGCGAGGACCCTCTTCTGCCCATCTGTATCTCTTTCCATAACTCTCTCTTAACATTACACTTAACGCACCCTTGCTAGGTTTACTATATCTTACTTTTGGCTTGTGAAGTGTGTAATCATATTGAGAACAAGATGTAAATAGTAGTATTAATATAAAAAATGAAATAAATTTTATTAAAGTTTTCATCTTGGTATTTTATTCGGAACTTTCATTCCTGTTTGCCATGGTGTTGTATATTTTGTTGTAGTTGTTTTAGCTCTATTTATCTTTCCATGACAAGTCATATATAGTTCTCTCTCATTTTTACTTAAATATCTTCGACATATTTTAACTCTTTTTCTATATCTAGGTTCATTTTTAAAATTTGTATATATTACTTTTTTATCTTTACTACTAGCTTGTGCAAACCAACCATTTCCTAAATATATTCCAACATGATTAATTCTTCTGCTTTTGTAATAAGTTGAACCAAAGAATATTAAATCTCCATATATTAAATCTTTAAATTTTACATATTTACCAACTTTTGCTTGTTCTCTAGCTACCCTTGGTATTGGCACACCCATTTGACCATATATATTATAAGTTAATCCAGAACAGTCAAAGGCATTTGGACCCTCTTCTGCCCATACATAAGGTTTATCAAGATATTTTCTAAGAAGCTTTTCGATATTTTTTCGTTTTGGTTTACAAGTTACTTCTGGTTTTATAACATCATAATTTGGATAACTATAACTTTTAGCACAACCACTAAAGAAGATATTTATTAATAGAGAGATGAAAAGAAAAAGTTTAGTATATATGATGTATCCTTGTTATAATTTATATTTAAATAATTATAACAGAGAAGAGTTAACGCTTTATAAAATGGTACATATACTCTTGGTTTCCAGATTTTCCAATGACCTTAGATGCCTCTTTGTATACTAATTCCCAATTTAACTTATCAGATTGTAGTTCAAATATCTCTTTTTTTCTCTCAATTGCATCATTATCAATAACTACACCTCTACTATTTCTTCTAACATCTTTCCCAACTTCAAATTGAGGTTTATATAAAATAATAATATCTGAGTTAGTAGATGCTAAATTATCTATATCTTCTATAATATTTAAAATAGATATAAATGATACATCACAACTTATAACTTCAAATATCTTCTCTGATTTAAACTCTCTAATATCGGTCTCTTCATTAATATTTACACGATTATCTTTTTTAAGAGATATATGTAACTGATTTTTTCCAACATCAACACAATCAATATATTTCACACCATTTTCTAAAAGAATTTGGGCAAATCCACCTGTACTTGAACCTATATCTAGGGCTATTTTATCTTTTAAATTTATATTATGAGATGTTAAAAAACTCTCTAGCTTTCGACCAGCTCTACTTACATAGAATTTTTCATCTTCTATATCTATAATACTAGATGTAGTAACTTTATTTGATGCTTTAATAATTTTGCCATCAATTTGTATTTTACCATTTTTAATCGCCTCTAATGCACGATTACGACTCTCGAAATACCCATTTTCAACTAAATATTTATCAATTCTCATAAATCTCCTTCATCATACCTAAAAACTTTAGGCTCTTTTATCAAATCACTGATGTCCCATAATGGTTTATGTTCTCTCTGCTCTTTTGGTGTAAAGAAGATATTATTTCCATCTTCAACGCCTTTATAATCTACTAACCATTTTATAATTTTATTTTGTAAAGCCGAACCAGCCCATCTTGAGTATTTACTATTAACTAAAATAACAACTGTATATAAAGTACCTGTTTTTGCTTTTACATAACCTACTATATTTTTAACTCTATCTAATGTTCCAGTCTTCATCCAAGCTCTATTTTTAACTACACTTTGGGCAAATCTTCTTTTGATAGTTCCATCTTTACCTGCAATTGATAAAATATTTAACCATCTATCTCCATAGCTTTTATATGCGTGGTCTAAAACTTTTGCCATACTTCTTGAAGTTATTTTAGAGCTTCTTGATAATCCACATCCATTATCTATACAAGTCTTAGAGTAGTTCAGAAGATGATAACGGTTTAAAACTCTCTCCACAGCTTTTCTGCCTTTTGCAATAGTTGATGGAGCTCCATATATTTTTGCTCCAAGTGTTAATAAGAGATGTCTAGCAAATAGATTATTACTTTTCTTTGCTGTTGTAGCTATTATATTTTCTAACCTATCAGAGTAGTGAACAAATATCTTTTTTGCACCTGATGGAACTCTTGATAATCTCATTCTACCATTATATTTAATACCTTGTTTATGAAATTCATTTTTTAAAGCATTATAGAACTCTTTATATGGTTTAGTAATTATATATTTATAATATCTTTTTTTACATCTATTAGATAATTTGCCTTTTAAAACAAGTGTAGGTGTAGCTGATGCGTAGCTTACTGATATACTAGGGTTTGCTCTCTTTCCAGCACAAGAACCACCTACTGTTTTAATTTGATTAGATACTTTATAGCTATCTCCAGATATGAGTTTTTCGACTACATATCTTCCATTTTTAGGATATAATTTAAAATTACTTGTGTGTTGATTGAACATCATAGCATCAGGCATTGCATTATATGGACTATATATATTTTTATCAAAGTGTGAGCTATCTTTACTTTTTACACTAAAGTAACTTCTATCTATAATAATATCTCCATTTATCTTTTTAAGACCTTTTGCTTTTAATGAATTAACAATTTTAGGAATATCAGAACTTTTTAGAGTTGGGTCACCATATCCTTTTACAATTAAGTCACCATATACTATACCATTGATAAATCTACCTTTAATATAAAAATTTGTCATCCAACGATAGTTATATCCTAACTCTAATAATAGAGCATAAGCACTATAAACTTTTATAACTGATGCAGGGGTAAATAATTTGTCTATATTTATAGCTGAAACTACTCTATTTGTCTTTGTCTCTTTTATATATAATCCCAATTCTTCATTTTTGATAGCACTCTTTGCTACCATATACTCTATATCTTTATTTAATATATTAGCAGAAATATTGGCACTAAAAAGTATAGATAGAACAAGCCATAGATTAATATTTTTTATCATTATTATCTCTTTTTAAAAATCTTCTTTTTCTCTTGAACTCTCTATCATAGATATAATTAAAGTATATACATTTGAAATTACAGCTCCAATAACTAATCCAACAGCAATTCTATCATTTCCATAAAATTCTAAAGTAAAAAATGCAGGAATTAGATGTAAATCTGCAACTAAAGAACCTGCTAGAAGTTCAGCTGATAACATATTCCGTATTCCTAGCTTTAAAATAGTAGAGATAACATTTATACTTCCAGCAATAAAGAGAGCCGTAGTACTATTTTCATATAAGAATGCAGCACTTGTTGTTAAGCTCATTAGAGTAAAAAAAATATAAAAGACTTTACCCCATTGCATTAGATAGTCCCCTGCTCATACATAGCTCTCATCTTCTCTTTCTCTTTTTCTCGTTTTAGTATTGCTGCCTCTTTTTCTCTAAACCCTTTAACGCTAAATCCTAACCATAATAAGATTGGAGATGCTACGAATATAGATGAGTATGTACCAACTATGATACCAACTAGAAGAGTAAAACTAAATCCTCGGATAATCTCTCCTCCAAATAGATATAGAGTCAATACAACTAAGAATGTTGTAAGAGATGTTAAAGTGGTTCTTGATAGAGTTTTTGTTACAGATTCATTAATAATTCCTGCTAAATCTGGATTTTTAATTGTTTTGATACCCTCTCGAATACGGTCAAATACAATTATCGTATCATTTAAAGAGTATCCTAGAATTGTTAATAGTGCAGCTAAAATATCAAGATTTACTTCAACATTAAATAATACAATTGCACCTATCGCTATACTAACATCATGAATAAGTGCCATTACAGAGGCTAAAGCAAAACGCCACTCAAATCTGAATGATATATAGATTAAGATACCCATAATCGCCAGAAGCATTGCCATTAAACCTTTCTCTTTTAACTCATCACCTATCTTTGGTCCAACCATATCAACTCTTCTTATCTCAAAAGAGCCAGTATCTTTTAGTAGAGTTCTCACCTCATCACCAATATCTTCACCTATAACTTTTGAGCTACTCTTAGTTCTGATAACAATCTCATCATCACTTCCAAAGTATGTTACAGATGCATTTTTATATTTCTCTTTTTGACTCAACTTCTCACGAATCTGCTTTATTGGTGCATTTTGACTATATTTCACCTGTATAAGTGTACCACCAGCAAAATCAATTCCGAAATTTAATCCCTTAAAGATTAATAGACTTAAAGAGATTATTACAACAGTAACAGATAGCATTCCAAATCGTCTGCTTTTACTCATTAGTTTTATTGGCTCTTTATATTTAAATAGTTCCATCTAACTCCCCTTACGCTTTAATTCCAAACCAAAAATTAAGTCGTTTAGAGTCAATTTTTGGAAGAATCCATTGATAAATACCATGAGTACCTAAAATAGCAGTTAGCATAGATGCTAGAATACCAATACTCATAGTTAGTGCAAAACCTTTAATTGGTCCTGTTCCATAAGCATAAAGTACAACTGATGCTATTAGTGTTGTAATATTTGCATCCCAAATAGCAGTAAATGCATTAGCATAACCTGTTTCAATAGATTTAGCTATCGAGTTTCCTTCGTGCAGAAGCTCTCTAATCCGTTCGGATATAATAACATTTGCATCAACTGCCATACCAACGGTTAATACAATTCCAGCCATTCCTGGTAGAGTTAGGGTTGCTCCAAACATTGACATAACTGCTAATATTAAAAATAGATTTCCAATAAGTGCAATATCTGAGATTACTCCCGTCATTCCATAATATACAACCATAAATATAACAACTAATAGAAAGCCTAAAACTAAAGCTAATGAACTAGATTTAATGCTATCAGCACCTAGACTTGGTCCAACACTTCTTTTTTCCATAACAAATACAGGAGCTAACAATGCCCCACTTCTAAGAGCAATAGCTAAATCGTGAGCCTCTGCTACTGTAAAGTTTCCAGATATTTGACCTCTACCCCCACCTATTCTCTCTCTAATTACAGGTGCAGAGTATACTTTATTATCTAATACAACAGCCATTCTTTTGCCAACACTCTTGCCAGAAAAATCACCAAATATTTTTCCACCTTGTCCATTTAAAACAAAATTAATAACAGGTTGATTATTTTGGTCAAATCCAACACTAGCATCTGTTAACATTGAACCATCTAATATAGGTATCTCTCTAACCAAATATTTTTCATTAGTTGTTACATCAGGTAAAATTACATCACCATAACTTTTTGCTTCATTCGGAGACATTTTCATAACTCTAATTGCTCTATCTTCATCAACTGCCATCATCTGAAGGTGTGCTGCTCTTGCGATTAGCTCTCTAATTCTCTGCTCCTCTTCAGGTGTTTTTATCCCTGGAACTTCTACTAGAATTTTATCTTCACCCTGTTTTGCCACAGTTGGTTCAGCTAATCCAAATTGGTCAAGACGATTACGAATAGTATCAACAGCTTGACTTATAGCATTCTTCTCTGTTCTAACTCTCTCTTCAGGAGTAATATCCATAGAAAATTTAAGTCCGTTTTGAGTAAGAGTCACACCTTTTATCTCTTTTGATATAACCTCTTTAACAGCAGATAAATCATCTTCGTCAAGAAGTTCAAATTTAATAGTCTCATCTTCTATATTAAGGTCATCAAAAATAATCTCTTTATCATCAAGAATATACTTTAAAGTTCCTGCTAATGATTTAATATGTGAAGTTATAGCTTCGTCACTTTTAACTCCAAGCAACATATGCAGTCCACCTTGAAGGTCTAGTCCAAGAGTAATCTTTTTACCCTCTTCACTTTGTGTTAATGATGGTATAGAGAAAACTATTCCAAATATTAATGCAAATGCAAAAAGTACAACTCTATAATTAAGCGTCTTCATGCCCAAATTCGACCTTTTTTGTTACAAAGTTTCTATCTAATCTAACGATAGTGCTATCATTTAGTTTGATTTTGATAAACTCCTCTTCGACTTTTACAATATCAGCTATTAGTCCACCAGTTGTGATGATTTTATCACCTTTAGCAAGATTGTTAATCATATCTGTATGAGCTTTTTGTTGTTTTTGCTGTGGTCTAATAATTAAAAAGTAAAAAATTGCAAATAACATAACGAGTGGGAAAAATTGTGCAAATGCACTGCCTGTCTCCATAGGAATCCTTTTGAGTAAAAATTTAATTGATGAGTATATTACCACTTTATCTATAATAAGAGGCTTTTTAATATCTCTTTTAGCATCTGCTTTTATCTACTTAGATTATTTTAATTTATCCAATAGATTATTAGAAAGTATATTAGCTATACTATTTTTATACCTTTTATTAAAATCAAATGATAATAGAGTCTGGTTCTGGAGTGGAGTATTTATCGCTCTCTTCTGGTTTTGGTGGATTTCTATAAGTTTTAAATATTATGGATTTCCTTGGGCTATACCTATTGGAGTATTCTTTATATCATTAACTTACGGAATACTCTTTTTAATATTTTCGTATATATCTAATAAATTCAACTTATTATATCAACAATTAATATTTAAATCAATATTTATATTAACAGCTAGTTATATTCACCCATTTGGATTTGATTGGTTTCGATTTGAGTTAATATTTGTTAATAGCTATTTCGGAGTTGAAAAGTGGCAAGAGGCTATTATATTATTATCTCTATCTCTTGTTATATATAAATCTAAACCAATATTTTTACTTCTGATACTTTTTGCATATCAACCATTAGTTAAAAAAGATATAAATACAGATTTTATAGAAGTTACAAATACAAATATTACAATAGAAGATAAGTGGAATAGAGATTTTCTTGATGCTCAAATATATTTAGTTGAAGATAAGATAAATCAAGCGATAAAAGAGAATAAGAGAATTATAATATTTCCAGAGAGTGTTTTACCTCTTTACTTAAACTTAAATAATTTTTTAATGGATATTCTAAAAGATAAATCTAAAAAAATAGCTATTATCATTGGTGCATTAAGATTAGAAGATAATACTCCACGAAACTCAACTTATATATTCAATAAAGGAAAACTTCAAAATATTGCAAATAAAGTTATATTAGTTCCATTTGGAGAGAGTAATCCACTTCCTGATTGGCTTGGAAAAATTGTAAACAGAATATTCTATGATGGAGCAGTAGATTATAAGGCTAGTTCAGAGATAAGCAGATATAAAATTGATGAGGTCGAGTATACAAATGCAATATGTTATGAGGCTTGTAGCGAAGAGTTATATAAAGATAGACCTAAAAATATGATAGTTATAAGTAACAACGGATGGTTTGTCTCATCAATCGAACCAAATCTCCAAAAATTAATTTTAAAATTCTTTAATCGTAAGTATGGAACAATAATATATCATAGCGTAAATATGTCTGAAAGTTTTATTATAAAATAATTTTTTTTAATAAAACTAAATTATTTTATATTGACTTTCTAATATAAAATATGCTAATATTACTCTATTAATTTAAAAACAAGGAGTGTTAATGAGTAAGTTAATCTTTGGGATTGGAATAACAGCATTTGTATCTACCACAGTTTTATTAAATGCTACGGACTTAACAAAATCTTACGAAATGCCAGATGCCTCTAAAATTATCAAAAAAGATATTTTATTACCTGCTAAAAAATTTGTTATGCCTAAAGAGTGTGTATCTTCAGATAAAAATATTATTGCCATAGGTAAATATATATTTCATAATCTTAATGGTAAAAAAGCAAAAGGTAATCCACCAAAAGGGTTGAGTAAATCTGTTACTATTAATGGAAAGAAAAAAGCAAAACAGTATGGTAATTGTGTAGCTTGTCATAATATTGAAGATGCAAAAGGTGGTGGGAATGTTGGCCCTGATTTAAGTAATTATAAGAAAACATTTATAGATACAAAAACTAGAGATAATCAATTTGTATATCAAAAAATTGCAGATGCAAGAGTAGATAATCCTACAACTCATATGACAATTAATTTAACAACAAAACTTTTTAACGAAAAAGAGATTTGTGCATTAACATCTTATATCGTATCAGATAAAAAATCAAAATAAGGAATTTAAAATATGAAAAGAAGAGAATTTATACAAAGTATAGTAGCGTCATCAGCTTTAGCTATGACAATAAGCCCATCAATTTCTTTAGCAGAAGAGTCAAAGCCTAAGAAAAAAGGTCCAAATGATATGGACTATCAAACAGCTCTTGATACAATTACTGGTAAAAAAGAGGTTAAAGATAGCGATAAAATTAAATTAACTGTTCCAGAAATTGCAGAAAATGGTGCAGTTGTTCCAGTTAAAGTTGAAGTTGATTATCCAATGGAAGAGAAAAATTATGTTAAAGCAATACATATATTAAATACAAAAAATGGTAATGCTAGATGTGCAGATGTTAATCTTACACCATTAAACGGAAGAGGATACTTCTCTACAAGAATTAAACTTGGTGGAACTCAAGAGGTTGTAGCACTTGTTGAATTAAGTGATGGTAGTTTTATCAAAACAGCTAAAAGTGTAAAAGTTACTATTGGTGGATGTGGTTAAAAAACTCTTGTTTATGTTAAAACTCAAATAGATAATAAAATCAAAAATAAATAATTCAATAAGGATATAAAATGGCAGAAAAACGAAAATCAATGATAAAAATCAAACCAAAAAAGTTTAAAGTAGGTGATATTGTAAAAGTTGATTTTATAGTAATTCACCCAATGGATACAGGACTTAAAAAAGATAAAAAGACTAGAAAAATCAGACCTGCTCACTATATTGATAGCGTTACATTCTCTTTTGACGGAAAACCATTTACAACTATGAAATCTTGGGAGACAGTATCTACAAATCCATACTACTCTGTAAACTTCAAAGTTCCTAGTAAAGGTAAAATAACAGTTGATTATACAGACAATCAAGGTGAGAAAAATAGCAAAAGTAAAAAAGTTAAGCCAAAAGGATAATAGATGAAAAAAATACTATTTCCATTTATTATTATGATAACTATCGCATACTCTGGTGAACAGTTTGCTATGAGTAGTGCTGATAAGGCTATGTATGCAGAGATGCTAGAGAATAATCCTGCTGATATTTTTGTTGAAGAGGGTAGTGAATTTTTTGAAGAGTTAGGAGATGAGAAAGCATTAGCAAAATTTTTGGGAATTTCAGAGAAAGAGTTACCAAAATATATTGCATCTTTTCCTAGATATATCAAGAAATTAGGCAATGTTGTTGGTCTTGACCAAGTTCTTCAAGCTATGCAAGTTGAACAAGGTAAAAAGAGATTTAAGTTAAAAAGTGAAAATATGTTTGCTATGTTAGCTTATGTAAAATCTTTAGCAAATGATGAACAATTTAATATTGATATAACAGCAGATAAATATATAAAAGCATCTTATGCTTTAGGTAAGAAGTCGTTTGAAACAGCTAGAGGTGGTAGAGGACTTAGTTGTAAAAGTTGTCATAGCAAATCTGTTGTTGGAATGATATTAAGAACTCAACCACTTCCAGACCTTGGTAAATCTGGTACAGGTGCAACTTGGCCAGCTTATAGAATGACAAAATCTAGTTTGAGAACACTTCAAAGAAGATTTCAAGGTTGTATGAAAAATGCACTTTTAGCAGTTATTCCAATAGGTTCAAAAGAGATGGTTGGATTAGAGGTTTATGTATCTAAACTATCACAAGATAATAAAAAAGCTTTAGCTATCCCCGGTTTAAAGAGATAAGGAATAATAATGGATATTAACAGAAGAGATTTTTTACAGATTGCTTTTGCTTTAGGATTGGTTGGAACTTCAACTTCAACTAATCTTTTTGCAGGAGAGGCAGGAAAAGAGAAGATTAAGAACTTTAAATTTAGCGATATTGTTGATTTTAAAGATAAAGGTAAAGTGACAATTTTACATATTTGTGATTTACACGCTCATATTAAACCTCTATATTGGAGAGAACCATCAACTCTAATATCTGCTAAAAATTTAGTTGGAACACCAGGGTTTATTTGTGGAGATAGTTTTGAGAGTTATTATGGAATAGAACAAGGCTCTCTTGACCAATATTTTGATACTCATAATAACTTTGAAGAGTTGGCAAATAAATTTGGAAAAATGGGTGGTATTGCTCATATTAAACCAATGATAGATTATGTTAAAAAGAGTAGAGGTAAAGATAATGTACTCCTTTTAGATAGTGGTGATACTTGGCAAGGTACAGCTGTTGCATTAAAGACAAAAGGTGAAGCTATTGTTGATGCTCAAAACTATTTGGGTGTTGATGTTATGGTTGGACACTGGGAGTTTACTTATGGTAAAGAGAGAGTAATGGAGCTTATTAAAAAGTTCAAAGGTGAATTTATCTCTCAAAATGTAATTGATAATGACCCATTCTCTGATGATTTTGAAGAGCCTATCTTTCCTCCGTATACTATAAAAGAGGTTGGTGGTTCTAAAATTGGTATCATCGGACAATCTTTCCCATTTACATCAACAGCTAATCCAAAAAGATTTACAGAGGGTTGGAGTTTTGCTTTAAGACACGAATCTCTACAAGAGTATGTTAATGAACTTAGAACAAAAGAGAAAGTTGATGCTATTGTTGTACTTAGCCACGATGGATTTAGCGTTGACCAAGAGTTAGCGAAAAAAGTAAAAGGTGTCGATTTTATCTTAAGTGGACATACTCACGACCCTAGTCCAAAGCCTATTGTCGTAAATGACACAGTAATTTTAATTGCAGGAAGTCACGGAAAATATGTTGGAAGATTAGATATTGATATAAAAGATAAAAAAGTAGCAGGATATGAGTTTAAACTTATGCCTGTTGCCTCTAATCTAATTCCAGAAGATAAAAAAGGTTCTGAACTTGTTGAGAAGTGGTATAAGCCTTATAATAAAGAGTTAAATGAGGTTCTAGGTGTAACTAAAGGACTTCTATATAAAAGAGATACATTCTACTCTACTTTTGACTCACTAATTGGTAAAGCAATTCAGAAAGAGATGAAGAGTGATATTGTATTTACTCCAGGGTACAGATGGGGAACAACACTTCTTCCAAATGATAAAATCTTAAAAGATAATGTATATGAGATGACAGCAATAACATATCCAGAGGTTTATACATTTGATTTAAAAGGTGAAGTAATTGCTAAATTAATGGAAGATATTGCCGATAATGTATTTAATGAAAACCCTCTACTTCAACAAGGTGGAGATATGAGCCGTTTAACAGGAGCTACATATAGTATTAAAATATCTGCAAAGTCTGGAAAGAGAATCAGTGATTTCAAAATTGCTGGAAAACCAATAGATTTAAAGAAAACATATAGTGTCTCATCTTGGGGTGGAAATCTACAAAGCGTAGGTGATAATCTTGATAAAAAGAAAATAAGAGAAGTATATGAAATTGTTAGTGATTACATTCGAGCAGAAAAAGTAATTGATATTAGTATGGAATCTAATGTTAAAGTATTAGATTTTGATTGTGGTTGTCCTGTTAAAGGCGCTAAATGCTAAAATATACTAAATTTTTTATAGTTTAAGGAATAGATTATGGGTAAGATTGAATTAAAGACTTTAAGTGCATTAACTGTATCTATGGTTTTAATGGGTACAACAGCAATGGCAGGTGGAGATATTACTCCTGCTCAATCAGAAGTTAAAGAGATAGATTTTGTAAAAGTAGATAAGCCAAAGAGACAAATGAGAGGCAATATGACTCTTAAATATAATATTCTACCATCATCAGTAGATAATATTGGAGATTTGTTTAGCCAAGGTATATTTTATGGAAGATTAAGACTTAATTCATTTGATTGGGATTGGAAAACAGAGACTTGGGACGATGAGACTAGAAAAGGACGAAAAGATAACACACATATGGGTGTTGGTGGAAGTCTTATCTATAAAAGTGCTGTTTTAAATGGATTTAGTTTTACAACAAGTTATTACGGTTCTATGAATCCTGAATTTGCAAGAATGGATAAATCAGACATTGGAGCATCAAAAGCAGGTAAAGATACATTTAGTAGATATGAAGTTTTAAAAACTGGACATTATGGAATTCAAGCTTTTGGAGAGAATTTCTTACAGTATAATAATAAAAGTGTAAATGTAATTGCTGGTAGACAACTGTTTGAAAGTGTATTTACTAAATCTAATGATACAAAAATGATACCTAATACATTTGATGGTGTATCAGCTAGTTTCAAAATTGCACCAAAAACAAAAGCTAGAGTTGCGTGGTTTGGACAACAAAAACTAAGAGACCACGAAGATGGTCATGATGTTATAACTTTTAAAGATAGAGATGGTGAGAGTTGGAATAATAATGATGACTCTGCTATACATAAAGGGCTTAAATATAGTAATTTTGTAGATGCAGGAGCAGACCCTAAACACGATTTAGTAGTAGCTGATTTCTCAACAAAATATATTGATAACCTCAAGTTTACACTTAGTTATTTAACAGTTCCTCATGTTGTTCAAGATATAGTAGCAGAGGCTCATTATAAAATAGCATTTGAGAATAAATGGGCATTAAGACCTGGTGTAAGATACTTCTATCAAATGGACGATGGTGGTGGAGAGATTGCAGGATATACAAACTTAACAGGTAAAGAGGCTATTGGATACGACCCAGCAGTGGCAAATTCATTAGATAGTAGTCTTTTAGCGTTAAGATTAGACCTATTGATGCCAGATAAAAAAGGTTTCTTTAGACTAGGTTACTCAAAAGTAGATGATAAAGCAGATATAGTTGCTCCATGGAGAGGTTTCCCAACAGGTGGATTTACTAGAGCAATGGCTCAATATAACTGGTATGCAAATACAGAAACTTTTATGATTAGAGGTGTATATAAATTTACTCCTGAGTTCAAAATGAGTCTTAGATATGCTATTCAAGATTTTGATGATGATAAAAAATATGTACAAGCAGATAGTAATATTTGGCATTTAGATGCATGGTATGATATTACTAAAAGACTTCAGTTAAAAGGTAGATTAGGAATTGTAACAGCAGACCCAGCAGATAGTGGAAAGGCTGATACTTCATACAATGAGTTTAGAGTTGAACTAAACTATATGTTTTAATTAAATGATGTTAAAAATCATTACGATACTTGGCTTGAGTAGCTCTCTACTCTGGTCAAGTCAAGGTTCAGATATATTTGAAAAAAAATGTCAATCTTGCCATACGAAATTTATTCCCGTAGATAAATTAGTGGAAAATTTTATGGAAGAAGATAATAAACTACTAAATCTTAAAGCTCCAACTCTCAATCAAATCTCTTTTAGACTAAAACAACAAATTGGTGACCCAAAGGGTGATGAAGATATTCATAAAATGGAAGTAGCATCTTTTATAGCCGATTATATTATTAATCCTAATCTTCAAAACAGTAAATGTAAAAAAGATATTATCAAATATTTTAAAACTATGCCAAGTATGAAAGGTAAAATTACTGAAAATGAGATAGAGGCAGTGAGTGATTATATATATCATTATGAAGCTAATCTTATTAAAAAGAAGAGTGTATCTTATCACTCATTTGATAAAGCAGTAGAGAAAGCTAAAAAAGAGAATAAGATTATTATTATCAAAGCCACTTCAAAATATTGTCACTATTGTAAAAAAATGGATAGAACAGTATTGATAGATGATGAGGTCATACAAGCTTTAGATAAAGATTTTGTATCCGTAGTTATTGATTTAACTAAAAATAATTTACCATTAGGGTTAAAATCTACAATGACACCAACTTTCTTTTTTATAGATTCTAATAAGAAGTTAATAAAAGAGGTAGCAGGTTCGTGGAATAAAGAGGATTTTTTAATAATCTTAAAAGAGATTAAAGCACTTTATAAAAAGGATAAAAAATGAAGAATATGATAATTTTGATGCTTTTTATATTTAATTTTATAAATGCAGATACTCAACTCGCAGAGCCAAAACCAGCAATAGACAATCCAAGAAAATTTGTATTCCCAATTACAGATTGGGACAGAAGTCATGTTAATCATATATTGAGTTCTGCCAATAATGTAATTAAATTTTATGGAATAGATAATACAGAAGTGGTTATTGTTGCCTATTCTCAAGGTATAAACTCTTTAGTATCAAATAGAGATAAACGAATTCAAAAAAGGGTAGAGGCTTTAATGACTTATGGAGTTGAATTTATAGCGTGTGGAAATACTATGAGGACTCTAAAAATAGATAAAAAGTATCTCTTAGATGGTGTAGAGGTTGTTACAGCAGGTATTGTTGAATTAATAGAGAGACAACTTAGAGGTTATATTTATATAAGACCGTAAAAATTAAAATTAAAAAAAGGAAAAAGATGAATTTTATAAAAGGTATTTTATTAGCACTGCTATTATCATTTACAAGTCTATTGGCTCAAAACGATATTACAGTTTTTACATCAGATAATAAAGATGGAAAGATAACAACAAAAAGTATAGAGAGTGAATTTAAAAAGGCTGGATTTACAATATCTGCAAATAGAGATATGAATACACCATTTACAAAACAATTCAAAGATACATCATTCAAGATATATAATCTATTTACATTTTATAAAAAAGATATAGTATTAGAGTTAGCAAAAAAGTATCCAAATGTTGGACTATTTGCACCAATGAGTATGAGTATTTATACTAAAAAAGGTGAGAATTCAATATCTATATCATCTCTATCAGCAGAAGCAATGATAAAGATTATGAAAATAGATAAAGATGATAAAACTATTTTAGCATTAAGAAAATTGGTAGTAGATACACTGAAAAAAGCTATGCCAAATGGTAAATTTGAAAAATTATCTTATAAAATGATAAAACCTAAAGGCGAACTTGTTACAACTTTTAAAATAGAGATGGACAAAGAGGATTGGGACGAAGAGCTAGAAGATTTCAAGATGTCATTTGAGGGAGAGTTAGCAATGAATGGTTTTGTTATCGCAGGACATAATAATCTAGGTGATGATTTTGATGATGTAAATTATGAAAACTATGACTTTTATGAAGTATATTCAATTTGTAAATTACCTGTAATATATACAATAGCAAAAACACATCCAGAAGCAGGAGCTTATGCACCTTGTTCACTATATTTAGAGAAGAAAAAAGGTGATAATAATATGCACATAGCTTTCCCATCAGTATATAATTGGATGAGTACAATGTCGATTACAGATAAAAAAGATATAGAAGTTTTAGAAGATGCACAAAAGAGAATGAAAAATATATTATCTAATATCTAATCTTAAACTAAAAATTATATAATTAATCCAAAGTTAAAGGATTTTTTATGAAAAAGATGATTATATTTTTAATGTTATTTACAACATTATATGGAGAGTTAGCTACTAATGAAAATGTTACTAAATTATATGTAGCTACTTTTAATAGAGCACCTGATGCCAATGGTTTAAAATATTGGGTAGATGAATCTAAATTAGAGATAGAAGATATAGCAAGTAGTTTTTTTGAACAAAACGAAACAAAAGTATTATATCCTGATGGATATTCAAATATAGATTTTATAAATAGTATTTATCTTAATCTATTTAGTCACTCTCCAGACCAAGCAGGGTTGAGTTATTGGCAAATTAGATTAGATGATAAGAAAATTATTAAATCACAATTTATCTTAGCTATTATCAATGGGGCTCAAAATGATGATAAAAGTATATTAGATAACAAAACAGCAGTTGGATTACGATTTGCAGAGGGTGGATTAATTAATATACAGTCATCGAAAGATGTAATGAAAGGTATAACTGCTGACCCAGCAACTAAAGATGCTATGATTAACGCAATTAATAATGCTTTAGCAAATGTTTCTACAACAGTAAGTGATAGTGCAACTGGATTAGTATGGCAAGATAATAATGATACCATTAATATACGAAAACCTCAAGTTACAGTAGCAAATGTTCAAGCAGGAAATTTAACAGATATATCAGGTGATACTGTTTTTACCTATTGCAGTAATTTAGAACTAGATGGTCGAAATGACTGGAGAGTTCCATCTTTAAAAGAGTTAGCTTCTATTACCAATATAAATAATAGACCTGCATTTAAAACAGGATTTAAATATATTGGAGACAGATTATATCACTGGTCGAATGAATCAGATACTAATGATAATAATAATGGATTAGGTATTGGATTTGACAAATCAAAAGAGCAAGGGGTTGGATTTTTCTCATTTGCTAAAAGTGATAACTTATATGTAAGATGTGTTAGTGGTACACCTATTCAATAGTTTATTAAAAAATTAGAGGTAGTTTATAATCAAACTTGATATTTAAATCTATTTTATGGTAAACTATTCTCTTCTAAAAAATTTGGCAATCTATTTTGCCACATCAGGATTGTTCAAATGAGACACTTTTTGACACTTAAAGATTTTACGAAAGATGAAATCTTAGAGATAATAACATTAGCACAAAAAATTAAAATACAGACAAAAGAGAGACATTTTGTTCCATATTTAGAACGACAAACACTTGGTATGATATTTGAAAAAAGCTCAACTAGGACTCGTGTAAGTTTTGAAACAGGGGTATATCAATTAGGTGGAGTAGGTCTATTTCTATCTTCTAATGATATTCAACTTGGGCGTGGTGAACCAATGAAAGATACTGCAAGAGTTATCTCTCGAATGGTTGATATGGTTATGATAAGAACATTTTCACAAGATAAATTAAATGAATTTGCATCTTTCTCTAAAGTACCTGTAATTAATGGATTGACAGATGAGTATCACCCCGTTCAAGTTATGGCTGATTTTCTCACAATGATTGAATTTGGGAAAGTAGATAATCCAATCTGTACATATATTGGTGATGGAAATAATATGGCACACTCGTGGTTAATGTTTGCATCTATTATGGGTTATGAGTTAAGAATTGCTACTCCCAAAGGATATGAGTGTAATAGTGATATTATTGCTGACGCTATGGCTTTTGCTAAAATTAGTGGAGCAAAAATTATTATTTCAAATGACCCTAAAGAGGCAGTTAGAGGTTCAGATGTTATAAATACTGATACTTGGGTCTCTATGGGTCAAGAGGACGAAAAAGAGAAGAGACTCAAAGATTTTGCTGGATATATCGTTGATGAAAATCTAATGAGTTTAGCAAAAGATGATGCTATATTCTTACATTGTCTCCCTGCATATCGAGAGTATGAAGTTAGTGGAGAGACTTTTGAGAAACATTCAGATGAGATATTCACTCAAGCAGAAAATCGTTTACATGCTCAAAAAGCCATAATGGTTTGGTTAGATAATCACAGAAAATCCGAGGAAATTAAATGATAGATTTAGAGAAATTTAGTAAATATTCTAAAGCAGGTCCAAGATATACTAGTTATCCAACAGCTTTAGAGTTTAGCGAAGAGTTTAGTTATAATAGTTATATGAACTATTTAGATAGTGGAACAAATCAAATATCTCTATATATTCATCTTCCATTTTGTCGAAGTGCCTGTTATTTTTGTGGTTGCAATGTTGTATTCACATCTAAAGAGCAGAGACTTAGCGATTATATCATCTATTTAAAAAAAGAGATAGATATATTGTCTAACCATTTAGATACAAATAGAGAGGTTATTCAATTTCATTTCGGTGGTGGTACTCCAACATTTTATAAAGCTTTTGAGTTAGATGAAATAGTTAGTTATGTTAAGTCTAAGTTTCCTAATTGGAGTGATAAAGCAGAGATTAGTTGTGAAATAGACCCAAGATATTTTAATGAAGAGCAGATGAAAGTTTTTCAGAAGCATAACTTTAATCGTATAAGTTTTGGAGTTCAAGATTTCGACCCAAAAGTTCAAAAAGAGATACATAGAATTCAACCTTATGAACTAACTAAAGGTGCTGTAGATTTAGCAAGAAAATATGGAATAGATAGCATTAACATAGATTTAATTTATGGACTTCCATATCAAACATTTGAGAGTTTTAAAAAGACTTTAGAGTTAGCTTTTTCTCTTAATCCAGACAGATTAGCAGTATTTAATTATGCTCATGTTCCGTGGTTAAAGAAGACTATGAGAAAGTTTGATGAGACCACTTTGCCAACTCCTGATGTTAAATTACAAATATTTAGTTATACAATTGAATTTTTTGAATCTAATGGATATAAAATGGTAGGTATGGACCATTTTGCTAAACCAGAAGATGAACTTTTTACGGCAATAGAGAAGGGTGAACTTCATAGAAACTTTCAAGGTTATACAACAAAAGGTGGAGCAAACTTAATTGGTATTGGATTAACAAGTATTGGTGAGGGTATTGGATATTATGCTCAAAATACAAAAGATATGACTCTATATGAAAAAGCACTTGATGAGGGTAAACTTCCATTTGAAAGAGGTATTGACCTTACCGAAGATGACATCTTAAGACAATCAGTTATTATGGAACTTATGGCAAATTTCTCTATTAATATAAACAGAGTTGAAAAAGAGAATAATATTATATTTGCCGATTATTTTGCAGATGCACTCAAAGCACTTCAAGAGTTTGAAGATGCAGAGTTAGTAACTATTACAAAAGATAAAATCTCTGTATCTCCAACAGGAACACTATTAATTAGAAATATAGCAATGCCATTTGATGCTTATATGAACAAATATAATGGAAACAAAAAAAGTTTCTCTAAAACTGTTTAATGTTATGTCGGTGTTAAATACCGACAATTAAATTTTTTGTGCTACTAGAAGTGTACTAATTCCCATTGAAAATGATTTTGTATACTTCATTTTAAATCCAGCCTCTTCAAGCTCTTTTTCTAACATCTCTGTTGTTAAAAACTCTTCGATAGAGTCTGGAAGATATTTATAGGCTTTATAATTTTTAGATACTAATCCACCAATAGCAGGTAGTATATTTTTCATATATAAATCCACACTTTTTGCAACAACTCCACTCTTCTCTTGTTTTGTAAATTCTAATATAACAACCATTCCATTTGGTTTTAATGCTCTATAAAACTCTTCTAATGCTTCTACCCTATCAACAACATTACGAATTCCATAAGATATAGAGATAATATCTGTTCCCTCATTCTCCACAGGTAATTTTTGAGCCTTACCTTCTAAAAAATCTGCAAAATCTACTTTTTCTTTAGCTACTTTTAACATTCCAACTGATGGGTCAATTCCAACAAATTTATCAACTTTAATATTATGTTTTATAGCTCTCTCTCTCCAATATAGAAGTAAATCACCTGTACCACATGCAACATCTGTAATTTGTACTAACTCTTTTTTTCCTAATAGAGAATATGCTTTATCACAACCTTTTCTTCTCCATTGTTTATCTATTCCAAAACTAAGAACACGATTTGCTAAATCATAAGTAGATGCAATTTCATCAAACATTCCTACAATTTTCTCTTGCTTTAAAGCCTTATCTTCAGTTGTGTTATTACTCATATTTAAATATTCTCCATATAATTATATTGTTGGCATTATAGGTTAAAATATATTAAAAGTCTATCTTCTATAATGAGAAGTGGTATATAAAAATCTTTTCTCTATAAAATGCCACGAAAGAAGTGAAATAGTAAGTAACGAAATTATTAAGAGTATTAATCCCAAAAGTAAATTATCAAAAAGATGATAGTGTACAAAAACCTGAATTATTGGAAAGTGCCAAATATATATACCAAATGATATATCTCCATATTTTCCAAAATCTCCTAAATATTTAAATTGTGTAGCAAAATATATAATAGATATAGCCAATGCAATAGGATATAAAAAATAGATATTTATAATAAAGTGGTGAACCCAAAGTATTATTATAGATATAATTAAAAGATAAATAGACCTCTTCTTAAAAGTATCATAAAAATAGTAAATCAATGCACCTGATACAAAAAATGCCAACTGTCCAAAAATCTGTTTTTCAAGTTTAAGATAAATCTCTAAAGATGAGGTTTGATATAGCCAAAAGAGTATAAGTGAATAAGAAATAGAGAGCGTATAAATAGTTGTTAGTAGAAATAATTTATTAGTTTTGTGGAGTAAATAACCTATAATTGGGACGATAATATAAAAAGATACTTCAATTTTTATTGTCCATAATGCACCATTTATAGCTTGTATATGATTATCTGCAAAGAGTCCATTAATCGTAGGTTGTAGAAAATTAAGTGTTATAAGATTAAAAAATATATACCGAATAAACTCTATATTAAAATAGCTATCAAAGCTTTGAGTAGAGACAAAAAAGAGTATTAGAGATGAGAGAAGTATCACAACACTATAAGCAGGAGCAATCCTCCTCACTCTCTTAATAGCAAAACTATATAACGACGAACTATTATCAAAACTCATAAATATAAGAAAGCCACTTACAATAAAAAAAGAGTCTACAGCAATAACAGAAGAGAAATATCTACTAAACCTAGCCATAGCCTCTATTTGCGATAGTTCTGCTGTATGAACAATAACTACTATGATAGATAATATTAATCGTAGTAGGTCAAAATTATTATATTTTCTATTCATAATTTAAAATTTCCTCTATTTTATTGACATTTTAGTATCAATATCTTAGAGGAGTAAAATTATGTGTTTAAAATTCGTCTAAATGACCAGTTTCTCCAACTCTAAAGTATCCCATCATTCCAGCATCTTCGTGTTCTAAGATATGACAATGATACATATAATCACCTTGGTTTACAGGTTCAAATTTACCAATTATCTTAACACTCTCATTCGCTTTTACCAAAAATGTATCTTTCCAACCCAAGTCTGTACCAGTTGCAGGAACTCCATTTCTAGTAAGAACTTGCCATTGTATTGCGTGAGCGTGGAATGGATGAGCCATTGGTGAGTTATTTGTAATATTCCAAATCTCTGTGCTATTAGATGCAACAAACTCATCAACACGATTAGGGTCAAAAGATTTACCATTAATAACAAATGGTCTCTCATTACCTTTATTATCGGCACTATTAGCATCTAATCTACTATTTATCTCTGCATGTGCAGGTAGGGCAGTATATATAGTTGTAGTATCTTCTATATTTTTTGTTATATCAAATCTCATAATATTTACTTGTGTACCATTACTAGTTCGTCCAGACATATTATTATTGTTATTATTATTCATATTGCCACTATTCATATCACCCATATTCATATTATCATCTTGAAATGCTCTACTTATTAGTCCTACT
>FPHG01000014.1_pt1 | contig 33138 bp, 31 predicted proteins | sample 1057261 | NCBI WGS metagenome assembly FPHG01 (sample SAMEA4473298, study PRJEB15554) | hydrothermal vent metagenome | biome: marine basaltic hydrothermal vent biome; feature: marine hydrothermal vent; material: water | place: Pacific Ocean | collected 2011-06-14/2011-07-23 | depth 1709 m
ATTTAACAATCACTCTTTATCAAACTCTGATAAGTCTCTGTGTTGTTGGACGCGTATTATAGCCCCTTTTTATTTCTTTGTCAAGGGTTTTTGTAAAAAAAATGAAAAATAATCATTTTTTTTACAATTTAAATATTTCTCTATACACTATATAGGGTTTATTTAAAAGTCAAATTATCTTTTAAAACTCTTTTTAATACCTTTCCTGTGGCTGTTTTAGGCAATTCATCTATAAAATGGATAACTCTTGGTAATTTAAAATTAGCCAAATGATGTTTAAGATGAGCACGAATAGCTCCTTCATCAATATTTTTTATATTATCCTCTAATTCAATGTATGCTATAGCTATCTCTCCATTTTTTTCATCAGGAATACCAATAACAGCACTAGCCTTAACTCCATCAAATAATTCAATTACCTCTTCTATCTCTTTTGGGTATATATTAATACCTTTGGAAATAATTAAATCTTTTTTTCTATCAATAAGAAAGAGATAACCCTCTTTATCTATATAACCTATATCTCCTGTCAATAACCAACCATTTACAATAACTTCAGCTGTTGCTTCTGGTTTATTTAAATAACCAAGCATAATATTCTCACCTCTAGCAATTATCTCTCCAACTCCACCAATTGGTAACTCTTGCATACTATCATCTACTATTTTTATCTCATATCCATACATGGCTGGACCAACTGATTTTCCTTTTGGTTTATCTAATGGATTTATGCATATAGCTGGGCCAGCTTCACTTAATCCATAACCTTCAACTAATGATGCTTTTTTAAACTTTTGACCCATTTTTATTAAAATATCTTCAGGTAAGGCTGATGCACCTGATATAAATGCTCTAAGCTTATTAAACCACATAAAATACCATGGTAATTTTGCTTTCACTAATGCTTTATAAATATCGGGTATACCAAGAAATAAAGTAACTTTTTTTGTCAAAATTTGCTTAAAAATATTATTAAATGGTTTAATGGATTTAATGATAACTATGCTACCCCCAACATACATCATTAATATAATACCAATAGATAATGTAAATGAATGAAACATTGGTAAAAATACAATAGCTATGTCTTTTTGATTTACTTTAATTCTCTCCACACCTGCAATTGAATTAGAAAATATATTTCGATAACTTAGCATTGCTCCTTTAGGTTGACCTGTTGTTCCTGAAGTATATATAATTACTGCCATATCATCTAAGGAATTTTTCACTTCATGTATACTCATTTTGGAATTAATTGCCTCTTGAAATGGAACATTAAATGAATCTCGTTCATCTAAATTACCTTTCCATAAAATTAAATCACATAAATCATCTGCCTTGGATTCCTTTACTATATTTTTATAAATAACAGATGCTACTAACATAATAGAATTACTGTCTTTTAAAATATAATTTAACTCTTCTGATTTTAAAAATGTATTAATTGGTACAGCAACTGCTCCAAGCTTTGAAATAGCAAATAGTGCTATTAAAAACTCAGGAGAATTACGGAGAAAAAGAGCGACCTTATCTCCTTTTTGAATACCTTTAATATTTAAATAACCTGCCAAAGCATTAACATCATCTAATAATTTTGAATAAGATATTTTATCATTGTCTACAAAGAGAGCTGTTTTGCTCCCTTTTTGGGTACCATGAACTCGTATCATTTCATAAAATGAATTAAATTTGTAATTATGCATATATCTATTATTTTAATATTTCATTGTATTTTTTCTAACTTTAGAAAACATTTTAGCCGTTAAACCATAAGCAAAAATAGCACAAGATAGATGTCCCATTTCTCTATTTATTCCTAAAGTTGACTCAACAGGAATTAAAGATACATCTTTTGCACCAGCCATTTTCATTTTCTTCTCTGTTAATTCAGATATAGCATAAGGAATGATATCATCACCTTTACAATGAACTAATCTTATAGGAGTTTTAGCAGCCCACTTATCTATACTATTTACTAAAACAGCTTTTCTAAACCAATTATCAGAATTAGAAAAGAAATCATTTACAAATGATGGTTTATATAGTCCATAATTGCCTGTAACCGTTGTAGTTAACTTTGAGTCGACCTCTTTTCTATTATAAACTCCACTAAATAATTCATCTACTGTTGATGCGTAAGGTTCATTAAATATATCTTCCATATTTTCATTATAAGTTACCCCATAAGCATATCCAATATCTGCAATAAATGATGGTGCAGAGATATTAGATTGACTTAAAATACCAAATGCAGTCGAATTTAAATCATATGGCCCAGCCATTGGTGCAGACATAGCCACTTTGATATTAGTTCTCTCTTCAATAGCTTTTATTGTTGCCATAGATGCATATCCACCCTCACTGTATCCTGTTAAAAATAGTTGCCCATTTAATTTTATATTATTTTCATTAGCAAATTTTTGTGCTTGAATAATAAAATCTATAGATGCATTAGCTAAAGACTTTTTTAACATATAAGGGTGATAACTCTCTCTAGAGTCTCCAAACCCAACATAATCAGGTTGAAGTGTAATAAATCCTGCTAAAGATGTTAAAATAACTGCTGAACCTTCTGGTGAACTATTCTGCATTGCACTAACAGTTGGAGCTTCATAATCTGCCATAATTGTTCCATGGTCATCACTAACCATAGATAAACCTATTTGATAAACTAAATCTGGCATACCTGTTGGAATAACCATTAATCCTGATGCAGATACACTATTACCCTTCTCATCTGTTGTTACATAAGGTATCTTATACGCTTTATATCCATATACAGTTGTATCTTCTGTAACACCTGGAAGATTTGCATCTAGCAAAGTTTTTTTTATGCTATCTCCATCTATATCCATAAGCATCTCTCCTCCTATTGGATTAATACTATTTGGAGTATCAATACCTCCACAACCACTAAATAAGATACTCATAACTACTATAGCTATAATATTTTCATACTTCATTTTATCCTCCTTTAAGAATAATATATTTATGGTATTTTACCATATCAATTATTTTATCTCTTTATACTTCTAAAAGTAAAGGTTATTTTGATAAAATTACATAAAATAGGAGAAAATTACTCCTAATTAATATAAACTTTAAGGAAACTAATATGATTACAGGTATACCACAACCAGCTTTTTATATATTCAAATGTCAACAGTCAGCACCAGCTGGAATGCCAAAGCCTAGCTGTGTAAGTCAAAATAATCCAGAGTCTGCAGAAATTTTTCAACATTTAGCACAAACTTTAATGCAAAAAGGTATTATAGGAACTGTTCAACCAATTCAATCTAGTTGTCTAAATAGATGTCAACAAGGTCCTGTTATGTTAGTAGAACCAGGGCATACTATGTATACAGAATTAACAAAAGAAAAAATAAATCGAATTGTAGATGAACATATTATTGGTGGTAACATAGTTTCAGAATATGTTATTCAAGATGAAATGTGGGGTGAACCAATATCTCCTGCTTCAATGGTAAGATAATATCATGTTAGATGGTTTAAATTTAGGTGATATGGGCAAAATGCTTGAACAGATGCAAGATAAAGCAAAAGAGATACAAGAAAACTCTAAAAATACTCAATTCACAACCAAAGCTGGTGGTGGATTAATTCAAATTACTGCGAATGGTCTTGGTGAAATTATTGATTTAGAAATAGATGACTCTTTATTGGAAGATAAAGAATCTCTTCAAATTTTACTAATTTCTGCAATGAATGATATAACAAAAATGGCAGAAGATAATAAAAAATCCCAAGCTATGAATATGATGGGTGGAATGAATCCATTTGGCTCTTAAAATGATAGAATTAATAGAAGCATTAGATAATGATAATTTAGTAAAGATAAAAGATATTTTAGAGAATGGTATAGACCTATCAAAGCAAGTTATTATTGGAGAAGAGTATGAATTAGATGAACCTGACGAAATTCATATTTTTTTCTATGCTATACGAAAACATTGTAGTATAGAAGCAATAGAACTTTTATTAGAGTATGGTGTAGATATTTTTATGTTAGATGAGAATGGAATCTCTACACTTGATACAGCAATAAAATTTAAAAGAGAAGATATTATCAAACTCTGTATAAAAAAAGGTTTTGATTTAAATAAAAGCACAAGAAAAAGTGGTATAAAGCCCTTAATGTTAACATCTTGTTTTGGTGATACAAAGACTGCTAAACTTCTTATAGATAATGGAGCTAATGTTAATGCTAGAGATAAATCTGGAATGAATTCACTTGATTATGCAAAAAAACTTGGTCAGAAAAAAATGGAAAAATTTTTAGAAGATATAATTTCTACTCACTCATAATTTCTCTGATAGTCATTCTTTTCTTCTCTTTTATCGGTGCTTCTTTATATTTTAATATAGCCTGATTTGAAAAAGATATCATAGCATCACTATAATGAGACTGTAATCTCTTAGTTAAGTTAATTTCTTGTTTACTTAACTCTGATAATATCTCTTTTTTAAATTTATCTCTATTCAATTTTTCATCTACGGAGACGACAATTGCATCTGTTCCAAACCATAAAACTGTTGCAGCAATTGGTGAACATACCCAAACAAGAGGTCCACATATCGTACCTGCTGATACCCCAGAAATTATTGCTGCTGATTTTATCCCTACTTTTGTTGATGCCTTACTTCCAATAATTGTTGCCTCTTTTACAGCTAATTTTGTGGCAATTATTTTTATAATTTTAGAAGTTATAGTTGCCATAATAATAGTAGCTAATTTGCCTTGTTGAAGTAAAAAATGTTTATGAATATCTCCCTCTAAATATTTTATCGCACCTGAATTTAATTCACTATCTACGCCTATCTTAGCTCTAGTATGCATAACTTTCAGATGCTCTTTTAAATTATATTGATAATCTATAGATATTTCATTTAACATATTCTCCATTTTAATATTAAAATCTTCTCCAAAAAGTCTATTTTCAATATGCTCTTCTATCTTTCCAACTGCCATATTTCCTAACTCCACATACTCTCCAATCACAGAATAGTGAAAATCTAAGAATATATCAATATTATTATTTGCAACTGCAAAGAGTTCCTTTGTTTTTGAGGATATACTCATATTCATATCATTTATCTGCTTCTCTAAATCATCTCTAATAATTTTTATACTCTGATTATTTTCAAGATTAAGACGCATTTTATTAGAATTTACAACAAGGTCTATCTCTCTTATTATCGTTTTAGATGAATTGTAATTTTTATTATTGCTTTGATAAAACTCTCTTGATGCAAAGAAGTGAAGAATTATAAAAATAAATAGAAACAGAAGTATTGTTCCCCAAAATATTTTTTCAAATTTAGAAGCTGAACTAAACCAACTTTTATTATTAATCAAATTAACCTCCCCAACCATGCATCTTTTTTGAAATGATAACATTGAAATATTTGGAAATATCTATACTGTTTGTTGCAACAAAATAGCTCTCTTCTAACATAGAATGCCATTTGTAATAAGTATCAGAATCTTGTTTATTATCTATTTTAGGAATAAATATTAAAATAAGCCCTGCATTTTTTATAATACTATGAGACTTTTTTAAAAAAGATAAAATATCTTTATCTTCAATTTTACTAGAAACAAAAAGATAATCATACTGTTTTGCCTGAATATTATATCTAGGTCTTTTAAGATTAAAATTTAATATATTAATATTTGATGATTTTATAAACTCTTTTGTAGATAAATTATAATCTTCTTCTGTTGTAGAGTTTAACTGAAACTCATAATCATTATCTTGGCATAATTTAAGAATTTCTTGATTTAAAAGTGGTTGATTTTGACTAAAGTGCATAATTCTAATTTTTGGATATATATTTATAATTGATAAGAGTTGAGATATATCTTTTTTTACTAATTTTTTCATTTTAAATGTCTTTTATTTAGAAGATGGTACGCCCATCAGGATTCGAACCTGAGACCTTCGGTACCGCAAACCGATGCTCTATCCAGCTGAGCCATGAGCGCATATATTTTGTAGAATGTAATTCTAGCAGATTTTTCTTTAAAATTGCTAAAATATCACTCTTTAATTATTTATATAATTTAGTAATATGCTCCATTTTACTTCCCATATTTAGAAGTAACATATCTGCTAATACTAGTGCCATCATTGCTTCACATACAATAGTTCCTCTAATTGCAACACAGGGGTCATGTCTACCTTTAAGTTCACAAGTGACCTCATCACCTTCTGTTGTAACTGTTTGCTGAGGTTTAAAAATTGATGGTGTTGGTTTAAAATGAGTTTTTACGATAATTGTATCACCATTACTAATTCCACCTAGTATTCCTCCAGAATGATTACTCTTAAACCCATTTTTATCTATTTCATCATTATTCTCTGACCCTTTAAAATGAGTTGAAAGTATACCATCTCCTATTTCAATAGCTTTAGATGCATTTATTCCCATCATTGCATCAGCTAATACAGCATCTAGTTTATAATATAATGGTTGACCTAATCCTATTGGTACACCTGTGGCTGTTGTTAATACTACTCCACCAACAGAATCATGATTTGATTTAGCATTTAATATTGCCTCTTCTTGTTTTGACTCTATATTTTTATCTAACGCATACATCTTACTAGATTTTGCATATTCAAAATCTATATCTTTACTCTCTATTCCATCTATTTCACAAATACCTGATTGTATCTCTACTCCAATCTCTTTTAAAATTAGTTTTGCAACTGCTCCACCTGCTACTCTTGCTGCTGTCTCTCTAGCACTTGAACGACCACCACCTCTATAATCTCTAATTCCATACTTATTAAAATATGTAAAATCAGCGTGAGCAGGTCTAAATAAATCTTTGATACTATCATAATCACGACTCTTTTGATTTGTATTAAAGATAATCATCATAATTGGAGTTCCTGTACTAAGACCTTCAAATACTCCTGATAAAATCTCTACTTTATCATCCTCTTTTCTTCCTGTTTCTAATGGACTTTTCCCTGGTTTTCTTCTATCAAGTTCTGATTGTATAAAATCTTCATCTATTTTTAATCCAGCTGGAACACCATCTAATATGCACCCTAATGCTTTACCGTGAGACTCTCCAAAAGTTGTTAAGATTAGTTTTTTCCCAAAATTATTCATTATATATCCAATTTCTTTAATGCTATTTCAGCTGCTTTTTGTTGAGCCTCTTTTTTGCTTTTACCTTGAGCTGTTGAGATTACATCTCCATGTAGAACTATTGATATTTCAAACTCTTTTTTATGGTCTGGTCCAAATGAACGAATTAACTCATAAGTTGGAGTTATTCCATGAGATGCTTGTGTCAACTCTTGAAGGGCAGTTTTATAATCTCTTGATAGAGAACGAAGGTCTATCTGCTTATGAGTTTCATTTAAAAGTTTTATCACAATATCTTGAGCAACAATTAAACCAGCTTCAATATATATAGCTCCAATAAGTGCCTCAAAAGCATTAGATAATAGAGATGATTTTTCCCGACCATCATTATTCTCTTCAGCTATTGATAAATATAGATATTGACCTAAATTTATATTTTTAGCAATCATTGTAAATCCATTCTCATTTACTAAAGATGCTCTTGTTTTAGATAATATACCTTCATCTGAATCTTTAAATTTATAAAAAAGAAACTCTCCTACAATTAAATCTAACACAGCATCACCTAGAAATTCTAATCTTTCATTATTATATGGTTTTTTATAACTCTTATGAGTCAATGCTTCAATAATTAAATCTTTATCTTTAAATGAATAAGATAATCTCTCTTCTAATTCTTTATAATTAGTCATACTTTTCTCTCCTTATTTTATCAGCTTTTATAATAGTGAATAGTCAGTTTGTGGTTGTTTCTTTACAATATCTTCTTCTACCTCAATAGTATTAATTGCTAGGCAATTAGGACATCTTATAAAAGATACAGGAAAATTTTGTTTACATTTTTTACATAAATATGAAAATATTAAATCACCATAATCATATCCACTAATTCTACTAGATGCTAACATATCAATAGCAAATATTCCACTTTTTATAGATTGCTTATCTATATATCCTTTAGCGTAATATATTGTTAATAATCGTTCATCTTTTGAAATTATATCTAAATCGAGTTGTGAAGATGGCAAAAACCAAAGAATATCAATAACTCTGTGTAGAGACTTATTATCTATAATAGCCCAAGCTTTTTCGATATTTAAACGAAAGAATAGTGATAAAATTGGTCTATATAGTGCTGGTTCTCTAGTTAATAAATTATTTAATAATTCTATTTTTTGATTTAAAACAATATTTTTGTCTGATGCTATCTCTTCAAATTCTAAGAAATTTTGAAACTCTTTTGTATCTTTTCCTAAAATCTGTAAAGGTTCAATAACTTCCCTTGCTTTATTATATTTACGCAAAATTTCATAAACTACACCCAGTTCATACAAAACTTTAGCATTTCGTGGTTGTTTATGTAGTATTTCAGAATATATAGCTCTTGCTCTCTCTAAAAATCCTGCTTTCAAATAAGTCTCTCCTAATCTCTCCATTAACTCTATATTATCAATATGATTTGTTGTATTCTTTATTAAATATATATAAATATTGATAGACTTATGATACTCTCCACTATTCTTAAAAGCATTAGCAAGTAGAGTTAGAGGTTGAAACATAGCACTATCATAAGGCATGGAATCAGTATCTAAAGAACACTCTTTCGTATTAAATTTATCTAAAAAGTTATGCAGAGTACTCTTGTCTTTCTGCTGTCTATATATACCCCAAGCATAAGTTACAAGAGCAATAACTAAACTCAAAACAATAATAATTAAGAGACTAAAAAGTGGATCTCTATATGATGGTAATATACTATCCAAATTATACCTTATTAAGTTTTTATCGTTATTATACCCAACTATTTAGATATAATAATATCTAAAAATTATTTGAATTAAAAAAGGGATTTGATTAAATGTATAATATAGGTGTTATTGGAACAGGATTTATTGCAAGAGGATTGGTAAGACTATTAGAACAACATAAAGATTATAGTGTATCATATATATTAACCAGAACAGATATTGATAGTCGTAATGATTTCCCTTTAAATGATAAACTTACAAATAATCTAAAAGATTTAATAAATAGTTCAGATTTAATTGTTGAATGTAGTGGTGATGTTATATACTCTACTGATAATATAGAAGAGATATTAAAAAATAATATACCAGTTGTAACAATGAATTCAGAATTTCATGTTACAACTGGCTCTTATTTTGTAGATAAAGGAGTTGTAACAGAGGGTGATGGAGACCAACCAGGCGCGTTGGCTACACTTCACGAAGAAGCGATTGAGATGGGATTTACCCCTTTAGTTTATGGAAATATTAAAGGTTTCTTAAATGAAAATCCAACTTTAGAGGATATGAAATATTGGGCAAAAAAAGCTCATATTAGTCTACCAATGGTTACATCATTCACAGATGGTACAAAAATACAAATAGAGCAGACTTTAATAGCAAATGGATTAAATGCAGATATAGTCCAAGATGGGCTTGTTGGCTTACCTTATGATGATATGATATTAGGTGGAAATATATTAGCATCTAAAGCAAAAAATATAAACTCTCCAATAAGTGATTATATATTATCTGCAAAACTCCCTGCTGGTGTATTTTTGGTTGCAGAGCATCCACAGAAAGAGGCATTGCAATATCTTAAATTAGGTGATGGACCATATTATGTACTAGATAGAACTTTTCATCTTTGTCATCTTGAAATAGTAAAAACTATCAAAAGAATTTTAGCAGGTGGTGATATTTTACTAAATAATAGTAGTAATCCAAAAATCAGTGTAGCTACTATTGCAAAGAGAGATTTAAAAGTTGGTGAATTTATAGAAAAAGGTATTGGTAGTTTTGATGTTAGAGGAGAAGCTATGAAAATCGCTGATGATATAAACCATATTCCAATAGGTCTCTTCGATAATATTACAATTACAAAAGATATAAAAGAAGGAGATAGAATATCTTTTGATGATATTAATATTCCAGAAAGTAGAGCATTAGAAATATGGAAAGAGATTATATCGAAAAACTAAAAATATAATAATAAAAATTGAATAAGTTGTAAAACTCTATTTTTAGTACCTTTTTACACTAATTCCTTGTTTCACATTGTTACATTCAAAAAAGTAATGATTTGATAACAATATACTATCAACACTTTAACCTCTTTTTTGTTATGATTAAGCAAAATTATTTGAGATTATTCTCGTTATAGGAAAGGGGTTATAATGACTCATGTGGTAACAGAACATCCATATTTTGGTGTTTTTATTCTATTTGCAATGACAGCTATTGCTTTCCCTGCAACTTTAGCATTAGCTAGAATTGTAAGTCGGAAATTAGCAAGGCTCGATACGCAGAAGCTAAAACTGTCAATTTATGAATGTGGTCCTGAGGTAACAAAACAACCAAATGTTATTTCAATTCAGTTTTATTTAATCGCTCTACTTTTCATTCTTTTTGATGTAGAGATTATATTTATGTTTCCATGGGCAATAGATTTTAAATTGCTTGGTTGGTTTGGTTTTACAGAGATGATTCTGTTTATATTACTTTTGACGATAGGTTTCGTCTATGCATGGAAAAAAGGAGCACTTGAATGGCACAGCATCAAGTAAATTATGCCAGTTCAGCTGGATTACCAATAGCTTTAACTTCGGTTGATAAACTTGTAAACTGGGGACGAAGTAACTCTTTATGGCCTTTAACTTACGGTTTGGCTTGTTGTGCTATCGAAATGATGGCATCTGGTGCTAGTAGATATGACTTTGATAGAATGGGTACAATTTTTAGAGCCTCTCCTAGACAAGCAGATGTTATGATTTTAGCTGGAACTTTATCAAAAAAACACGCAGAGTTTGCTAGAAGATTGTATGACCAAATGAGTGAACCAAAATGGGTTATATCTATGGGAAGTTGTGCAAATACAGGTGGTATGTTTAATACTTATGCAACAGTTCAAGGTGTTGACAGAATAGTTCCTGTTGATATATATCTTCCAGGTTGTGCGCCTCGTCCAGAAACTCTTCAATATGCAATGATGATGCTTCAAAAGAAAATTAGAAGAGAATCAGCAGATATGAAGAAGAATGTTAAGCAGAGGATAGTTTAATATGAGAAAATATATACCAAAAGATAATGTTCAAAAAAAATCTTATTATACAGATAGATTTTGGGTAGCTCCTAGAATTCCAAAAGAGATTGTTGAAGAGGGTTCACACTTTGATAGTGTTGTAAAAGAGCTATCTAATATTATTGAAATTAAAGAGTCTGCTGTAGAACTTGGACAACTAAGAGTTGTAATCAATTCAACAGATAACTTTAAAGCATTAGAAAATCTTAAAAACATATCTGGATATACTATGTTGAGTGAGATGAGTGCTGTTGATTATTTAGCAAAAGATAAAGAGTTTGAAGTATTTTATCAGATGTTAAATCTTAATGAAGCAAAAAGAGTCAGAGTTGTTTGTCGTATTCAACCAGAAGAGGCTGTTGAGTCAGTTGTAAGTCTATTTAAAAGTGCAAACTTTGCAGAGAGAGAGATGTTTGATATGTTTGGTATAAAAGCAAATAATCATCCATTCCTAAAAAGAATTCTTATGCCTGATGATTGGGAAGGTCACCCACTTCTAAAAACTTATCCTCTTCAAGGTGATGAGAGTGCTTCGTGGTATGAAGTAGATAAAATATTTGGAAAAGAGTATAGAGATATTATTGGACCAGAAAATAGAGACTCATCTAAAGTAGATAGATATGATGGACAAAGATTCTCAAGAGTTGGATATGAAGTTCCGTTTGGTTCAGAAATTGACCCAGAAAATGAAAAAGAGAATCCAATAGCTTATAGTGAGACATTTATGGTTGACTATACAACTGGTACAAAAACTTTAAGTAAAAGAAAGTAGGGAGAGAATATGCAAGTAACCAATAAATTAACTCCATTTTTTGAAAACCTAAACTTTGAAAGAGATGATAATACTATGGTTATCAACTTTGGTCCTCAACATCCATCAGCTCATGGTCAGCTTAGATTGGTGTTAGAACTAGAGGGTGAATTAGTTAAAAAAGCCTATCCTGATATTGGATATCTTCATCGTGGTATTGAGAAGATGGCAGAAAATATGACATACAATGAGTTTTTACCAACAACTGATAGGTTAGATTATGTGGCTTCAACTTCAAATAATTACGCTTATGCTTTGAGTGTTGAAAGATTATTGGACTTAGAAATTCCTAGAAGAGCTCAAGTTATTAGAACTATGCTTCTTGAATTAAATCGTATAATTTCACATCTATTCTTTGTCGCAACTCATGCACTTGATGTAGGAGCTATGAGTGTATTCTTATATGCATTCCGTGAAAGAGAATTTGCAATGGACTTAATGGAAGATTATTGTGGAGCTAGATTAACTCATTCTGCTGTTAGAATAGGTGGTGTTCCATTAGATTTACCAGACAGATGGTTAACAGATTTATCTAAATTCTGTACAAAAGTTACTTATGAGTTAGAGCATACTTATGAAGCCCTTTTAACAGAAAATAGAATTTGGAAAATGCGTTTGGAAGATGTAGGTGTTATTAGTGCTGAAGATGCTATATCTTGGGGCTGTAGTGGTATAATGTTAAGAGGAAGTGGAGTTAAATATGATGTTCGTAAGGAAGAGCCTTATGAGTTATATGGAGAACTTGACTTTGATATTCCAGTATCTGATAAATGCGATAGTTATGGACGATATTCTTTATATATGGAAGAGATGAGACAATCTGTTAGAATTCTTAGACAACTTATTCCAATGCATAGCAAAACAGAGCCTAAATTAATGGCACACTCTCCAAAATATATATCTGCTCCAAAAGAAGAAATTATGACACAGAACTATGCATTAATGCAACATTTTGTGCTTGTAACACAAGGTATGAGACCACCAGTAGGAGAAGTTTATGCACCAACAGAATCTCCAAAAGGTGAATTAGGTTTCTATATTAAATCAGAGGGAGAGCCTTACGCATATAGATTAAAATGTAGAGCTCCTAGCTTCTTCCATACAGGACTACTCCAAGAAATTTTAGTAGGAACATATATAGCTGATGTTGTAACCATTATTGGTAGTACCAATATTGTATTTGGTGAAGTTGACCGTTAAGGAGGTACAATGAAACGATATGATTTAAGACATTTGAAAGATGAGTTTTACGATAGAATGGTAGAGCTTATTGATACAGATTTAAAAGTTGCTGAGGTTGGTATCTTTCTTTTTGAAGTTGGTGATTTTTCATCTATTCAGAAAAGTGCAGATGTGATAAAAGAGCAAGGTCACGATTTGATGAATTCACTTAAATTTAATGAAGTAGATTGGACTATTGTTGTAAAAAAAGCTGATGAAGCAACAAAAGAAGCTCGTCAAAATATAGCATTAAGAAAGTCTTCCCAGACTGATGAAGAGAAGGCTAAGTAATGTCTGCTGTTGTTTTCTCTACTTGGCAAGATGAATTTATTGATAATAGAGGTAAATCATCTGAAGAGTGGAGTAACTCTGCATTTAAACTCCCTGAGGATTACACTGCTGATAGAAGCTCAAAAGCATTTATCGGATGGGACGGTGTAGCAATATTCAAAGAGGATGTTGATGCAGTTAGATTGGCTACAGAATATGCAGCTCAATATCAAATATATTCTGAAGCTTGTGGTAGATGTGCTCCAGGTAGATGGGGTGGTAGAATTCTTTTTGACCTATTAGATAAAATAGCAAGAGGAGAGGGAACTCACGAAGATATTGAACATTTAACAGAAGTTAGCGAAACTATGATGGTAACATCTAAATGTGAAATAGGTAGAACCGTACCAAAACCAATTTTAGATTTAATGAAATATTATAAAGAGCAATTTGATAGTTGTATTGATAACCAAGAGCAGTCTAAAGATTATAATAAAGATATAAATTATATTGCAAAAGTAACAGCACCATGTACTGATATGTGTCCTGCACATGTTGACATTCCTGCATATATTGAGGGTGTAAGAGATATGGTATTTACTGAATCTTTAGGTGCAACAAGACAAACAATGCCATTAGCTCATACATGTGGTAGAGTATGTCCACACCCTTGTGAAGATGCTTGTAGAAGAACTAATCTTGATGAACCAATATCAATTATGGAACTTAAAAGATTAGGTGCTGATTATGAAACAGACCACGGATTAGATTGGCAACACCCATATCCTCCAAAACCTCTTAAAAATGATGGTAAAAAAGTAGCAATTATAGGAGCTGGCCCAGCTGGTTTAACTACTGCATACTATTTAGCACTAGAGGGTATTAAAGTTGATATATTTGAAGAGCTTCCTGTTTTAGGTGGTGAAGTAGCTGTTGGTGTTCCAGAGTATCGTATGCCAATAGATAAATATAATAAAGATATTGAGCTTGTTACATCTATGGAAGCAGTGACTGTATATTCAAATCATAGAGTAGATGCAAAGAGATTAAAAGAGATAGATGCAGAGTATGATGCAACTATGTTAGCCTTTGGTACAAGACTATCCAAAAAAGTTAGAGCTAAAAATGAAAAAGCTGATATGAATGGATATTGGGGTGCTATTGATATGCTTGACAAAGTTAATCTTTGGAGTAAATACGGTATCGGTTCATCAGCTTCCAATGAGTTAAAAGATAAAGTTGTTGTATGTGTTGGTGGTGGATTTACCTCTATGGATGTTGTTAGATGTTCTATTCGAGAAGGTGCTAAAAAAGTAATTATGATTTATCGTAGAGATGAAAAAACAATTATTAGAAATACCACTTATGAAGAGTATCATGAAGCTGTTGAAGAGGGTGTTGAGTTTATATTTCACTCAGCAGTTGAAGAGATATTCGATGAAGACAATCAACTAAAAGAGTTATTAATTAATAAATTTGAATTAGTTCCAGACCCTAATGGTGGTAGAGCTCAACTTGTGAAGATAGAGGGTGGTGATTTTAAACTAGATTGTGACTTTTTAATTCCTGCCGTATCTCAAGCAGCAGATTTACAACTTTTACCTGAAGAGTGGGATATAAAATTAACATCTTGGAATACAATTTTAACAAATGGTAAAGATTATATGACAAGTCGTGATGGATTATTTGCATCAGGAGACTGTGAGTATGGTCCTATGACTATTGTTAATGCTGTTGGTCAAGCTAAAAGAGCATCAAGTGTAATTGCAAGATATATATATGATGGTAAAATTAGTTTAACTGATGACGAGATTATGGAAGACCATTTAAGTAAATTAAAAGTTTATAATAAAAAAGAGAAAGTTACAGGTTGGATGCCAGGATTACCTCGTGTAGTTAGTGAAAAACTAGAAACTGATGAAAGAAAAGATAATAATCAAGAGGTTAATTTAGGATTTACTGGAGATGAGGCTATTAGTGAAGCAGAGAGATGTATGAGATGTTATTATATATCTATGGCGGTGGTCTGATATGTCTATTTCAATTAAAATAAATGGTAAAGATTGTCAAGGTAAAAGTGGTGATACAATATTAAATATTGCTAGAGCTAATGATATTTATATTCCAACAATGTGTTATTTAACAAAAGTTGAACCTATTGCTAGTTGTAGAATGTGTGTTGTTGATGTTGAGGGTGTAGATGGTATGATACTCTCATGCCAAGAGAAAGCTGTCAATGGGGCAATTATTACAACTTCAACTCCAGAGATAGAGAAACAACGACAAAATATTATGAAACTTTATGATGTAAATCACCCTTTAGAGTGTGGAGTATGTGATAAGAGTGGAGAGTGTGACTTACAAAATAAAACAATGGAGTTTGAGGTAGATAAACAAACATTTACTACAAAAGAGCAACATCGACCAGTTCAAGATTGGGGATTTATATCTTATGACCCATCTTTATGTATTATGTGTGAGAAGTGTGTAAGAGTTTGTACTGAAATTGTAGGAGATAATGTTTTAGCAATTAGTGCAGGTGGATATAACTCAACTATTGTAAATACAAAATTGGGTGAAGAGTGTAGTAATTGTGGTGAATGTATGTCAGTATGTCCTGTTGGGGCATTAGTTAGTACAGATTTTAAATACTCATCAAATGCATGGGAGTTAGATAAAATTCCTGCTAGTTGTTCTCATTGTAGTTCAGCGTGTCAACTTAATTATGAAGTTAAAGCAGATAGTATTTTAAATCATGAGAAAAAGATATATCGTGTAACAAATAATTATGAGTTCTCATCTTTATGTGGAGCTGGTAGATTTGGATTTGATTATGCTAATAATAATGTAACTAAAGATGAAAAAGCATTTGATAGTGCAGTAGAAGCATTTAAAAAAGCTAATACTATTAGATTTAGTGCAAATATTACAAATGAAGAGGCGTTAATTCTTCAAAATATAAAAGAGAAATACAATATTAATTTGGTTTGCGATGAGGCTAGAAGTTATCAAAAGTTTTTAAATGAATTTAATAGTGTTACAGGAAAATCTTTATATAGTGGAAATCTTAAAACTATCTCTAAATCACAAGGTATTATAGTTTTAGGTTCCCGAATTAACGATGATAATCCAATGGTTAAATATCATATTACAATGGCAAGTAGACGAAAACGAGCTAGAGTAGCATATATGCATCCAATAGAAGATAGTTCAATTCAAGAGATTATTACACAATTTATTAAGTATGAAGTTGGTAGCGAAGAGGGTGTTACAGCACTTTTAGCGAAAACTTTAATAGATAGTGATGATGAAAATATCAAAAATTATTTAGATGATTTAGATATTGGAAATCTAAGTGCAGAGAGTAATATTGGAGAAGAGGAGCTAGAGGCTTTATTAAAATCTTTAAGAAAAAAATCTGGATTTAGTTTAATTGTTGGTTCAGATTTATACAATCATCCAAAAGCTAAAAATATTGCAAAATTACTTGGATTAATAGAAGTTCATACTAACTTTAAAATTCTCATAGTTCCACCTGCTACTAATGCATTAGGTGTCTCTTTAATATGTAATCTTAGTGATGAGGTAGATGGATATACAGTTGGATATAACTCAATAGGAGACTTTACATTAAGTGCATTAGGTGATGCAGATTTAGATATACCTGCTTTAAATCAACAAGAGGGAACTTTCACATCTATTGACAAACGAGTTGTTCCAACAAATGCAGGGTTACCTTATGATGGATATGTATTAAATGATATTGCAAATGCTTTAGGATTAAATAGTAAATATACAATAGATTATACACCTCATCTTCCTATAAATAGTGGTTATAAATCAATTAAATTTGATGACTTGCCAGATTATTTTGATAGTGTAGGGAATGAACACAGAGGATATTTATTAGATATAGTTGAAGAGAAACAAAATTTAGATTTAGATGAAATTTCAACTCTGCCAACTTATGATGGTATTGTTATATATAATTGTAATAGTGGAACACAATTCTCACCATTTACAAATAAGAGCGAACATCTAAATGATGAAGCTATATTAAAAGGTTCTTCACAATTTGCAACTGTAGCAAAAATAAAAGATAATCAAAAAATTAAATTTACTTTAAATGGTATTAATTACAAAAGAGTGTTTAAGATTGATACATTAATGAAAGGAACTATTGCTATTAATCCTACTTTCGATATGGGATTAAGTAGCACTTTGGTATCCTATTATAGATTTAGTCAACCAAAATTAGAAAAAATGGATAGTTAAAGATGAGTAATGAAATAACAATTAAGATTGACGGTATTGAATATAAAACCCAAGAGGGTGAATTAATTCTAAATGCTGCCCGTGCTAATGATATATTTATTCCTGCTATCTGCTACCTTACAAGATGTTCGCCAACACTAGCTTGTCGTATCTGTTTGGTAGAAGCTGATGGAAAAAGAGTCTATGCGTGTAATGCTAAAGCCAAAGATGGAATGGAAGTTACTACTACCACAGAAGAGATTTTAGAAGAGCGTCGAGCTATTATGGAAGTTTATGATGTTAATCACCCTCTTCAATGTGGAGTATGTGACCAAAGTGGTGAGTGCGAACTTCAAAATTATACTTTAGAGTTAGGTGTTGATTCACAAAGTTATATGATACCTGACACAAAAAGAGAAACCATAGAGTGGAGTAGTATTTTACATTATGATGCAGGTTTATGTATCGTATGTGAAAGATGTACTAGTGTATGTAAAGATATGATGGGTGACAGTGCCATTAAGACAGGTCCTAGAGGTGGAGATAAGCTTACAAAAGAGCAGAAAAATCTAATGCCAAAAGATGCCTACGCTATGTGGAATAAATTACAAAAATCTGTAATTGTACCAAGTAATGGAACAGACCAAACAAATTGTAGTGATTGTGGTGAGTGTATTGCTGTATGTCCTGTTGGAGCTTTAGTTAGTAAAGATTTTGTATATAAAACTAATGCGTGGGAGCTAAAAAGAGTTCCTGCAACTTGTGCTCATTGTAGTAGTGGTTGTCAAATTTATTATGAAACAAAACATACATCTATCGAAGATGATACAGAGAAAATTTATAGAGTTACAAATGAGTGGAACTATGTATCTCTTTGTGGAGCTGGAAGATTTGGCTTTGATTTTGAAAATCGTGTAGAAGGCAAAGATAAAGATGCATTTGATAAGGCAGTAGAGGCACTTAAAAAAGCTGATACAATCAAATTCAACTCTGTAATTACTAATGAAGAGGCATTAATGCTTCAAACTTTAAAAGATAAATTTGGTAAAAAATTAGTTAACTCTGATACTTATGCATTTAAACAATTTTTACAAGAATATTCAAAATCAGCAGGTCAAATCATTTATGGTAGTGACTTTAAAGAGATAATGAAAACAGATTTTGTAATTAGTGTTGGAGCTAGTCTAAGAAATGATAATCCAAATGCTAGATATGCTTTTAATAATATTCAAAAAATGAATAAAGGTGGAGGTTTATATTTCCATCCAGTATCAGACTCTTTAATATCAGATATGGGTAAAAGTGTAGTTACATTTGCTCATAAAGTTGGTTTAGAAGAGGCAGTTTTATATCTTATTTTAGACTTATTTGCAGATAAATCCAAATTATCAGAAGATACGATAGATTATCTTAACTCATTCCACTCAACTAAAACAGTAACAGTGAAAGAAAAAGTAATGAAATCAGTAACAGAGAGTGTTGTTGATAAAGTTACTGGAGAGACTAAAGAGGTAACTAAAAAAGTTCCTGAGATGGTTGAGAAAGAGGTTGAGGTAGATGTTAATGAATTAGTAACTCTTGTTGGTGGAGATGATAAATTTGCTGATACATTTGCTAAAATTATGAAGAAAAAAGAGACATTCTCACTAATTGTAGGTGAAGATTTCTATTATCACCCTAAAGCTAAAAATTTAGCTAATCTTGTTGCACTAATTGAAACTAGTTGTAATATGAGAGTAGCAATGATACCACCAAAAACAAACTCTTTAGGTGTAGCATTAATTTGTGAACTTGATGAGGTAGAAGAGGGATATGTTGTTGGATATAATGAGGTTGGTGATTTTGAAATATCTGCTTTAGGAAATGGTGATTTAGATATTCCAGCAATGAATCAACAAGAGGGAACTCTTACAAATATGAATAAAAGAGTTACTCCAACTAATGCAGCTTTAGAGTATAAGGGTTATGAGTTAAATGACCTAATGAATGCATTAGATTGTGGTAAAGAGTTGACCATAAATTGGACTCCATTACTTGCATCAAAACGAGGATTCTTATCATATAATTTTGATGATTTACCAAATGGATATACAAATAGTGGAAAAGAGAATAGAGGATATGCTTTAGAAAATTTAATGAAAAGAGCTGATGAGTTTAAAGTAGATAAATTTGATAGAACTATTGTTTTAGAAGGTGAAATTGCTTATAGATGTAATCCTCAAAGACAATTTAATGATTTCACAGATAAAAGTCATCAACTGTTTGAGAGTTTTTCTCTTTATGCTAGTTCAGAGAAAGCAAAAGCATTAGGTGATAAGGTTGAAGTCAACTTTGGAAATGAAAGTATGATATTGGATGTAGTAGCTGATGGAAATATGGGTGGAGATATTGTATCTATTCCTGATTTCAAAAGTGACAAAGATGTATATTCTCTATTTGGTAGAGATAGATATAAAATTGTAACAATTAAAAAGGTGTAGATATGGACGCAACAGTATTACCTGAAGTTACCAGTCTAGGGGTAGTTATCAAAGCGATAATTATTCTAGCAATAATCTCAGCAATAGCTGGATTTGGTACTTATATAGAGCGTAAGGTTTTGGCATTTATGCAAAGAAGATTAGGACCTACTCATGTTGGTCCTTTTGGTCTGCTTCAAATCGCAGCAGATGGAATTAAACTTTTTACTCAAGAGGATATTATTCCACAAAATGCTAATAAATTAATTTTTCAGATAGCACCAGCAATTACAGCTGCAACGGCATTTATAGCTTTAGCATCTGTACCTGTTTTTCCTGATTTTACAATTCCTGAATTTATTCCAGTTTTAGGTGGAACATTTGTACCATCAATCGCAGCTGATATTAATGTCGGTGTATTATTTGTATTAGGAATGATGGCAGCAGGATTATATGGTCCTCTTCTAGCAGGTATGGCACAAGCTAATAAATGGGGTATTATAGGAAGTGCTAGAACAGCTATACAATTTTTAAGTTATGAAGTTGTTACAGGTTTATCTATTTTAGCACCAATTATGATTGTTGGTTCATTGTCTCTAGTAGATTTTAATGAATATCAAGCTGGTGGATTTACAGAGTGGTTAATATGGAAACAACCTATAGCATTTGTTTTATTCTTAATTGCAGGTTTTGCAGAGACAAACAGAACTCCATTTGACCTTCTTGAGCATGAGGCAGAAGTTGTATCTGGATATGCAACAGAATATAGTGGTATGAGATGGGGTATGTTCTTTATTGGTGAATATGCAAATATGATTACAGTAGCTATTTTAGCATCAGTTATGTTCCTTGGTGGATATAATGATTTAGGATTTATTGCTGGTTGGTTTATTATAATTCTTAAAATATCATTCTTCTTCTTTTTAATGTTATGGGTTAGAGCATCTTGGCCACATATCAGACCAGACCAATTAATGTGGCTATGTTGGAAAGTTCTTATGCCATTAGCAGTAATCAACATTCTTATCACAGCTCTTGTGATGATGATATAAGGAGTAGATATGAGTTTAGAAGAATTTAAAAACAGAAATGTAGGAGAGCAATCCTATAAAATGTTAGACCTAGAACATACCCCTGAAACAGGATTAGGTAAGTTCGGTCAAGTAGCAGAGAGAACTGTTAAAGGTGAACTTTTTGTTGGATTATGGGTCACACTTAGAGAGATGAAAAATGCTCTTTTTGGTGGCAAAATGCATACAATTAAATATCCTTTAGAGAAGCTTCCTATATCTCCAAGATATAGAGCAATACATGATATGTTAAGACTTCTCGAGAGTGGTCATTACAGATGTATCGGTTGTGGATTATGTGAAAAAATTTGTATCTCTGATTGTATTAAAATGGATACAAGATATGATGAAAATCAGAGAAAAGAGGTTACTGAATATACAATTAACTTTGGTAGATGTATATTTTGTGGATATTGTGCAGAAGTTTGTCCTGAACTTGCAATTGTTCATGGAGGACGATATGAAACAGCATCAGAGCAGAGAGCTAGTTTCTCACTGTTTGAAGATATGCTAACCCCTATTGATGCACTTAAGAAACAAAAAGAATTTGATGGATTTGGTGCAGTTAGTCCAAATGCTGATGAGAATATAAAGAAAACGCCACTTGCGTACTAAAAGGAGAAAAAATGTATGAACAAATAGCCTTTTATCTATTTTCAGTCCTAACAATAGGACTCTTTTTAGTAACGGTTTTAACAAAAAATGTACTTTATGCTATGACTTCACTAGCTGGAGGTATGGTTTTTATTTCTGGGTTCTTCTTCCTTTTGGAAGCAGATTTTTTAGGTGTAGTTCAATTAATAGTATATGTAGGAGCTGTAATGGCTCTATATGCATTTGCAATGATGTTTTTTGATGCTACTAGAGATATTAAAGAGAAAACGACATCAAATATTTTAGTATTTTCTTTAGGTGGAATGATTGCCTTAATGCTAATAATTATATTTGTAGCTCCAATAATGGGAGAGAATATTCAAGCTATGTATCCTCCAATCGAAGGTGCTGGTAATGCTCAATCAGTTGGACTAGTTCTATTTACAAAATATCTAGTTCCATTTGAAGTTGCTGCTGTTATGCTTTTAGTTGCAATGATTGCAGGTATTATATTAGCTGGTAAAAAAATGGATGAGAGTTTAACGACTCAAGAAGATAGCATTATAGAAGAAGAGGAGATGATAAAATGATAGGTCTTAGTCATTATCTTGTACTCTCTGGATTAGTATTTTCAGTTGGTCTTGTGGGAGTATTGAGAAGAAGAAATCTTTTGATGCTATTTTTTGCAACAGAGATTATGTTAAATGCAGCAAATATCGCTTTTGCTGCTGTGTCTTATTATTATAATGATTTGACAGGTCAAATGTTTGCTTTCTTTATTATTGCAGTAGCAGCTAGTGAAGTAGCAGTTGGTTTAGGACTGTTAATTGTTCTTTATAAAAAATTTGGAACGCTTGATCTTGATGATTTAGCATCTATGAAAGGGTAATAATGGAAAAGTTTGTATATATTGCACTTTTTGCACCGTTAGTTAGTTCTCTCTTTGCAGGTCTTTTTGCTATGAGCAAGAGAAAGACTTTTATTGGAGTTATCTCATCTATGTTATTAGCAACTTCATTTTTTGCTTCTGCTTTTTTAGCCTATTTTGTTGTAGAGACTGGAAACAGTATTCATGTTACAATGATGGATTGGATTAGTGCTGGTGATTTAACTATTCCATTTGGATTTATTGTTGACCAAATTAGTGTTACAATGATGGTTGTTGTTACTCTAGTTTCAACAGTTGTTCATATCTACTCTATTGGGTATATGGATCACGACAAGAGTTTTAATAGATTCTTCTCTTACCTATCAGCATTTGTTTTCTCTATGTTAATACTTGTAATGAGTGATAACTTTGCAGGATTATTTATTGGTTGGGAAGGTGTTGGTGTATGTTCTTGGTTACTTATTGGTTTTTGGTATCATAAACCTGATGAGTCTCCAGATGTTAATCCATCAATATCTCCATCTTGGGCTGCGAATGAAGCATTTATTGTAAATCGTATCGCTGACCTTGCTATGCTTGTTGGTATTTTTGTTCTTTATTGGAATACAGGTTCACTTCAATATGATGTTGTCTTCTCTGCTCTTCCATATTTAGATGATGCAATTTTAACAACAGCAGCTATTGCTCTATTTATTGGAGCAATGGGTAAATCAGCACAATTTCCTCTACATACTTGGTTAACAGATGCAATGGAAGGTCCTACACCTGTTTCTGCTTTAATTCACGCAGCAACAATGGTAACAGCAGGGGTTTTCTTAGTAATTAGAGCTAATCCACTATATTCTATGCCTGAAGTTTCTGAAGTTAGTTTCTTTATAGCATCTCTTGGTACATTTGTAGCATTCTTTGCAGCCTCTATGGCTTTAGTAGAGAGAGACCTTAAAAGAATTATTGCGTACTCTACACTTTCACAGTTAGGATATATGTTTGCTGCTGCTGGACTTGGTGCTTATTGGATTGCTCTTTTCCACCTTGCTGCTCACGCATTCTTTAAAGCGCTACTATTCTTAGGTGCTGGTAATGTTATGCATGCAATGCATGATGAATTAGATATATTTAAAATGGGTGGTCTGAAAAAAGTGATGAGAGGAACTTATATCTATATGGGTATTGCTTCTATCGCATTAGCAGGTATTCCTCCATTTGCTGGGTTCTTCTCAAAAGATGCAATTATAGAAACAGCATTTAATGAAGGTACACTAATATTATGGGGTATTCTTGTTATAACAGCTGGAATGACAGCATTTTATAGCTTTAGACAAGTATTCCTTACATTTGATGGAAATGAAAGATATAAAGAGTTTGGTATTCACCCACACGAAATGTATAAATTTGTATTAATTGCAATGAGTCCATTAGCACTATTAGCAATGATAGCAGGTTTCTTTCAAGAAGAATTTCACCTATTTATCATAAGTGTAGCAAAAATTATGCCAAATTATGAAATGAATGAACATACACACCATTTAGCATCTTATTTAGGATTAATCGTTTTAGTATTTGCAGTTGGTGGTATATTATTAGCTTATAAAAAATATGCTAATGGTTTAGTTAGAGATGAAAAAGTTGAAAATGGTTTTATATTTCAAGTTTTAAAAAATCAGTATTATATCCCTGCTTTTTATGCAGAGTTTATCTCTAAGCCTTATGCTTTGATTTCAACTATGTTATGGAAATCTGTTGATATGAAAATTGTTGATGCTACTGTAGATGGAATTGCAAATATCTTCTACAGAGGTGGAGATAATACTAGAAAAATGCAAACAGGTAACCTATCTAACTATCTTAACTGGATGGCAGTTGGTTTAGTTTTAATGTTACTTGTAGCAACAATCTATACATTAATAGCTTAAGGAGTAGATAGATGGATAATATTTTAAGTGTATTGATATTCTTCCCCGCAATCGCAGGATTGTTGGGATTTGTTGTTGATAAAAGTAGTGCTAGAGTTTATGGTATTAGTGTAGCAAGTGTTGAGTTCTTGCTCTCTATTTGGCTCTGGATAAGTTTTGATGGAACAAATGCTGGAATGCAGTTTATAGAACTTATTCCTTTAGTTCCTGATTTTGGTATAAGTTATTATGTCGGTGTTGATGGAATCAGTCTATTTATTGTTGTTATGGCTACATTAATGACTCTTCTTGGTATGATAGGTATGAGTATTGAAAAAGATATTAAAAATATGATTATATCTCTTCTATTTTTGGAGATGACAATGGTTGGTGTTTTTGTAGCTCTTGATGCAATTGTATTTTATCTATTTTGGGAATTATCTCTAGTTCCAATGTTATATATCATTGGTGCATGGGGTGGACCTAAAAGAATATATGCATCTATTAAATTCTTCTTATATACATTTACAGGTTCTTTAATTATGCTTGTTGGTCTATTATTTATGGCATATTTATATCAAAGTGTATCTGGTGTTTGGAGTTTCTCTATTACTGATTGGTATGCATTAGTTTTACCTGTAAATTATCAAATCTGGCTATTCTTAGCTCTATTTGCTGGGTTTGCAATAAAAGTTCCAATGTTTCCATTCCATACTTGGTTACCTTATGCTCACGGACAAGCACCAACAATCGGTTCTGTTATATTAGCAGCTGTACTCCTTAAAATGGGTACTTATGGATTTGTTAGGTTCTCTCTTCCTATGTTTCCCGATGCTTCTGTAATTATGATACCATTCATAACTGTTATTGCTATAATTATGATTATCTATACAGCAATGATAGCTTATGCACAAGAAGATATGAAACAAGTTATCGCTTACTCTTCTGTATCACATATGGGTGTTATAGTTTTAGGTACATTCGCAATGAATGCAGAGGGTATTAGTGGTTCAATCTTTTTAATGTTATCTCATGGTATCGTATCTGGTGCACTCTTTATGTTGGTTGGAGTTATATATGATAGAAGACATACTAAAATGATGAGTGAATTTGGTGGATTAGCTTCTATTATGCCTAAGTATGCTCTTATATTTGGGATTATGTTAATGGCATCTGTTGGATTACCTCTAACTATTGGTTTTGTTGGTGAATTCCTAGTTCTTTTAGGTTTTTATAGCGTATCTCCAATTGCAACAATCTTAGCAGGTACAACTATTATTATAGGTGCAATTTATATGTTAACATTGTATAAAAGAACTTTTTTTGGACCTGTTACAAATAAAGAGAATGAAAACTTAACAGATTTAAATGGTAGAGAATTAACAGCTCTTATTCCTCTTGTAGCTATTGTTGTGTGGCTTGGTGTATATCCAAAACCTGTTTTAGAACCAATTGATACAAGTGTTAAAGCATTAGTTAGCTTTATGCATGAAAAAGCACAAACTACTGAAGCAAAAGATACAATTAGAATTAGTAATACAATTAAGGAGGCAAAATAATGTTAGAGCCAATTAATGTGAGTTTAGCTTCTTTAAACTTAGTTACACTATCACCAATGCTGATTGCTATTGCAGGTGGATTAATTATATTAATAATCGACCTACTAAAAGATGGATTACATAAATCTTTATATGTGATGATGACAATTTTAATACTATTTATTGATTTTGGTTCAGTTCTGGGATTAAATGTAAATGAACGAGGATTTTTTGATGTAATGCTAATTGATGGATTATCAATTGTCTCACAACTATTAGTATTAATAGCATCTATACTATTTATTCCTTTAGCGCTTACAACTAAAAGATTTCATGAATACTCTTATCCAGAGTTCTTTGCACTATTTCTATTTATGATTGCAGGGTTCCAATTTATGGTATCAAGTGATAATTTAATCCTTATTTTTGTAGGTATTGAAACATCTTCATTAGCATTATATACTCTTATTGCTCTTCATAATAGAGATAATTCGCTTGAAGCAGCTATTAAATACTTTACTATGGGTGCATTAGCAGCAGGTTTCTTTGTTATGGGTTCTGCAATTATATATGCACTTACAGGAAGTATTGAACTTTATCAAGTAGCTGATGTACTTCAAACAAGAATAGAAGAACCAGAAGTTATGGGTGCGATATTAGCAGGTTCAATCTTTCTATTAGCTGCATTTGGATTTAAATTATCTCTATTCCCATTCCATACTTGGGCACCTGATATTTACGAAGGTGCTTCTGCTCCATTAGCAGGATATATGTCAATTATTCCTAAAATAGTTGTATTTGTTATAGCTATGCGAATATTTGGTATGTATATAGATTTAGGAATAGAGTGGGTTAGAATAATGATTCTGGTCTTAGCTGTTCTTACTATGACTTTAGCCAATATGATGGCACTAGTTCAACAAGATGTTAAGAGGATGTTAGCATATAGCTCTATCTCTCATGCAGGTTTTGTTATGGCAGCTATTGCTCTTGATACAACTAAGGCAAATACAGGTGTATTCTTATATTATGGACTATTTATGTTTACCAATCTTGGAGCATTTACAATGTTATGGATTAGCCGACATAAAGATAATATACACCATGATAGATTTGACCACCCTTATGCAAAATTTGCTGGATTAGTTCAAGTTATGCCAATGGGTGCAGTTGTTATGGGTCTATTTATGTTATCTTTAGCAGGTGTTCCTCCATTCTCTGTATTCTGGGGTAAAATCTATATTATGAGTGCAGCTGTTGATTCAGGTTATATCTGGTTAGCTATTGTTATGGGTCTTAACTCTGCTATTGCAGCATATTATTATTTAAAACTAATAGTATATATGTTTTTAATGGATCCTGTAGATAATGATAACACAATATATTTTAATATTACAAAACCTCTAATAACAATTATTGGTATAGCTGTTGCAGCAACAGTTGCATCAGTATTCTTTATGCAACCTCTAATATCATATATCTTCTATATGGTAAGTGCTAGTGGATATTAATCCTTTAAATCCTCTCTACTAAGAGGGGATATTTATATGGTTCTTTCTTATATTTACTCTTTGAGAGTGAGTTATAGCAATTGCCATAGCATCTGTAATATCTAATGGTTTAATCTCCTTCTTTATACCTAATAACCGTCTTACCATAAATGATACTTGTTCTTTAGTTGCCTTTCCATTTCCTGTTATTGCTTTCTTAACTTGAAGAGGCGTATATTCATAAAAGTATCCTATATCCTCAACTATCTTTAAAGATATAGCTCCTCTAAACTGTGCTAGTTTTAAAACACTTTTCGGATTATGTGCAAAAAAAATATCTTCTATTGCAACTTCATCAATTTTATGTGATTTTATAATAATATTTAATCCATCTAATAACTCTAATAACTGCTCTTGAATTGTCAAAGATTTAATCTTAATAACTCCTGCTTCAATAAGTCTATAACTTCTATTTTTATTAATACAAAGCACACAATAACCCAAATTTCGACTTCCTGGGTCAATTCCTAATATAAACATACTATCTCCAATTAAATATTTAATTTCTTACATAATATGTTATAATTGACTATAAATTAAACTAAGGAGTTAAAGGTGAAATATTTTAAAATTTTACTAACCGTGGTCTTATTGTATACATTCTTATCTGCTAGTGAAGATGTTCCTACTCAAGAGGAGGTAGCTAAACTATATGTTGCTACATTCAACAGAGCACCTGATAGTGCTGGACTCAACTACTGGACAAAAGAATCAGGGTTAAAGCTTTCAAAAATTGGACAAAGCTTTTTTGACCAAAAAGAGACAAAACTACTATATCCTGAGGGAACAGATAGTAGGGAGTTTGTTAAATCTGTCTATGCTAATCTATTTAATAGACTACCCGATGATGCAGGGTGGGAGTATTGGATTGAACAGTTAGATAATAAGATTTTTTCTAAAAATAGATTTATTGAAGCTGTTATTAATGGAGCTAAAGATAATGATAAAAATATCCTATCAAATAAAGCAGAGGTGGGTATCTCATTTGCATCAAAAGGATTAAATAGTGTTGACCAAGCAAAAAGTATTATGGAAACTATTACTTTTGATAAAGCCAGTGTAACTTCTGCTTTAAGCTATATCGATACTTTAGGAGGTACTATATTAGACCCTACTAAATGTACACAAATAGATATTACAGATATGACTACAGATACAACTTGGAGTGATAACTGCTATACTATTACAAAAGGTATTAGGGTATATAATGGTGCTTTACTTACTATAAATGCTGGTACTACTCTATTTTTTGAAGAGGGTATAGCTCTTAGAGTAGATAGTGCATTAAAAGCTGTTGGTACGACTACAAAGCCAATTTTATTTACAGGTGTTAAGAAAACTATGGGATATTGGGACGGTTTATATATTTCCCATGCTAATGATAATAGAAATGAGATAGCATATAGTACAATTGAGTATGGTGGTGGAGGCTTTTATGGTGGAGCTTTATATGTAGATGGAGACTCTATAATTAATATTCACGATACAACTATTAAACATAGCAAAACTTATGGTTTTAATATTGGTAAAGATGTAACTATTGCAAACTTTAAAAATGTAACTTCAACTCTTAATGATAAAGCAGGAACTCTATATGCTAATAATCTATCAAAAATAGATAATAGTAGTAATCTAATAGGTAATACAAATGATTATCTTTTCGTTAATGGAGAAGATATTACAACAAACCAAACTTGGAGTAACCTAACAGTACCTGTATTCTTTTTTAAATCAGATATTAGAGTTTATGATGATGCGTTACTTACAATTAAACCAAACACAACTTTCTTATCTGCCGAAGGTTTTCAACTAAGAGTAGATAGTGCAATTGAATCCATAGGAACTGTAAATGAGCCTATTATCTTTAAAGCTAAAGAGTTAAATAGTTATTGGGACGGATTGATTATATATGAATCTAATGATAAAAGAAATGAGATAGCCTACACTAAAGTTTTAAATGCTGGAGGAGGCTTTTATAAAGGAGCAATCCATATAAGTGGTATTTCACAAATGAATATTCACAACTCAACAATAGCCAATAGCAAAACTAATGGTATATATATTGGTAGATATGCAACTGTAACAGAGAGTGATAATAGTTTCTCTGATAATATTGGTGAAGATATTTACAAAGAAAATTAATAGTTTAAAATAATAATCTCTAGGAGGAGTAGAGATTATTATGATATAAATTCTTTATTTCATCCCAAACAACCCAAATATTTTAATTAAAATAAGCAATATAATCATTCTCTTTTATCAACTTATACAATTTCAAAAATTCTAAAATTTTAGGCAAAATAAAAATTCTAAAGAAATAGGGCTAATAAGGACACTACCTATAAAGAGGGTTTATAAGAATATTATCTTTAAAGAGCATACAAAAGAGAGAAAAAGAGACCCCTAAGAGCTATCCTATATGAGTCTAAGTCTAAAGTGGGAGAAGTTGGAGTTTGAAATATATCTACGAAAAAATATCAGAATTAACCTACATTTAAAAAAACTTAGTATACAATTTCAATATTAGATTTTAAAAGATAGAAAGAGATGAGTGGAATCCCAAAGCCTAACAAACTAACAATTCCACTCGAAAGAGATTTTAGCTAAAAATCCCTGACAATCTCTTTTTATATCACAAGAGATGTTAGTAATTTGACTCTTGAAACTATTTTCAAGGAAAAATTATGTCTATAACACCATTACCAAACCATAAATTCACAAAAACAACAGTTCTTGATAGAGAATTTCGTATTAAATACAATTTAACAACTACACAAACAGAGATAATTGCTTATTTAGTTATGATTTCACAAAGTTGGAAAAATTTAATTCGTGTAGATGGATATTTTGTCATTCTTACAAATAAATTAGAACAAGATTTATTATTAGGTCAAAAAACAATAGAAGCTGCAATTACAAAATTTAAAAAACTTGGACTTATTGAGACTAAATTAGTAAAAGTGGAACAGTGGAGCTCTAATGAAAATTTTAGAGGTGTTAAACTAACTGATAAAAGTTTAAATTATAGTTTAAGCCATTATAAACCAGCAGTTCATCAAGAGATAGTTGACTTAAAAAAAGAAAATGAGAATATTAGAGTTAAAAATGATGAATTACTAATCAAAGATATGAAATTAGAAGATGAGCTTAAAGAGCATAGAGCCTATCGTCAAGCTATACAAATGCAAGATGATATAAACGAGAGTTTAGATGAATCAGTAAGAAAGAATTTGTATCTATTAGAAGAGCAAAAAGATGAGATAGAGCTTTTAAAATATCAACTTAAAAAAACTAAAGATGAGTTAGATTTAAAAATAGAAGAGATAGAAGATATAAAAAAATCATCAAATGTATCTCCTAAAAAAAAAGATGAAGATTTAGAGAAATTTATCAAAAAAATCATAAATCAATATTCTAAAACAGGCTTACCAATTTGTAATTCAGTTACAAATGAAGATAATTGGTTAAGAGAGGTAGTTTTTACGATAAATAGCTATCACAAACTCTCTTTTACCATAGAAGATGGAACAGAAAAACAAATTGTAAGCTCAAAAAAAATAGTAAACTTCTGGAGATGGTTATATGCCAATCAACATAGAGTTGGAGTAATCCTTGATACCAAAAATCCCCCTAATATTTCTCATTTAGATAACTTTATAGACCAATCTGTAATTCTTAACGAAAAAATTTGTTTAATTCATAAAATAAAAGCTGTAATTGGTGGAGTTCAAATAATTCTTGTTAATAATGATACTGGTCAGTTGATACAATTATATAATGGATTAGGAAATAAAGTTTCTGATTTAACCACAATAGAAAATTGGCTAAAAAAGAATGCCTTTTCTACTCGAGTTCTGGACGATGTAACTTAAATGAGTTGAGTAATTTTCTTTTTAAGTATCCTAAACTCTTGAATAGCATTTATAATATCTTGTTTATCCATAGGTTTAGTCAGTACAGTATTTGCACCTGCTTTTAGTAAATTTTCTTTTATAATATTATTTAGATAAGTTGTCATTACAAAAATAGGAATAGAATCAAACTTTTTCTCTATCTCAATTTTTCTAATGTTTTCTACCATCTTATATCCTCCTATTTGTTCATCAAGGAATAGAATATCAATATTATTAGAGTTAAATTTATTAATTCCATCTATACTATTGGATGTAGTAATAATATAAGTATTATAATCTTTTAAAATAAACTCTATAAATTTTGTTATAATTGGAGAATTATCAATAATAAGAATATTAAGAGTATCATCTATATTGTTATTATTTATAATTTCTATTTTTTTGTCTTCTTGTTCTAATGATGTCATTTTTACTGCTAAGTTTATAGATAGTTTTTCAAGATAATTAATATCTTTATGAGTAAATTCATCTTCACTCTTATATTCAGTTGCTACCCAGATTATAGAAATAATATTTTTATCTTCACTATTATCAAAAATAGGTACAAGTAGAATATCTTTTATTTTAGCATCTATAAAGTTGTCAACTTTTTGACGATAGATAGAATTTCTTCGTGCATGAGTAACTATGTGTGATGTTTTAGTCTCGTAGCATTTAAAAAGAATGCCATCTATCTCAGAACCAATAGGAATATCTATATCAAGAGTAGTTACTTTTATATTACTCTCTTTTGTATCTACCAAAAGGATAAAGACATATCTTTGAGAAGTAATATCCTTTATTATATTTTCATATAATGAGATTATATCTTTAAGTGATGATGATTTTGATATATTCTTTTTATATGAAAGAAATATTTTTTTTACTTCTTCTTTAGATAAATCCTTTTTCATATTGTTCATCTAATATCTCATATTTAAAGAGCTTCTTCAAATGCTTCAATACTATTAGGAATAGCAATACTTAAAAGTAAACCTAATTGAACCTTTTTACTATTAACTAAAATGCCCCATCTATAATCTCCTAAAGGAAGTATAATTACCATATGGTCACCCTCTAAATCCATTATATAATACTTACTTAGATTTGGGAAACGAGCACCTTTAAGTGTTTTCATAATATTGCTTGTTAGTTGATTAAAGAGTGCACTTGCTTTAGGTTGTGGATTATGTCCAGCTATCGACATGCCATCAGCAACTGTAAATATATCACAAGAGACAAGACCTTCACCTACATCATCTTTTAATACTTCAATTGCTTGATTTAATTTTTTAATATTCATGTTTAATTCCTTGTAAAATTTATACTCTTTATCTAATCATAAAAAAGATATGTAAAATAATAACACAAATAGAAGAATAGCTAACTAAAAGTTTTTTAAAATATATAGAAATTCACTCTAATCTTTTAAATAGTCACAAATATAACAATATTACATCATGATAACCTCTAGGAAGACTAGAGA
>FPHG01000045.1_pt1 | contig 32778 bp, 37 predicted proteins | sample 1057261 | NCBI WGS metagenome assembly FPHG01 (sample SAMEA4473298, study PRJEB15554) | hydrothermal vent metagenome | biome: marine basaltic hydrothermal vent biome; feature: marine hydrothermal vent; material: water | place: Pacific Ocean | collected 2011-06-14/2011-07-23 | depth 1709 m
AGAAGTATATATAATCGAAGAGAACAAAACAGAATGTACAAGGAATCTCTGATTTATACTGCTAAAAATGATGGAATTAAAGAGGGTATGGAGAGGGGGATAGAGAAAGGAATAGAAAAAGGAAAAATTGAGATTGCAAAAAAACTTTTAGCTCAAAATATTGATTTAGATATTATTGTAATTTCAACTGGACTTACTATTGAAGAGATTGAAAATCTAAGAGATTAAACTATATTGAATTCTATTTTATTTTTATCTAATAATTTAATATATAACTCAAAAATCTCTTCTGTTAACTCTTTATTATAAGATGCTATTGATATAGAAGTTTCCCATTTTCCATTATCATATTTTGGGAGAGAGGAGAACTCTATCTCTTTTGGCATATTATTCATTATATCTATAAATATAGTCTCTTTGCATTGAGCCAATAGAGTCTTTCTGTAATAAATCTTTTTACTTTTAAATAAATCTTTTGCAATTTTAGTAAGCATTGGATGACTCATCTCTGGAAACCCAGGGACAAAAAAGTATTTATCATCTAAAGAGAATGCAGGCATTCCATTAAACTCATTTGGTATAATTTTTATACCTTTTGGCAGTTCTGCCATATTAATAGGGTGGGGATAGGCTTTATCTCCCAGTTTATCTTCTATAATTTTTTTAACTTCTTTATTCGTATATAGTTTGCCATCTCTTAGTGCAACTGCTACACATTTTCTTGTATAGTCATCAGGAGTTGAACCTATACCTCCAAAGCTAAAGATTATACTATTTGGTTGAGATGCTAAAAATTTGATAGTTTGTATAATTAGAGCAGGGTCATCTTCTATAATAAATGAACCTGATAGTTTTCGTCCGTATTCTTTTAATAGATTAGATACAAAAGAGAAGTGTTTATCCTCTCTTCTTTTATTTAAAATTTCTGTTCCAATAATTAATGCAAATACTTTAGCCTCATTCACCTCTACTCCTCAATATAGTTTTTAAGTTTTCTTCCAACTTTAGGATGTTTAAGTTTTTTGATAGCAGAAGATTCAATCTGTCTAACCCTCTCTCTAGTTACATTTAATGCTTTTCCTATCTCTTCAAGAGTTCTATCACTCTCATCATTAAGAAGTCCAAAACGCATTCTAACTACAGCTTTCTCTCTATCATTTAGTTGGTCTAAAACATCATCAATTTGATTATTAAGGTCATCTTTTAATACGCTATCTGTTGGACTTAAAGTTGATTTATCTTCAATAAAATCCCCAAATCGTCCATCTTCTTCATCTCCAACAGGGGTCTCAAGACTCACAGGCTCTTTTGTGATTTTAATAACATTTTTAACTTTATCAACAGATAATCCAACCTCTTTAGCGATAGTATCTAAATCAGGCTCTTTACCAGTCTCTTGGAGATATTTTCTCATAATTTTATTAATTCTATTAATAGTCTCAATCATATGAATTGGTATTCTAATAGTTCTTGCTTGGTCTGCTATTGCTCTACTAATTGCTTGTCTAATCCACCAAGTAGCATAGGTTGAAAACTTATAACCTTTTTTATATTCAAACTTATCAACAGCTTTCATTAATCCAATATTTCCTTCTTGAATTAAATCTAAGAAAGGCAATCCACGATTAGTATATCTCTTGGCTATTGAAACAACTAGTCTAAGGTTAGATTTCGCCATTCTTGTTTTAGCTTTTTCACTTGTTTTCTTACCTTGTCTAATTTGATTTAAAATATCTTCAAGCTTTTTAGGGTCAAGATTAAAACTATTTTTACTTGCCTCTCTCGTCTCAAAAAGTTTTTTAATTTCTACATAAGTGCTAACCATTGTAGTTTCTGGCACAGCATTAGATATATCCTCTTTATCCATATTGATAATATCATTTAATATTTTTTTGTGATTATCTTTCAAAAAATCATTAAACAAAGGTAGTTTATACTCAAGTCTTCTAAGCTCTTTATCAAAAGAGTCATCACTTCTTAATGCAGTCTCCATAGCTTTAACAAGTTCATTAATTAATTTACTTGTTGGCCCTAATTCAAGTAGAGATTTTTTTAATTGTTCTTTTTTATATGCTACTTTAAGTCTTTCGTGCATAATTTTATATTCATCTGTCTCATTATCTAAGATTTTTTGAAGTTCATCTCTCTCTTTCATCCACTCTTTTTTAGATTTTTCTACAAGTTTAAAACTATCTACAACCTGTTTTACCCTTTTATTATCTTTTGGAGGAGTTTTACCATTTACTTTAGTCTCATCTTCATCGCTATCTGTATCATCAGTTCCACTATCTTCAAAACTTTTAAATAGCTCTTTAACTCTTCTTTCTCTATTTAAAAGAGGTTCTCTATAATTAATAATATAATTTATCAGATAAGGGACAGAACATATTGCATCAATAATAACATCTTCACCACTCTCTATCTGTTTACTAAGATATATCTCTTCCTCTTTTGTTAATAATGGAATTTTACCCATTTCTCTAAGATACATTCTTACAGGGCTATCACTTCGACTCCACTCTAATAACTCTTTCTCTTTAGTAAAGTCAAATTCATCTTCTCCACTATTTTCTGTAAATTTTTTCCTAGCAATTTCCCCTCTTTTTTTCTCTTTTGCTGTGAGTAGTTTTGCGTATTCAGAAGCAGATAATATATTTATATTATAAGATGATGATAGTTGAGATATTTTTTTTGCTTGAGCAAAGGTTATCTGTTTATTAAACTCTTGTGCAATATTCTCTAAAGTAATTGCCTCACTTTTTTTTGCTGTTTTAAAAAGTTCTTCTATTTTTTTCATTGTCTCTTTTATTGCCATATCAAAGTCACCCTTATATATTACTATTTCTATTTTGGAATCTTAATACATTATACCGAAATATCATAAATAAATAACTCTTTAAGTAGTAGTTTTATTATTTTTAATATATAATTATTAGGCGTATTTGTTTATTTTGGACTTTTTTGCTAAAATAACAAAAATAATCATTAGGGTTTAACCCAAGAAAGGAACATACTTTGCAAGGTAAAGTTTGGAAATTTGGAGACAATATTGATACAGATTTAATTATCGCAGCTCGTTATTTAAACAGTAGTGAACCTAGTCATTTAGCTAAATATATAATGGAGGATGCAGACCCAGAGTTTGTATCTAAAATGAGTAAGGGTGATATTATTGTTGCTGGTGAAAATTTTGGCTGTGGAAGTAGCCGTGAACATGCACCTATTGCTCTTAAATCAGCAGGGATTAGTGCTATTATTGCACCAACTTTTGCAAGAATTTTTTATAGAAATGCATTTAATATGGGGTTACCAATTTTTGAGCTTAAAGAGGCTTCAGAGATAAATGAAGGTGATGTAGTTAAAATTGATATGGTTGCTGGAGAGGTTATTAATATCTCTCAAGCAAAAACTTATAAATTTGTAGCAATTCCAGAATTTATGCAAGAGTTAGTAGATGCTGGTGGATTAATACAGTTTGCCAAAAATGAAATTGCTAGTCAAAAAAATCAAGGATAATATTATGGGTATGAATAAAAGCTATAAAATTGGGGTTATTAAGGGTGATGGTATTGGTCCAGAGATTATTGATGAGGCTATCAAAGTTCTTGATGCAGTATCTGTGGCACAAGGATTTAATATTAAATATGAAGAATTTTTATTAGGTGGTAGTGCTATTGATGCAACAGGTGTTCCTCTTCCTGATGAGACAATAAAAGGTGTTAAAACTTGTGATGCTGTACTATTTGGTGCTATTGGTGGACCTAAGTGGGATAATTTAGAGAGACATCTTAGACCAGAAACTGGACTTTTAGGATTAAGAAAAGAGATGGGTACATTTGCAAACTTAAGACCTGCTACGGTATATGACGAACTTGTTAATGCCTCTACACTAAAAGCATCAGTTATTAAGGGTGTTGATATTATGGTTGTCCGAGAGTTGACAGGTGGTATTTATTTTGGAGAACCGAGAGAGTTAAATGAGAATATGGCATTTAATACTATGGTTTACTCAAGAGATGAAGTAGAGAGAATTGCTAAAGTTGCTTTTGAAATTGCTATGAAGAGAGATAAAAGAATATGTTCTGTTGATAAAGCAAATGTATTAGAAGTTAGTCAATTTTGGCGTGAAATAGTTGAAAAGATGTCATTAGATTACCCAGAAGTTGAGTTAACTCATATGTATGTAGATAATGCATCTATGCAATTAATTAGAAATCCAAAACAGTTTGATGTTATTTTAACAGGAAATATATTTGGAGATATTTTATCTGATGCTGCAAGTATGCTTAGTGGTTCTATCGGATTACTTCCAAGTGCTAGTACAGGTCGAGGTGTTGGATTATTTGAGCCTATTCATGGTTCAGCACCAGATATTGCTGGGCAAGGTATTGCAAATCCTTTAGCAACAATATCAAGTGCTAGTATGATGTTGAGATACGCACTAGGAGAGAATGGAGCATCGGATAAAATTGATGATGCAATTAAAAAGGCTCTTCAAGATGGATATAGAACAGGTGATTTAGGTGATTTTGATGCCAAAGAGATAGTATCTTGTTCTCAAATGGGTGATATAATTGCTGATTACTCTTCAAAATAATTGAGAATATTATGCTAAAAAAGGCTAGAGTCTTAATTGATTGTGAAGATGCAAAGGGATTAGTTTATCTAATCTCTAAAGTTTTCTATGACAGAGGTCTCAATATTGATAATAACCGTGAATTTGTAGATAAAGAGACAAATAGATTTTTTATGCGTACGGTTGTTTCAGGAGAGTTCTCTTATAGTGAATTAAAAAATGCTTTAGTAGAGGTGTCTCCAAAAAATTCAATTATTAAAATTATTGAACCAAAAGATAAAAATATTATTCTTATGGCAACAAAAGAGTCTCACTGTTTAGGAGATATTCTTATTCGATGGAGTTCTAATGAATTAGATGCTAATATTTTGGCAGTTATCGCTAATCATAATGATTTAGAAGAGCTTACCAAAAAATTTGATATTCCGTTTATATATGTTTCAGCAGAGAATTTAGAACGAGAAGAGCATGAGAATATAATTATAGAAAAACTTAATGATTTTGATTTTGATTATATAGTTTTAGCTAAATATATGCGTATTCTTAGTTCACAATTTGTATTAAAATACAATAAAAGAATTATAAATATTCATCACTCATTTTTACCTGCATTCATAGGTGCAAATCCATATAAACAAGCATATAAAAGAGGTGTTAAAATTATAGGTGCTACTGCTCATTTTGTTACTAATGATTTAGATGAAGGTCCTATTATATATCAAGATGTAATATCAGTAAATCACCGTTTTGAGTGGAGAGATATGCAAAAAGCTGGAAGAGATGTTGAAAAAATTGTTTTATCAAGAGCATTATCTTTTGTACTTAATGACCGTGTATTTATTCATGGGAATAAAACAGTTTTATTTTAGGAGACAAATATGTTTAATATAGTTTTAGTAAATCCACAAATTCCACCTAATACAGGAACGATAGGTAGATTATGCGTTAATCTTAATGCCACTCTACATCTAATAAAACCATTAGGATTTGATATTGACGATAAAGCAGTTAAAAGAGCAGGGTTAGATTATTGGGATAAATTAAATCTTTATGTTTGGGAAGATTTTGATAGTTTTTTAGCAGAACATCCAATAGATAATAATACTCATTTAGCAACAACAAAAACAGATAAGATATATTTTAATGCATCATTTAATAGAGGTGATTATATACTATTTGGCTCAGAGACAAAAGGTATTGACGAAAAAGTTCTTTTAGATAATCCTGAAAAATGTATAACTATTCCAATGGGTGGAGCAGGAAGAAGTCTTAATCTCGGAGTGAGTGTAGGTATCGTAACTTATGAGGCACTTCGTCAAAACTATGAAGGATTTGAAAAAATATCCATAAGCAATAAATTAGAGGAGAGTGTATGCCCATAGGTGATATTCTATATATAATTTCTGCAATATTATTTGCATTTATAACTTTTATTATCATTAGAAACTATTATAGAAATAAATTTAATGATAAAGGTCAAAGAATGGATATGCTAGATGAGTATGAAAAAGATGTAAATGAGCGATAATATAAATATAAATATCAATCAAGTATCTTGGAAAGAGTTAGGAGATATTACTATTTTAGTTGTAGAAGATGACCCATTCAACCAACTGTTAGTTAAATCTTTATTAAAAAAATTTTCTGAAATTCATATTATAGAAGCTTATGATGGGGCTGAAGCATTAAAAATCATTCTAACAAATATAAAAATAGACATTATTTTATTAGATTTACATATGCCAACTATGAATGGTTATGAGTTTTTAGAAGAGCTTAAAAAAGATGATAAATCATATTTAGTACCTATTATTTTTGCGATGACAACAGATGAAAATGAAAAGAGAAAATTATACTCTCATGGTGTAGATGGTTTTATCTCGAAACCATTTAATATAGAAGAGTTAGAGATAAAGATTTATAGTGCAATTAAATCTAAAATAGAAAAGGCAAAAGATAAATCTCTATTTCATACAAATGATGATATAGAAAATTCTCAAAAAGATTTCTTTTGTAGAATGGTAGAAGTTAAAAATAAATCAAATATAGATATTAAATTTCAGAATGAAGTGATAGCTACTATTGCAAAAGAGTTTGCATTGCTTCTTGGATATAATTTTAAAGTTGCATCTAATATCTATTGTGCATCTAAAATTAGAGATATAGGATTAATTGGGTTTAATCAAGATATGAAATTGGATATAAAATTTTCAATAGAAGATAAAAAAAAATATAATGAATATATTTTATGTGGGTATAAAATGATGAATAGTCATATTGAAACAAATTTTTTAAAAATAACAAAAAAAATTATTTTGCAATATAGAGAATCTTATGATGGTTCAGGCACTCCATCTCAATTAAAATTTTCTCAGATTAGTAAAAAAGCTATGATTGTAGGAATGGCAGAGACCTTTGAAGCACTTTTATCTATTCGAGAATATAGAGATAAAAAAGTTTATAGTTCTCAAGAGACATATAATGTTTTTAAATATGAAAGTGGCAAGAGATTTTCTCCAGAGTTAACAAAAGTGTTTTTAAAAAATTTTTATACTTTTATTAAATTAAGAAAACAAATATTATTAAAATAATAATAAAGTATGCTATAATTATTTATAATAATACTATTTAAAAAGTATCTAAAGGGGTAAAATTATGAAAAGTACATTGATTAATGCTTATTCAATAGAAGATTTAATTGAAGAGATTGAAGAGAAAATTGAAGATGGTTTTAATCCATCTTTAGCATTTATATATATATCGGTAGCTTATGATATACGAAAATTAATTGCAGAGTTAAATAAATATCCATTTATAATTTTTGGGTCAACAACTGTTGGTGAAGTATTTGCAGACGAAGAGTTTGGAGTTAATGAAAAAGAGGAGAGCATAGTATGTATGCTTGTGGATATAAAATCCGACTCTATGGCATTAAAACTTCTATCTGTTGATGGTGATGATTATTATGGTGTGGGTGAAACAATTGGAAGTTGGTCAAGAGAACAATTTAGTGATACTACAATAATTACTGTAACCTCTGGATTAGCATTTGATAATGATGCTTATGTGCAAGGTATACTCTCTACGGGTGTAGTATATGCATTTGGAGGTTCTGCTGGAGATGATTTAATTTTAAAAGATACATTTGTATTTTCAGGGCAGAATTTCAGTAGTCACGGCGTTATTGCATTAGCTTTAGATAATAGTAAAATAGATATTATTGGTTCACGAGCTTTTGGTTGGGTTGGTATTGGAAAAGAGAAAATTGTAACAAAAGCAAGTAAAAATATAGTATATGAGATAGATAATAGACCTGCTATTGATTTTTATAAAAGATACTTACTTATAGATACTATTGATATGCCACAAACAGGTATAGAGTATCCACTAGAAGTTACAATGCGTAATGGTCAAGTTGTTTTTCGTGCAGTATTAGATATAAATGAAGATGATGGTTCTCTTGTTTTTGCAGGACATGTTGAAGAGAAATCAAGAGTTAGAATATCAGCTCCAGAGGGTAAAGAGATTATAGCCCATGTTGATAGAAGTATTAGAAAAGCTAAAAAAGATGCAGGTGGTTTTAAACCAGAGTTATCTTTAGTATTTCCTTGTTGTTCAAGAAAACAAGTTTTGGGTGCATTAACTAGCCAAGAGATAGAGGTTGCTTATAATGCTTCTGGTTGTCCTATGGTTGGTTTTTTTGCGTATGGAGAGATTGGTGCATTCCCTGGTGGATATGGATTTCATAATGAGACATTTGTCACAGCTTTATTGAGAGAAAAGGATTAAAATATGTTAATAGATTCTATTAAAAAACTTATAAATTCACTGCCCGAGTCAGATAATAAAAAAATGCTTGGCAGAAAGATAAAAATTTTAGACAAAGATATAGTTAGAACAAAAGCTAAATATTTAAAAGCAAATGAAGATAAATTAACAATATCTCACCTTTTGGCAAAAGTCAACCGTGAGCTTGAAGAGTCTTTAGATAATGAAAAAAGATTTATTGCATCAGTTAGTCACGAATTGAGAACACCTCTTACAGCTATTCTTGGATATAGTGAACTACTTGATGATACAGCTTTAAATAATAAGCAGAAGAGATATTTAGGAAACATTGTTCAAAGTTCAGACCATCTTTTAGCACTTATTAGTGACCTTTTAGATGTTGCAAAATTGGAAGATAATAGAATAGAGTTATCCCCAAAAGAGTTTGATTTAGATGATGTATTAAATGATTGTGCATCTCTTATTAAATCAAAAATAGCTGATGGTGTAGATTTTTTTACAGATATTCCACTCTTAGATTATCCTGTTATATCTGATGACAAAAGAGTTAAACAAATCTTTATTAATCTTTTGTCTAATGCCTCTAAATTTACAAAAAGAGGTTCAATCCGTTTTTATATTAAGAGTGTAGAGGAGTTAGTGGATAATAGAGTTAAATTTGTTATTAATGTTGACGATACAGGTGATGGTATTCCAGATGAGGTTGCAAATACTCTATTTGACCCTTTTCAATCAACAGATAAAACTCAAGGTACAGGATTAGGTCTTTATATATCTCAACAACTTGCAAGATTGATGGACGGTGAAATAGTAGTTGAATCTAAGATGGGTGTTGGAAGTAGTTTTAGTGTAACTATTATTATGGAAAAATCATCTAAAAAAGAGGTTGGAGTAGAGCTTAAAGGTGCAAATATTATGATGTTTGCAGATAAAGATGATTTTGTAGACAAAGTATCAAAAGAGTTTATGGGATTGAATGTTAATTTCCAAAATTATTCTATACAAAATTCTGATATTACTACATCTTTGGTACAAATGGTTGTTAGTGGTCGATTTTATGATATGGCTATATTTGATATGGATGTATTTCAAAACAATACAAATTATATCGCTGGAACACTGAAAGCGATTAATCCAGATATTAAATTAGTAGCATTATTAAAAGAGGATAGTGATAAACATCTAGGTGAGTTTGATGAGGTTATACATAAACCTATTCCATATCAGAGATTTGTTAAACAGATAGAGAGTATCTATTCTAAAGAGTTCTTTGGAGAAGAAGCAGAAGTTGATTACTCTAAATTGGATATTTTAATTGTTGAAGATGTAGAGCTAAATAGAGAGTATGAAAAAGAGATGTTAAATAACTTCTTCTCTATATCTTGTGATACGGCTGTTAATGGGCAAGATGCTGTTAATAAAGTTAAAGATAAAAGTTATGATGCTGTTTTAATGGATATGAGAATGCCTGTTATGGACGGACTAGAAGCAACTAGAGAGATTAGAAAATTTAATAAAGATATTCCGATTATATGTATGAGTGCAAATGTATATAAAGAGGATAAGATGGCTGCTCAAGAGTCTGGAATGGACGACTTTATTGAGAAGCCATTAGAGAGAAAAGATATAGAAAATAAACTTATGAAGCTTTTAAATAATGAGTTTGTATCACACCATGATTTTGTAGTAGATGATATAGAAGAAGAGGTAGAAACTATCTCAGTTTTACCAGATAAAATTAAGATAGAAGAGACTGCAGAAGTAATAGATGATGAAATCATAGAGAGTAAAATGAGTGGTCTTGAGATGAAAACCATGATTATTAAACATTTAGAGAGTAACTTTAATTCAGATATTTCTAATAAATTATTTCTAAAAGCTATGGATAGTATTATTGAATATGTAAAAAGAATAGAGAGCAACTTTGAAATAAAAGATATTCCTGCACTAGTTGAAGATTTCCATATTTTAAAAGGTGTATGTTCAAATATTGGTCTTCACGATATAGCATCAAGAGCAGGTGAGCTTCAAAAATTATCTGAAAATGGAGATTTCCTTCCAATATATCAACCTAAGAATCAATTAGTTTCAGAGCTAAAATTACTTATAAATGAGGTTAATTAAATGGATGATAAGATGATTACTGACTGGGCTGGATTAGGAAAAGTATCTATTCTTAGTGTTGAAGATGATAGTTTTAATCAAGAGTTAGCTTCGGCTGTATTTGCAGAGTTTGAGGATATTAAAATAATACAAGCTTCTAATGGTAAAGAAGCTTTGGTGAAATTAGCAGAGAATCATATAGATGCAATACTTTTAGACCTTATGATGCCTCAAATGAATGGATTTGAAACTCTCGAAGAGATAAAAAGAAACTCTAATTATAAATCTATACCTGTTATAGTTGTAACTTCAAAAGAGGAAGAGAAGAGAAGAACTTATAAATTGGGTGCAAATGATTTTATATCAAAACCATATAGTCCAATGGAGTTAAAGCTTAGAGTATTTAATCATCTGAATATAAAAAGATTTTCTGACTTAATAGATGATATTCAAGATAATTTACAAAACAACAATAACTCTTCTTCTATTAATATGTATGACTTAAGAGAGAGTTTAAGAATAGCTGATAGTTCACAAAAGCAACTTTTATCAAAACTAGGTGCTTTAGCACACTCTAATATGGAAGAGGGGAGACATAACTCTAAAAGATTAAGTGAATATGTTACTCTTCTATCAAGATTATATGGTTTAAGTAATAAAGAGATAGATAATATATCTCACTCTATGTCAATTTATGATATTGGACTTTTGCAAATAGATAAAGATAAACTTATGAGAGGTGATAGCAAAGAGTATCAAACTCACCCTACTTTAGGATTATTAATATTAGATGGATTAGAAGATACCAATTTAATTAAAATGGCAAAAATTATTACGCTTAACCACCACGAAAATTGGGACGGAAGTGGTTATCCAAATGGTGTAAAGGGTGAAGATATATCAATATATGCGAGAATAGCGACTATTGCAGATTATTTTGATGAGTTAACTGTACCTAGAATATATAACGAAAATGTATTAAATTCAATTGATGCACTTGAGGTTATGAGACGAGATAGAGGTCTAAAATTAGACCCTAATCTTTTAGATATGTTTATAGCTAATTTTGAACAATTTCGTGATATTAAGAATAGATTGACTTAGAGATTAATCTTTTATTAAATGCCACAATATACCAATATATTCGTGCCAAGCCTTCTCTGTTTTTCTCATTTGTGTAGGAGATGGTATTGAAAATATACCATCAGTATCTTCAATCTGAAAATCACTTGGAGCAGGTATCGGATTCAATCCCATAGATTTAAATAATAACATAGAACGAGGAAGATGATAGGCAGAAGTCACAAGAATAAATGGTTGCTCTGTACCTATTAATTTTTTAAGTGCTAAAGCCTCCTCTTCTGTATCTTTTGGTGACTTATTCATAATAATATCATCTTTATCTACTCCACAAGATATAAGACGAATTTGTGTCTCTTCTGCCTCACTAATCTTTTTTAAAATAGAACGCCCAGAAGTTATTATTTTTAGGTTTGGAATTTTATGATATAGTCTCATAATTTCCCATGTTCGAGAATCAATACCCCCACCTAATATTAGAGCATATTTAATATTTTTAGGAATATTATCGGTATTTAAAATAGGATATTTTCTTTCTAGTGGAGATATTAAAAAATTTGCAAAAGGGGCATAAGATATTAATATTATCCATACAAAACTAATTGTTAATATCTTTTTTGCTCTTTTGATTTTATTATGATAAAGATACCATAATCCAACCATACCAATAATGAACCACCAAGATGATGGCATCAGTAATATTGATACAATTTTTTTTATAATAAAAGCTATTAAATTTAAATTAAATTCCATCTACTCTTAAAAGTTTAGTTTTTCCTGTCATTAAATCTATTGTCATAGCCATTCTTTTAAATACACTCTCTTGTCTATATTCAAGATTATGTTTTGCACATATCTCTTTTATAATAGGTTGAGTCTTTTGATAAAAACTTAAAGGCATATCAGGAAATATATGATGCTCTACTTGATAATTTAAAAATCCGTGTAAAAAGTCATTCCAATCTGAACCTGTATTATAATTTACGCTACCCATAATTTGTCTTAAATAAAATTCACCTTTACCTTCGTATGGTTCATTAAACATATAAATATCTTCAGCAGAATGATTTGGTACAATTACTAGGAATGAGTGTAAATTAGCTAAAACTTCAGCCATTATAACTATTATTAATGCATTGATAACTCCATTAAATCCAAATGGAATAAATAGTGCAGGAATAATAATAAATTTAATACTAAAATATGGTAAATAATAATCCATCCATAAATCAAATCCAAAAGGTTTTCTAGGGTCATATTCATAATCTAATATCTCTAATTTATTATCTTCTTTTAGTTTTTTATTTTTTAAAATTCTAAGAGTATTTGGTGCATAATATGTATATTTCCAAGTTCCAGCAAAAATATAAACAAATACGGTTCTAATCCACATAGGTGTTTTTGTTTTAATTAGCCACTGCATATTTCTCTCTACATTATCAGGGTCATCTAATTCTCCTAAATGGTAGTGATGCATAATATTATGTTCATAACTCCACGCATCAGGTGTCATCCAATCTAGCCAATCAAGAAATCGTCTATTTCCTTTTGCATAATATTTTTTCATATATTTTTGTGGTACATTTGGAACTTTATCATAAGCTCCGTGAAGAACTGGATGTGTAACATTAGCCCATCTTGCTACATTTCCTGTACTAATTAATATGGCAGATAATATAGCTAAAGACCAAAAGAGTATACTTGGTATTCCGTGTAAAACAAGCTCAGCTAAACTAATAATTGCAATTAAAAAATAGCCAGAAAATGTAAAGCTTCTACCCCATCTTTCCATTTTTAATAAATGGTCAAAATCTTCTTGATTCGGTGTCCCTATTTTTTCTTTAGCCTCTTCAATATCTTTCTGAAGTTGCTCTTTATCAATATCCTCATATCGTGCGTACTCTGTCGCCATACTCTCTCCTTGTTTAAGTTAGTAAAGTAAATTTATACATTACTCTTACTTATATATATCTTAATCTTTTAATAATTTATGCTATAATAAAATAGAATTAATATAATGTAGGGGATTTGAGTGACTTTTAATTTTAAAAAAGAGGATAATAGATTATTAGTATTATTATTAATAACGGATTTAGTTTTTATGATTGTTCATTTTATATATAGAATTGATGCAGTATATAGTATGGATATTATCTCAAATAATCCATTGTTTTCTATTGAAAAAGATTGGGGATATTCAGAAATATTTCAGTATATAAAAGAGTATTGGGTAATTATCTTATTAGTGATATTATCAATTAAAAATAAACATATTATATATTTTTCATGGACTCTATTATTTATATATTTATTATTAGATGACTCTTTACAAATTCATGAAAACTTTGGTAGTTACTTAGTAACTTATTTCGATATTCAACCAATGTTTAATTTGAGAGCTCAAGACTTAGGAGAACTTCTAGTAACAGCCTTCTCTGCATCTTTCTTATTCTCTTTCATAGCTATATCAACTTTTTTTAGCTCGAATAAAGAAAGAATATTATCTCTTCATATATTTATTCTTGTATTTTTATTAGCATTTTTTGGTGTAATTGTTGATATGCTTCATGAAGCTGTTCCTTGTTGTACTTCTATGTGGGCATTAATGGAAGATGGTGGAGAGATGATTATTATGAGTTTTATTTTATGGTATATTTTTGGATTTAAAGTTAATAATGATATAGATATTAATCTATTGACATATATGAAAAAAAGATTTTCAGAGTAATATTTTTTTCAATGTCTAAAAATAAATATCTGAAAATAAAAATAACTGAAAATATTATTAATATAAACTCTATGGGTGATTGGACTTTAGAGAATGAAAAGGATATTGAAAAAGAGTTAAGGGGTATAACCTCATCTCAAAATATCGTTTGGGATTTCTCTAATGTAAAATCTTTTGATAGTGTTGGTATACTTCTTTTTATAATATTTTATAAACAATTTAGTAAAAGTGCGAAAGTAACTGTTACGGGATATACCACCGAGCAGAAAAAATTATATAATTTATTAGTGGTAAATTATAGTAGCAAAACTATTAAAGAGAAAAGTGATAATATATTATCAAATATTGGTAAACTTGCTATTTCATCTTATATGGAATTTGTCTCATTTTTAAATTTTCTAGGATATTTATTTACCTCTTTTTTAAGATTTTTTATTAAACCTTCTAATTTTAGATATAAAGAGACAATGTATCATATTCAGCGTTCAGGAATAAATGCTATTTTTATTATTGCACTCACCTCTTTTTTAGTTGGACTTGTTATCTCTTATCAAAGTGCTGTTGAGTTAGCTAAGTTTGGTGCAGATATTTTTATTGTTGATATGGCTGGAATATCTATAACAAGAGAGTTAGCTCCAATGATTACAGCGATAGTTGTTGCAGGTAGAAGTGGTTCGGCTTATACTGCTCAAATAGGTGCTATGAAGATAACTGAAGAGATTTCTGCTATGCGAACAATGGGTTTTGACCCATACTATTTTTTAGTTATTCCAAGAGTAATAGCTTTAATGATTTCTCTTCCTTTATTAATATTCTTTGCTGATATTATTGGAATTATGGGAAGTATGTTTGCTGCTAAAATGGAACTTAATATATCATATATTCAATTTATAGATAGACTTCAAGATGTGTTAGATGTTAAACATTTTTGGATTGGAATTATTAAAGGACCAGTTTTTGCAATTTTAATAGCCTCCATAGGCTCTTTCCGTGGTTTTCAGGTATCTAATGATACAGAGAGTATAGGTACTCAAACAACGGCTAGTGTAGTTAATTCGATATTTTTTGTAATAGCTTTTGATGCTCTTATATCTATTCTTTTAACACAATGGGGAATCTAAAAGATGATAAAAGCTCATAATATTATTACAAGATTTGGAGATAGAACAATTCATAATGGTGTTAACTTTCATATTAATAGAGGTGAAATTTATGGTATACTAGGAGAGAGTGGAAGTGGCAAATCTGTATTAATGAAACAGATGATTATGTTATTATCTCCAACCAATGGAAATATGGAAGTTCTAGGGTATGATTTAAATCATATAGAGTATAAAGATGCTCAAAAATTGCGTAAACAGTGGGGAGTTCTTTTTCAGTTTGGTGCAATGTTTTCATCTTTAAGTGTAGCAGATAATATTAAGCTTCAGTTGACAGAGTATACAGATATTAGCTCTTTTATGTGCAATGAAATAGTTAAAACTAAAATTAGTATGGTGGGATTACCTCTTGAGGTTGGAGGATTATATCCATCTGAACTTAGTGGAGGAATGATTAAGAGAGCCTCTTTAGCAAGGGCATTGGTTATGAACCCTAAGCTTCTATTTTTAGATGAACCAACTTCAGGGCTTGACCCAATTGGAGCTAGAAATTTTGATAAGCTTATTTTAGAACTTAGGGATATTTTTGGAATAACTGTTGTTGTTATAACTCACGATTTGGATTCTATTTCGTCTATTATTGATAGATTTTGTGTATTAGCAGATAAAGTAGTTGTAGCAGAAGGAAGTTTAGATGAGGTTTTAAAATCTAACCACCCTTTTGTAGAGAAATTTTTTAAAAATGATTATGCTAAAAGACATTTTAGTAAAAAAGATATTAGGATTTAAAATGTATAGTAAAGTAAATTATACACTTATTGGAGCATTTGTAGTTCTCTTTGTTGTAGCTATTATATCTTTTGCTTTTTGGTTAGGAAATAGGGGTATTCAAGATAATTATAGTTTATATCTATTAAGAGTTAAGGATTCAGTTACAGGATTATCTAAAGATTCTGGAATAAAAATGAAAGGTGTTGATATTGGAAGTATCAAATCAATATCTATTAATCCTAAAAATATAGAAGAGATTGATATTATATTAAAGATTAAAAATAGTATTCCAATTAAAGAGGATATGTTTGGTATTATAAAAATGTATGGTTTAACAGGATTATCTTATATAGATATATCGGGTGGTACAAATAATTCTGCTGTTTTAAAGTCAAAAAATGGCTCTTTACCTACAATTAAATCAGGTGTATCTCTTTTATCAAAATTAGGTAATAACTTAGAGGAAGTTATGGTTAAATTAGTAACTTTATTAGATAAAGGTCAACATCTTTTATCTGATAAAAATATAAAGAATTTTAGTAAAAGTTTAGATAATCTTCAAAAGCTATTAGAGAAAAGTTTGGTTCTGGAGTCACAAGCAATTGAGACTCTAAAAAAGGGAGAAGATACTCTTGTAGTTACACAAAAATCTATAAAAGATTTTAGTAAAGATTTTAACACAGTAAGTTCTAATATTAGTATAGCTACTAAAGATATTCATAAAGAGGTTATGCCATCAATTGAGAGTTTTACAAAGATGAGTAAAAGTATAGATAAAATGGTAAGAACATTTGAGAAGAGTGTTATTAGGGGAGATTACAATATGCAAAAAATTATGCATCCAATGATGATTGACCTTCAAGAGTTGTCAATTCAAATATCACAAATGGCAACAGAGTTTGAAGATAGTCCAAATGATATATTGTTTAAATCTACTACTTCACGCAAAGGACCGGGCGAATGAAATATTTACTATTATTAATATTATTATACGGTTGTAGTTCAAAAACAACACCTATTACAACTTATAGTTTAAATCCTCATATAAATATAAGACCGTATAAAAACAGTTTATATAAAAACAGTACGATAAAAGTCTCATATCCTACAAGTATAAATGGATTAATTGGAAAGCGAATGAAGTACAGTTATAATAATTCAGAAGAGGGTTTATACCAAAATGCAAGATGGAGTTCTCCTAGTGGACGATTATTATTAAATATATTCATTAAGGCTTTAGATAAAAGTAAAAATTTTAAATCAGTTTTAGATTATACCTCTTTAGTTAATGCAGATTATATTTTAGAGAGTGAGGTTTATGAATTCTCTCATAAAATTAGAGGAGATTCATCTTTAGCAGTTGTCTCTATCAAATTTAATCTTGTAGATAACAATAAGGTTTTAATAAAAAGTAAGAAGTTTTTATATGAGATACCGACAGATACATTTGATGCAGATGGTTATACAAAAGCAACTAGAGAAGCTATTCAAAAAATATCTTTGAAGATGTTGGAATGGTTAAGGTAGTTTAAGTTTTTTTAGATATTATTTTGTTACTAATAAAATTTATCAATAAGGAAATTTAGTATGATAGTAACAAATAAAGCTCCAGATTTCACAGCAACAGCCGTTTTAGGTAATAATCAAATAGTAGAAGATTTTAATTTATATGAAAATCTTGGGGAAAAAGGTGCAGTTTTATTCTTTTATCCTTTAGACTTTACTTTTGTATGTCCATCAGAGCTTATTGCTTTTGACCATAGATTAAAAGATTTTCAAGATAGAGGAATCAATGTAATTGGTTGTTCAATAGATTCTCAATTTAGCCATTTTGCTTGGAAAAATACACCTGTTAATGAAGGTGGTATCGGACAAGTTAAATATCCATTAGTTGCTGACCTTAACAAACAAATTGCTAGAGATTTTGATGTTTTATTAAATGAATCAGTAGCACTTAGAGGTTCTTTTTTAATTGATGCTGATGGTACAGTTAGACACGCAGTTGTAAATGATTTACCATTAGGTAGAAACATTGATGAGATGTTAAGAATGATTGATGCTATGTTATTTACTAATGAGCATGGTGAAGTTTGTCCTGCTGGTTGGGTAAAAGGTGATGAAGGTATGAAAGCAGACACAGAAGGTGTTGCAGATTATTTAGGAAAACACGCAGACGAACTATAATATTAAATATTATATCTAGTTGACTTCGGTCAACTATACCCCTTTTATAATTAGGAGGAAAACAATTATGAATTATATAAAAATATTAAAATCCTCAGGGTTAAAAGCCACACTTCAAAGATTAAGTATTTTAGAAATAATAGATACTAAAGGTCATATTAAAATTGATGATTTATATCAAGAGATGCATAAAATAAATCCAAAAATTTCATTAGCAACAGTTTATAAAAATATATTAACTATGATGGGGAAATCAGTTGTATTAGAAGTACCTATAATTGGTGGAAAATCATATTATGAGCTGAAAAAAGAGGACCATATTCATCTAATATGTAATATATGTAATAATATAAAAGATAAAGATATTAATAATTTAAATTTAAATGTTAATGAGTTGTCTAATAATTTTATTATATCTCACTCACAGCTAAATATATATGGAACTTGTCCAGAATGCAAAGCTTAAAATTATAATAATGTTGAATATATGAAAAAAGTAGCATATATAAGTGATAATATATATCTTACTCATAATCAAGGGATTCTTCATCCTGAGAGTCCAGAGCGTTTGGAGGCAATAGATATTGCTATCAAACCTCTTCAAGATGATTTATTATTATTATCACCTCTCTCTGTACCTTCAACTATTATAAGATTAGTTCATTCTCAATTTCATATAGATAATATCTATAATGCAAGTAATAATTCTGAATATATTGATAATGATACTTTCTGTTCTAAGAACTCATACAGTGTTGCATTAGAGGCAATTGGTGCAGGAATTAGAGCAGTTGATGGTATTTTAAGGGGAGAGTTTGATAGAGCATTTTGTGCAGTTAGACCTCCAGGGCATCATGCAACTCCAAATAAAGCTATGGGATTTTGTCTATTTAATAATTGTGCCATAACAGCAAGATATGCTCAATTTAATGGATACAATAGAGTTATGATTATAGATTTTGATGTTCATCATGGAAATGGAACACAAGATACATTCTATAATGATAATAGCGTATTTTATTTTAGTTCACATCAAGCTTTTAGTTATCCAAATACTGGGTTAGAAGATGAGATAGGTGAAGGAGAGGGACAAGGATATACAGCTAATTATCTAATGATGCCAAATAGTAGTGATGAAGAGCTTTTAGATATTTATAAAAATGAATTACCTAAAGCTTTTGAATTCTTTAAACCAGATATTTTATTGGTATCAGCAGGATATGATTTGCATGAGAGTGACCCATTGGCTATGTTAGATATAACAACAGAGGGAATCTCTAAAATGGTTAGATTAATTCTTGATGAGGCAGATATTCCATCAATTTTTATATTAGAGGGTGGATATGATGTAAAAGCATTAGGTGAAAATGTAAAAGTAACACTAGAAGAGATGATAAAATGATAATATTAAGAGTTTTATACATCGGCTAATACTAATGCAAAATCTACTTTAACATTATATTTTTTAAGAGTATCTCTCGCTTCGACTAGAGTTGTTCCTGTTGTAAGTATATCATCAATTAATATTACACTTATATCTCGTTCTCCTCTATATTTAAAGTCTCTTGGATTATTTTTTCTAAAACTAAGACTCTTTCCTGCATAATTTACTTGGTTTTGAGACAATAGAGAAGAGTGTAGGATATTTACACCTTTTATATTTATTTGGTGAGTCATACAAGCTATATGAGAATATCCATTTTTAACTCTCTCATCTACTCCTATTATATTCAACTCATCTGAACTATTTTTTTCTAAATTATACTTTTCTAAAAAAGGTTTAAAAGTTATATTTGCCAACTCTTTTAATACTCTAAATCCATCTGATTTATATTTTAATAAAAGTAAAGCTTCTATGGAAGAGTATCTATAAAAACTATAAATTTCTAAATTATCTATAATCTGTTTTTTAATATTTGGCTTTAGTATACTCTCTTTACACTTTTTACAAAATATTGGAATAGAAATAGAGTTACAGATATAACAACGCAAATCTTTTAACTCTCCTCAAACCAACTTAATTGTTTTCTTAAATTTACAACTTCTCCTACAACAAATAGGGCAGGGGTTGGTAAATCTTTTGCTAATTCCCAAACTGTCTCAAGTGTTCCAACTACTGTTTTTTCATCTTTAGTTGTTCCTCTACTTATAACTGCCACAGGACAATCTTTTGATTTACCTATATCTATCAGTTTTTTACAAATAGTTTTAAGTCTATGTAATCCCATTAGAAAAACTATCGTATCATCTGTTTTATAGTTTTCCCAAGGAATTTGTGAATGGTCTTTATTTTTGCTCTCGTGACCTGTTACTACTCTAAAAGATACAGTTACCCCTCTATGAGTTACAGGAATTCCTGCATATTCAGGTACTGCAATAGCTGATGTAATTCCAGGAATGAATTCAAATTTAATATCTCTTTCTCTAAGATATATACCCTCTTCTCCACCTCGTCCAAAGACAAAAGGGTCTCCACCTTTTAATCTTACGACAATATTATATTTTAAAGCATTTTGATATATAACTTCATTTATCTCATCTTGTGGCAGAGTATGGTGACTATCTTCTTTTCCTACATATACAAATTCACAACCACTTTTAGCCTCTTTTAGAATATCTGGATTAGCTAAACGGTCATAAATGATAACATCTGCCTCTTTAACTAATCTAAGAGCTTTAACAGTTAATAGTTCTATATCCCCCGGCCCTGCTCCTGTGAGATATACTTTACCCATTATTTATCGCCTTTTATTTCATAGATAAATATTCCTGATGGACTTTTTACTTGAAAAATTTCTCTCTCTAAAAACCACTCTTTTGTATTTATTACATTTACTTGATTTGTATCATTAACAGATACATATAGATAGTTGTCAAGATTAGACCATCTTAAGTGTAATACTTTACCAGTGAATGTAAACTCTTTTATAATTTTTAAAGTAGTTGTATCTATAATTTGAATAGTTGGAAAATCTTTTCCAGAGAATGTAACTGCTAGATATTTTTTATCTGGACTCAATGCTGTAAAAACAGGCAATCCTTTAACTGTTATATTTTGAATAAAATTAAATTTAGGGTCATAAACCATAACTTTATTATCTCCAACTGCTGGAATAAATATCTGTTTTTCTCCAATACTCCAAAAACCAAAATGTGGAACTTTTAGAACAGGTCTACTGTTTTCTGCTGATATTTTAATATTTCTGAATGTCATTGTAGTCAAATCTAATACACCAAATGATTTACTTAAAAAGAAACCGACTATATAATTATTATCTTTAATCATTGCATCAAATGGCATTTTGCCAACTTTAAACTCTTTGAATATCTGAAAGTTTGGAGTTCCATTTCCAATATTTTGATTTTTTAGAACAGTTACCTTATCTTTGTCCATCTGTGCAAATATCAAATAATCTTTATATATTTTTATACCAACATTTTTAGAACCTGTTTTAATTTTATTAATAGGTTGAAGCTCTCTAGTTAAAATATCAACTGACTTATCATCATAATTTGCAACTGCTACAAAGTTTTCACCGATTACAAATCCAATAGCAGATTTACTTGTTTTATACTCACTTAAAATCTTTTCACTTATTGGGTCAAATTTAATAACAAACCCATCTCTACTAATTAAATAGGCATCATTATCTTTAAATTTAATAATTCCGTGGTTCATATTGTGAACATCTTTAATATGAGACTTTGTTAAACCTTGATTAATTACAGCTATTGATGAAGATTCTCTCTCAACTACAAAAATTTTCTCTTTATCATTTGGAACACCTGCCCATACTACTCCATTTAATAGTATAGCTAATATAATTTTTTTCATAAAACTTTTCCTTTTATATATTTTACTCTATCTCTCCAACAAAATAAAATTCATTTAAACCATCTAAAAAAGATATTAACAGTTCATCTGAACATAATTTGAAGTTTTTATTATTCTCATTTCTAAACAGTGAAGATAGTTGTTGTTTTGTAAGCTCAATATCTGCTAATCCAAAAATAATTTCTATCTCACTCTCTTTTAACTCTAGTGCTATACGAAGTTTTTTTAAGATGAGGTTGTTTGTTAGTTCAATAACCTCATCATCTCTTTTTTTAGAACTCTTACCTCTCTTAAATATAATAAGAGCATCTATAAAAGTTCCAAGTTCTTCATAATTACATATCTCAAAACCATCATCTTGACTTTTTTTAAGTAAATTCTCTAAATGTAGAGGTAACATATTATAATTACCAATAGAGTAAATCTTTATAATCTTCTCATTGTCTAAATCTAAGGCTGTTGTTATTTTATATAAAATTTCATTAGTTAAGTTTAACATAAATTAATTATTTCTTTAGTTTTACATCACATAAAGATGCTTTAATAATTGTACTAAATTTAATAGTTACATCACTCCAAGTTTTACCTTTATGCAAATCAAAACAACTTTTATTAATAGATTTTAATGCAGAGATTGCTCCAAAGTCAGCTAAATCAATATCTCCTTCTGCACTAAATTTATTATCTTTATATTCGTATCTCATAGGAATTAAAAGAGTTTTTTTGTTAAAAGTTAAAGATATAGTTACAACACCTCTTCTTGGTTCATTTTTCAATCTTTTAGATGCTTTAATATCTGTAATCAGACCCTCGACTTGATTGTCTGAGAGTTTATCAAAAAAGAATTTAACTAAAGTTTCATCTCTAGCTGGATTTTTTGTATCTATTTTTCTAGTATCAATAGTTACTTTAGACCCAACTAAAAGTTCTCTGAAATTTTTACCTTCTAATTTATTTGGGCTATAAGATACATCTGTAAACTCTCCACCAACACCAATTTTTGCTAAAGTTTTATACGCTTTCCAATTTACATTAAGTTGATTTGTTTGAGTTAAAAGACAACCACCTGCCTGACTTAAACTATATGCTGTAGCCATTGCTAAAATTATTTTTTTCATATTTTTCCCTATTTTTTATTATTCTGTCTGATTATTATCAGAGACTTCTGAAGCTAATGTTTGTAGTGCTATATGAGCTTTTCTAATTATCTCTAAGCACTGTTTATCTTTAATATTATGTTTCAATGTAAAATATTCTGGATTTGTATAAGATACCCAACTTCTTCCCTCATAATCTGAATTAAATAACATTTTAAGAGGTAAATCCATTCCCATACTAGGATTACATTTCATAAGTAATGAACCCATTTTAGGATTACCAAATACAACCACAGTCTCTGGTAATATATGTAGATTTACATTTTTAGCATTTTGTGCATGGTCTATAATCTGAAAAAGAGACAATCCATTCTCATCTAATAATTTCTCAAATCTATCAACGCCATCTTTTACACTATATCTACTCTCAACAACTTCAATAAACGCTCCTTTACTTCGGCTAGTAGTGCTATTACTATCTCCATCACTACTACAACCTCGTATTGCCATAACACTATAAACTATTAAAGATATAAGTATTGTCCATGATATTAATTTTTTCATTTTTTAATACCTAAACATTAAACCTGAAATGCATAACATCGCCATCTTGAACAATATACTCTTTACCCTCTAGTCTCATTTTCCCTGCATCTTTAGCTCCAGCCTCACCTTTAAACTCTATAAAATCATTATAAGATATAACCTCTGCTCTAATAAATCCTTTCTCAAAATCATTATGAATAACAGCAGCAGACTTTGGAGCAGTTGTATTTTTTTTGATAGTCCACGCTCTTACCTCTTTAACTCCAGCAGTAAAGTAACTCATAAGACCTAACTTATCAAATCCTTTATGAATAATTTGGTCTAAGCCTGACTCTTTAACACCTAAAGACTCTAACATTTCTGCTTTCTCTTCTTCGTCAAACTCTACCATCTCCTCTTCTACTTTAGCACATAGTTTAATAACTTCTCTATTGTGTTTAAATGCATACTCTTTTAACTCTTTAACAAAATCGTTATCCTCTTCAAGTCCATCTTCATCAACATTTGCTCCATAGATAATCTCTTTGCTAGTTAGAAGTCTCATCTCTTTATTCATATTTATAAATGTTTCATCTTCTAATCCATCAAAACTTGATACAGGATTTCCCTCTGCAATAAACTCCATTAAAGCTTCTGCTACAACTAATTGAGCCTTTGCTTCTCTATCATTTCCTCTTGCTTTTTTAGTCATATTATCTATTCTTTTTTGTAGAGAGTCAATATCAGCAAAAAGAAGCTCTTGTTCTATAATCTCTATATCTCTAATAGGGTCAATTGAACCCTCTACATGAGTAATATTTTCATCTTCAAAACATCTAACTATCTCTAAGATAACCTCTGTCTCTCTAATATTTGTAAGAAATTTATTTCCTAAACCTTCACCTTTACTTGCACCTTTAACAAGACCTGCAATATCTACAAAATCTAGTGTAGAGTGTTGAACTCTCTCTGGATTTACAATTTTTGATAACTCTTCTAATCTTTTGTCTGGTACAGGTACAACAGCTTTATTTGGTTCTATTGTACAAAATGGATAATTTGCACTCTCTGCATTTTGTGCTTTTGTAAGAGCATTGAATGTTGTTGATTTTCCTACATTTGGAAGTCCTACTAGTCCTATTCCTAATCCCATATTATTATATACTCCTAAAATATTATTTTTGTGATTATAGCTAAATGCTACTTTTATTCTCTGGCTTTTAACTCTTGTTCAAATCTCCAACTCTTTCGATGTTCTATAATTTTTGATTTTTCTATGGTTTCTATTAGCATAGACTCTCTATCTTCTAACATCATTTCAACTTCACCATCTGGGTCAACTAGCATACTATCACCATAAAATTTCCATCTAGTCTCTTCATCTTGATACTCTCCCAAACGGTTAGCTCTTAATATATAACATCCGTGAAGAAAAGCTTTACTTTTTATAATATCTCTCCATCTATTATGAGAACTGAATGTTGAAGATGTTGGAATTAAGACAATATCAACCTTTTTTTTAGTTACATACTCCCAAAATGGGTCAAAGTGTAATTCAAATCCTGACATAACCATAACTTTAAATCCATTAACCATAAATGAAAGAGGTGGCTTTAGCTGTTTTATTGGATTTGAGAAGAATTTCTTTTCATTCCAATGTGGATATGGTATTAAAATTTGTTGTTCATAATAGATAATACTTTGTGAGGAGATTTTAGCTATTACTTTATGATATTCATCTTTTTTAATTTTGATAATTGGAGCGATAAAAATTATATCATAAGTTACAGCAAATGCCTTTAGTAATTTAATATGTTTTTCACTCTGCTCTTTTACCATACTCTTTGGCATATTTACTAACTCTTTGAAAAAATGATTTAGAACATATTCTCCGATAAGAATAATTTTAACACCTCTTTGATGAGCATTTTTAAGATAGAACTCTAATCTAGTAGCATTCATACCAAGTGTTGGAAGTTGTAAACAACATACTGTTAACTCTTTCATCTTAATTCTCTAAAATATTTTTAATAATATAATCAAACTTCTCTAGTTCTACTAAAAAAGCGTCATGTCCATAATCACTATCTATATTTATATAAGTGCTATATTGCCCATTTCTTTTCATCATATTATGAATATGTTCCATCTCTTTGGGAAAGAATAGATAATCACTATCAAAGCTAATTAGATGAACTTTTGCTTTAATTCTAAGTATTGCTTGATAAAGAGAGTCGTAACCTCTTGTTAAATTAAATGTATTAATTGCTTTGACTATATATAAATAACTTAATGGGTCAAATAATCTACTAAAATTATTTGTATTATACTCCATATATCTCTCAACCTCATATCTTCCAAAGAGTTCAAACAGACCATCTTTATCTACATAATTTCTACCAAATTTATTATCCATTGAATCTGGGCTAAGATATGATATGTGACCTGCTATTCTGCCTATTGCTAATCCATCTAATCCCTCTTCTACAAAAGCATCTTTTTCATAATTTCCATTCATAAATTTTGGGTCTTTTCTAATTGCTTCTACTGCAACTTTATTAAATGCAATAGTCCATGGTCTTGTAGCATAAGTTGAGGCCAAAGATATAATCTCATCTGCTATATTTGGATAATCCACAGCAAATTGCAATGCTTGCATACCACCCATTGAGCCACCGATAATTGCTTTTAAGTGGTATATCCCTAACTCTGATAAAAGTTGTATTTGTGCGTGAACCATATCTTTGATTGTCACAACAGGGAATTTAAGTCTATATGGTTCTGAAGATGGATACTGTTCGCTCATTGGTGAAGTTGAGCCAAAACAACTACCTATTACATTTGTAGATATGACAAAAAACTTATTTGTATCTATCGCTTTATCATCTCCAATTAATCCATTCCACCAACCAGCTTTTGTATCCCCCTCATAAGTTCCTGATGCGTGATGAGAACCCGTTAGTGCGTGACAGATTAAAATAACATTACTCTTATCACTATTTATCTTTCCATAAGTCTCATAAGCTATTTGATATGGCTCTATTATTCGTCCACTCTCTAAATATAATGGGCTACTAAATTGTTTAATATATGTTTCAGTAATCATTATCTAATATTCTAATGCCTCTTTTAAGTCAGAAATCAAATCATCTACATCTTCAATTCCAATACTAAGTCTAATTAATCCCTCTGGAACACCTGCATCTATAAGCTCTTCTTTGCTTAATTGTTGATGTGTTGTTGATGCTGGATGAGTAATAATAGATTTACTATCTCCAATATTTGTAACTAATTTAAATATTTTTGTATTATCTGCTATCTTTTTTGCAACTTCAATATTATCAACTTCAAAACTAAGCAGACCACTAGCTCCACCACTAAGATATTTTTTTGCCATCTTATAATTTTTGTTACTTTCTAAAAATGGATAATTTACTCTATTTATTTTTGGATGAGACTCTAAAAATTTTGCTATGGTTAAAGCAGAAGATGAATGTTGTTTCATTCTTAATGGCAGAGTCTCTAACCCTTGAATATATAACCAAGAGTTAAACGGACTAGGAGTTGCACCTAAATCTCTAAGTAGTGATAATCTTGCTCTTAGTGTAAATGGAGGCATTCCAACTTCAGAATATACTAATCCGTGATATGTAATATCTGGTTCATTAAAGTGATAATATCTTTGATTACCTTTTATCTTATCTAAAATATTTTTACTCTCTACAATAATTCCACCTATTGCCAAGCCTTGACCTGTTGTATATTTACTAGCACTATGAACAACTATATCACAACCTAAAAGTAACGGTTTACATAACATAGGAGTAGCTACTGTATTATCTACACAAGTTAATATTTGATACTTATTAGCAATTTTAATAATTCTATCAAAGTCTGGAACATCTACGCTAGGATTAGTAATACTTTCAAATAAAATCAACTTACTTTTTTCATCTACTAACTCTTCTATTTCATCAGGATTATTAATATCAAAATATCGAGTCTCTATCCCAAATCTCTTAATTGTATGACCTGTTAAAGTTGTCGTTCCACCATAAACTTGTTTTGCAACAATAATATTATCACCAGCTTCTGCTACATTTGCAATAGCATAAAATATAGCACTCATTCCACTAGATGTCCCCAATCCAGCACTACCACCCTCAAGTGACGCAAATCTTTTTTCAAATACATCTGTTGTAGGATTCATAAGTCGAGTATATATATTCCCCACCTCTTTCAATGCAAATCTATCTGCTGCCTCTTCCGAATTTTTAAATTCATAAGCTGTAGATTGATATATAGGAACTGCCATCGTTCCTTGAGCATCTTTTATATATCCTGCGTGAATAGCTAAAGTTTTATCATTCATTTTTATTCCATTTATTAAAAATTTATATTTATTTTATTTATTGTATCCATTTGGTGGTTAAATTTATATTTATCAGATAAATATATAAAAATAAATTAATGCAAAGCTCACTTGAAGTTTGATACAATAATTGCTAATTATAAAGTTGGAGTTAAAAAGGAAAATCATGAAGAACAACAAAACTGAATTTCAAGAGATAGTTAAGAAAAGTGTTACTATTTTATCCGACGATGATTTAACAGAAAATTTAGCTAAAACGATAGAAGATAATACAGATTTAGATTTCCAAAAATCAAAACAATTAGTTGATGATATAGCAGAGACAATAGAGTTAGTTGATAAGAATTACAAAGATTTGAAAAAAGCCAAAGAAGATGGCAAGACAAGAACGCAATGGCTACAAAATAAAGTAGATATTGTTGTTAAAGATTTATCAAATGAAGCAAAGAGTAAATTTGTACAAGAGATTAAGACCAATCTTGATAGTTCAAATAATGATATGCTCATAGAGGTATTTGATGAGAGAGTAGATTTATCAAAAAAGTTACCAAATGATAAATATGAAGATTTAAATAAGAAAGCTATAATAGATGATTTCAATAGGCAACTCAAAGATAACACTGTTTTAGGTGCTATAATTAACGAAGATGGTACATTTGAAATTGATACAAAACATAAAGAGATACAAGCAGTAAAAAAGTATTTTGAGGCAAAACTTGATTCTGATTATGACAAACAATTTAAAACAGCTATTTCTGTGGCTACAGAGATAGCTAAAAATAGAGATTTATTCCCTCCATCTTTAAAAGATAAAACTCCTGAAGAGATAACTATGATTGTCGATAAAGGTGTAACTTCAGCAAAAGTTGCTTATAAGTTAGAAAATGGTGAACTAAATGCCATAGATGCAGTAGAATATATGATAGATAGAAATACGGCTATTCTAAACTCTGCCATAGTTAAAGCTACTACAAAATATGGTGGTGTCATAGGTGGGAAAGTTGGTGGATTTGTTGGTAGCATATTCGGTCCATCTGGAACTATCGCAGGAACAGAAATTGGTAGAGTTGTTGGAAAATTTGCAGGTGCAAAAGTCGGTGGGATGATTAATACAGGTGTCAAAAAAGTAGCAAGTGTTGCAAAATCAGTTGTTAGTAGTGTGGTAAGTGGTGTTAAATCAGTAGCAAAAAGTGTGGGTAGTTTTATATCTTCATTATGGTAAAAGGATAAAATAAAATGGCTAAAACAATAAAATTTAATCTATTATTAGATGATAATCCAGTAAGAGATATAAAAGGTTTACAAGATAACTTTTGTATAGATGATATACTCGAAGTTTATGAAAATGGGTTGCTTCAAAAATGGTTAAAAGTTCGTGGATTTGATGAGCATTTAGAAAAAGTAAAGAATATCACAAAAGATAATTCTATTATAGTTCAACTTCTAAAAATATTTGATATACAAAAAGACGATGCAGAGATAAGAGAGAGTATCTATTCACTTGAATTTCAAGAAAATAGAAAAAAGTCTCTTCAAGATTTTAATAGTAAAAATGATAATTTAAAAAAGAGAATTGAAGAGTATCATAACGATTATGAGGAGCTTATCAAAAGTATTATCAAACAAAAAGAGAATATGGCATTTTTAAAAATGGCTTCCAAAGAGATAAGTGATAAATATTTCAAACTATTTGAACTTGATTATAAAGATAGTTATGAACTGTATAAAGAGAAATCTCCATTTATGATATATGCTATTTTGATGAATAATAGATTGAGTTTTTTATTTATGAGAAATAATACTATTAAGGAAGATTTGTATCAAAACTTTATGTTACAAACTAAACTTAAATCTGTTGAATGTTCAAAATGTAAAGGTACAGGTGAGAAAACTTTTCCTAATGATATTGAGAGACGAAAGGCTTTGAATAGCAATCTTTGGGCTAATAATTTTAGTGTAATGAATGATAATACCAACTATATTGAGTCTTTAAATAGTTTAAAAGAAAAACAAGAAAAAGCACTAGAATTAATTAAAGAACATACTAAGCTAATAGAATTCAAAGGTAAAACAGATGCGTACTGGAAAGATTTAGAAATAGCAGATACAAAAGTGATGATTCTTTCAATCCCTAATGATACATTTATTAGAAGTGCCAATGATTTAAAACAAGAGTTATCAGCAAATGATGTAAATGGAAATTTTTTTATTTTAGATGGATTGGCTTATAAAAGCAATAATAGCAATAAATCTATAATCTATATGAAAGTATAAAATAAGGGGAAAAGGGGAACAAATGAAAATATTAACACTAGAGATACAAAATGATAATATTGTGGATAAAATAATATGGATGTTAAGCCATTTTAAAAATGATGGAGTTATTATTAAAGATAATACTATTGAAGAGAGTATAAAACAATCAGTTTACGAGATAAATCAGATAAAAGAAGGAAATATTAAAGCTAGAGATATTGAAGAACTATTAGATGAATTATAAAATACTTACAATACCAGAGTTTGATAAAAATATCAAACAACTCAATAAAAAGTATAAGAATATTAAACATGATATTACAAGATTGATAAAAGAATTAAAAAATAATAAGAGGCTAGGCATTCACATAGTTAACAACTGTTATAAAATAAGATTAGCAAACTCATCAATTTCTACTGGGAAAAGTGGTGGATTTAGAGTAATCACTTATTATATTGATAAAAATGAAAATATTTATTTACTTAGTATATATTCAAAATCAGATTTAGAAAATATTACAGAACAAAAAATAAAAGAGTTGTTAAAGGAGATAAAACAGTGAATGCCTTAGATAAATTATCATCATACATAGAAGCACTTAGACCCATACTATATATACCAACATTTGATTTCCATTCATTTGATAACATCATTAAAGAGTTATCATCAAAAAGTAAAATTTATGAGTTTAACGAGGGTTTAGGATATGTAAGTTTTAAAACTAAAAATCAAGAGACTGCATACTCTCTTGAAGAATTTTTAAACCTATTTTTATCAGAACAAGCCGAGCCAGTGTTTTTAGTCTTGAAAGATATACACAATTTGATAGATAACCATAAGATAATATCTCTTTTAAAATCAATAGCATTAAAAACAATATATGAAGATGATTATCAAGTAACTATATTTATAGTTTCTACAAAATTAAATATACCAACAGAACTAGAAAAACTTATAACTATTTATGATACACCTTTACCAGATAGAGCAAAAATTATAGATACTATAAATGATTTTTCACAAAGTATGGATATTACTATTGATACTCATCTTATAAATGAGTTAGCCCTATCTCTAAAAGGTTTTAGTGAGTTTGAAATAATTCAGATTTTAAATCTTGCTTATCAAAAGAGTGGAACTGTTGAGAAAAAAGATACACAGCTCATACTCCAAGAGAAAGAGCAGATTATTAAAAAATCTGGAATGATAGAGATACTTAACTTTAAAGAGAGTATTGATGATATTGGAGGACTTGATAATCTCAAAGAGTGGTTAGATAAGAAATCTAAAATCTTTAATAATCTTGAACGAGCCATAGAGTTTGGAGTAGAAACACCAAATGGAATGCTTATTGTTGGAATGCCAGGATGTGGGAAGAGTTTAACAGCAAAAGCAACAGCAAGACTCTTTACCGTACCACTTCTTAGACTTGATATTGGAAAACTTTTAGGTAAATATGTCGGTGAAAGTGAAGAGAATATGCGAAGAGCAATAGGTATGGCAGAAGCTGTTAGCCCTTGTGTTCTTTGGATAGATGAGATAGAAAAAGCCTTTGCAGGTGCTACTGCTTCAGGAGGAAATGAAGTAACAACTAGACTTTTTGGATATTTTTTAACTTGGATGCAAGAGAAAACAAGTTCAGTTTTTGTAGTAGCAACTTCAAATGATATTTCAAATTTACCAGCAGAGTTTTTAAGGAAAGGTAGATTTGATGAGATATTTTTTGTGGATTTACCAAATGATGAAGAGCGAAAAAACATCATAGAGCTTCATTTGAAAAAACGAAAGAAATGGAATAAGAATATTGATACCATTAAACTGCTCAAAGAGACTATGGGATATAGTGGTGCAGATATAGAAGCAGTTATAAAAGATGTTATAGAAAAAGCTTTTATAAATGAGTGGAAAGAGATACGAACGGAAAATATTTTAGATGAGTTGGCAGATACTAAACCGATGTCTGTATCGTTGAAAGAGAAAATAGAGAGCTTGAAGAGTACATTAGATAAGCTTGATGTCAAGAATGCGAGTAAAGAATGATAACCTATAACCCAAATTATTTAGATAATAGAGATATATTTACACCAAAAGAGATAAAATCTTTAGAAGAGTTAAATCAAAAAGTTTCATTAGAGAAGTTTTTGAATAATAAAAGCTATATAGATAAATTTGGTTTAGATTTTATATATTCATCGGCACTTATAGAGGGCAATACTTATGATAAACTTGATACTCAAGCTTTTTGTTTTTTATTTTGTTAAGGTATATGGTTATTTAGAGTATTTCTATTCATTCCCACTTAGAAAGTGGGAACGAGGAAAATACTATCATTGACTTCTATGTTTAGAGTTTTCATTTAAT
>FPHG01000021.1_pt1 | contig 32155 bp, 35 predicted proteins | sample 1057261 | NCBI WGS metagenome assembly FPHG01 (sample SAMEA4473298, study PRJEB15554) | hydrothermal vent metagenome | biome: marine basaltic hydrothermal vent biome; feature: marine hydrothermal vent; material: water | place: Pacific Ocean | collected 2011-06-14/2011-07-23 | depth 1709 m
ATTATCTATTTTATTTTCAATAGAATCTAAGTAAGTATGTATTCCCTTACCATTTGCATTGAACTTCTCCTTTAAAATTGTTTCTATCTCTCTTGTAGAAGATATTATCTTAGCTAACTCCTCTTCATTAGTCATCTCTATCCTTTCTCCTCTTATAATATTCAACAATGCCTAATCCAATGCCGATTAATCCGAAGATGAAGATGATAGAACCTACTATCACCTCCATTCTTATTGGTTGAGTCATATCAAACATTAAGATACAACTTTCTCACATCTATAACTTGTAAATTTCCAACATCTAGGGCATTTGTGCATTGATGCTTTGTTGATTGTGTATTTTTTATCATCTACTTCAAATGACGCTAACTCATCAGAGTTTGAAGTTGGGGCTAATTTAGATACCACAAACCAATCTTCCAAATCTTGCATATTTTCAATAGCCATATTATCTATATCGCCAATAAGTTCTACTTCAAGAGTTGATTTAACTATTTTTGCTTTTTTAAGTTTGTCTATCTCTTCATAGAATTTTTCTCTAATTAATAGGACATTTTCATCTTCAAAACTTTTTGCAATTTCAGGAAGTTCTGCATATTCTAAGTCAAATACACTTTTCATTTCATCTTTAAAAATAGCAGGTGCATACTCTATAATTTCATCTGCTGTATATGTAAGAACTGGTGCGATTAATCCTAGCATACTTTTTGAGATTAAAAGCATAGCCGATTGAGAGGCTCTTCTGCTATCGCTGTTTTTTGCTTCACAATATAATCTATCTTTTGAAATATCCATATATATACCACTTAGTTCATTGGTAATAAAGTTATTTAAAATTGCAAATCCTCGTAAGAAATCGTAATCATCAAAGTTTGATTTAACCTCTGCAAATACTGCTTTTGCTTTATTTAAAATCCATTTATCAAGTTCGCCATATTTTTCAGGTGATACAACCTCTTCTAAATCATCTATATTTGCTAATAAAAATCTAAATGTATTTCTAATTTTTCTATACTGCTCTGCTGTCTGCTTTAATATTCCATCAGATATTTTTAAATCACTTTGATAATCACTCAATGCAACCCAAAGTCTAAGAATTTCTGAACCATACTCTTTGATAATCTTATTTGGAGCGATAACATTACCTTTTGATTTACTCATCTTCTCACCTTTGGCATCTACGGTAAATCCGTGAGTAAGTAGAGTTTTATATGGTGATTTATTATTAAGTGCTGAACTCAAAAGCAGAGATGATTGAAACCACCCACGATGTTGGTCACTTCCCTCTAAATATAAATCTGCTGGATATTTACCTGCATCATAATTTCTACTCTTAAGCACTGCATTCCAAGTTGAACCACTATCAAACCAAACATCTAAAATATCATTTACTTTTTCAAGCTCATCAGGAGAGTATCCACTTCCTGGGTAGAGAAGTTGTGAAATATCCATATCATACCAAGCATCTGCCCCAAATTGTTCAAAAATCATAGCGATAAAGTTTAGAACTTTTTCATCTAAAATCACCTCTTTTGTAGCTTTTACTCTAAAAAATGCAATTGGCACACCCCAATCTCTTTGACGAGATATACACCAATCAGGACGACCCTCAATCATTGGTCTTAATCTATTTTTTGAACTCTCTGGATAGAAATTAATATCATCAATATTATCTAAAGCCTCTTCTCTAAGAGTTTTATCTCCTCCATTAATCTTATCATCAACAGATATAAACCATTGATTTGTTGCTCTATAAATTAATGGTTTTTTAGTTCTCCAACAGTGTGGATATGAGTGCATAAATTTAGATTGTTTAAGTAAATTATCACCTAACATCTCTAAAATTGGCTCATTTGCTTTGAATATATGCATACCTACAAACTCTTCTGGTAATAGTCCAAGCCCAAGAACTGACTCATCAAAACAACCTCTCTCATCAACAGGCATCAACACTTCAAGATTGTTAGCTAATCCCACTTTGTAATCATCTTCACCATGCCCTGGTGCTGTATGCACAAGCCCCGTACCACCATCAAGAAGTACATGCTCACCTAGTACAACTTTTGAACTTCGTCCATTAAGTGGATTGATAGTCTCTAATTTATCAAACTCTAATGCCAAAAACTCTTTGATAGCATGAGCAGAAATAATTCCCTCTTCTACCATAGCTTCATAACGAGATTTTGCAACAATATGTCCATCTTCACTCAACACATAAGTCTCATCTGGATTGATAGATATTCCTGTATTTGATGGAAGAGTCCAAGGAGTTGTAGTCCAAATTACAAGCCCAGCTTTACCCTCAACTCCTAATTTTGCTTTTGCATCATCATTAAGTTCAAAATGTACAAAAATAGAGTAATCCTCTTTATCTTGATACTCCACCTCTGCATCTGCTAATGCCGTTCTTGCTGCCCAACTCCAAAAAATTGGTTTATGTCTCTCAACTAAAAGCCCCTTATTTGCTACTTCACAAAGAGTTCTATAAATATTTGCTTCAAATTTAAAATCCATTGTTACATAAGGATTTTCCCAATCTGCAATAATTCCCAAAGATTTAAATCCCTCTCTTTGAATATCTACAAATTTAGATGCGTGATTACGACAAATCTCTCTTAATTTACCCTTTGCCATCGCCTCTTTTTTGCTTTTTCCTAGCTTTTTCTCCACCTCTTGTTCAATTGGTAGTCCATGACAATCCCAACCTGGAGTAAATCTTACAGACTTTCCTTGAAAATAGTTATATTTAACAATTATATCTTTTAGAATTTTATTAAGTGCATGACCAATATGAATATCACCATTTGCATAAGGAGGACCATCATGAAGTGTAAAAGATTCTGCATCTTTTCTATTTGCTTTCATCTGCTCATAAACATTCTCATCAGCCCATTTTTTATATCTCTTTGGCTCAAGATTTGGCAAATTGCCTCTCATTGGAAATTTTGTCTTTGGAAGTAGTAGTGTATCTTTGTAATCCATTTTTTCTTACCTTATAGTTAATTATTGTGAGTATAACTAAAAGTTAGTTAAAATATTTCCTATTCATCTTTATATAAATTATTTTAGATATAATTTTGTCTCAAATTATTGTCTCTGAAAAGTTGCAATGACCCCTACTATAAAATGTAGAGGAAGAATACTATATGGTATTAAAATAGGTTAGTTGCCTATTAACAAATATTTTATTTAAAAAGGTTCTATAAATGAGAAAAGAGATTCACCCAAATTATGTTGAATGTAAAGTAACATGTGCTTGTAAAAATGAGTTTACAATTAAATCTGATAAAGAGACTATGTCTATTGATATTTGTAATGAGTGTCACCCATTCTTTACTGGTTCAGAAAAAATTGTTGATGCAGCTGGTAGAGTTGAGAAGTTTAAAAATAAATATAAACTATCTTAATTTAACAACTAACTATAAATAGCAGTGCTTTAACTCACTGCTTATTCCCTTATCTATTACACTACTTACTAAGATTATTAAAATATGATTTCATTTATACCTACTCCAATAGGAAACCCACAAGATATTACAATTCGTGCATTAAGAGTTTTTGAAAATGCCCAACTATTTCTATGCGAAGATACAAGAGAGACAAAAAGACTCTTAAAGATTTTAGAAGAGAGATTTGATTTCATTATGCCTAGTGTAGATTTTATATCATTTAATGAGCATAATGGAGCTAAAAGATTAGAAGAGCTAGAAGTTGATATTAAAACAAAAGAGATTGTATATGTAAGTGATGCAGGAATGCCTATTATCTCTGACCCAGGACAAATTTTAGTTGAATATTGTCAAAGAAATAGTATAAAATATGATGTTTTAGCTGGAGCTAGTGCTGTTGTTACTGCTTACGCATCTAGTGGATTTGAAGATGGAAAGTTTCTATTTTTTGGCTTCTTACCACATAAAGGTATTGAGAGAAGTAAGCAATTATCTTTGGCTTTAAATAGTGATTATAATACTATTCTATACGAATCACCTCATCGACTACTAAAATTACTAGAAGAGATAGCAAAACTTGATGACAATAGAGAGATTTTTTTAGCAAAAGAGTTAACAAAAAGGTATCAGAATTATTATAGAGGTATTGCAATAGATATATATAAACAATTTATAAATGAAAATATTAGAGGCGAGTGGGTAGTAATTATAAAAGCAAAACCTCAAGAGAGAGCCTCTTTATATATAGAAGATATTATCTCATTAGATTTACCACCTAAACCAAAATCTAAACTTCTAGCCAAACTAACAGGCAAGTCTATTAAAGAGTGTTATCAAGAGTTAATGAAAAAATAGATAAAATCACGACTATGATTATTTATGGAAAACAAGTATGCTTATACGCTTTAAAGCACCACACATCGGCTATTAAAACTGTTTATTTAGCAAAAAAAGGTTTACTTTCTCAACCTCTATTTGATGAATATAAACCTAAGATAAAATTCTTAGAAGAGAAGTGGGCTCAATCTATGAGTAAAGGTGGAAACCATCAAGGTATTCTCTTAGATATAGAAGATTTTGAAGAGACTCCACTTAGTCAAATCAAACATAGCGATTTTATCGTAATTTTAGATGGATTAACCGATGCAGGAAATATTGGAGCGATTGTTAGAAGTGCTTATGCTATGGGTGCAGATGCTATAATTGCGACAGGTGTTAAAAAATTATATTATAGTGCAATAACTAGAACAAGCTCAGGAGCTTTATTAGATATGCCACTTTTAGTTAAAAATAATATCGCTGATGTTTTAAATGAGTTACATCAAGTTGGATTTGTAAGTTATGGAGCATCTATGAACGGTGATGCTATCGAAAATATTCTATTTGAGAAAAAAAGAGTTTTGGTATTAGGTAGTGAGGGAGAGGGACTCTCTAAAAAGGCAAAGGCAAAAATTAAAAAAAGTGTATCTATTGAGATGAAACACTCTTTTGATTCATTAAATGTTAGTGCCGCAGGAGCAATATTAATACATAGGATGGGATATGCAATCAGATGAAAAAAAAGTAGAAAATAAAGAAGAGATAAATCAAGATATAAGTATTAAAACAATTAGTCAAAAAACTAATATATCGGTAAATGTTGTACAAAATCTATTTGATAAAAAATTTGAGAAATTTAGTTATCCACAAGCTATTGGTTCAATAAGAATCATTGAACGAGATTTTGATATGGATATGGATAGTTTAAGAAAAGAGTGTGAAGAGTATTTTAACGAACATCCATTAGATGATGGGGTGAGTGTTCTAAAACCAATAGATGAAGATAGACCGATAATTCCTCAAATATTAATTATATTAATATTAGCTTTTTTAGCTTATGGGGCTTGGTATTTTTTTACAGAGTATTATAGTAAACAGATAATCTCACCTAGCACAATTAAGACTATTAAATTAAGTCATACTGTATTACAAAAAGGTGATACAGAGAAAAAAAAAATTATAGAACCTAAAATTATTAAAGAAGTTCAAGAAGCTAATCAATCTACTGAGTCTAATAAATCTAATAAAATTAAAGAGATTAAATTAGTAGAGAATAATATAACTACTCCAAAAGTTATTATTGATAAAAATATCACAGAAGAGAAGAATAGTACAAAAGTTGAAGCAATACTTCCTGTAAGTAGAATAGTTGTTGAAGAGGTAACTAAACCTGTAAAAGAAGAGAGTAAAATAATTACCCATAATAGAAAAATAATTACTTTAATACCAAATGAGTATATGTGGTTTAGATTAATTGATTTAAGTAATAAGAAAAGAAGAGCTTATAAAAGAAGTACACAATATAAAATAGATATGAGAGAAAATAATTGGTTATTTGCTACTGAAAATTCATCTTTCTCATTTAAAGATAATGGAAAATTATATAAATATTCAGATGAAGGAAAACTATTTTATAAACTTGACCAATCTGGCATACATCAATTAACAGAAGAGCAATTTAGAGCTTTAGAAAAATAATAAGGAAGATTATAAATGTTTGATGAAATTCAATTTGAAAAAATAAATAGACTACCTAAATATCTTTTTGCAGAGATAAATGAGTTAAAGATGCAATTAAGAAGAGATGGTGAAGATATTATAGATTTTTCTATGGGAAATCCTGATGCACCAACTCCACAACCTATTATTGACAAACTATGCGAAACAGCAGTTAAACCAAAAACTCATGGATATAGTGCAAGTAAAGGAATATATAAACTTCGTCTAGCTATGGCAAATTGGTATAGACGGAAATATAGTGTTATATTAGACCCAGATACAGAAGTTGTTGCTACTATGGGAAGTAAAGAGGGTTATGTTCATCTTGTTCAAGCAATATCTAATCCCGGAGATGTTGCTATTGTTCCAGACCCAACATATCCAATTCACTCACAAGCATTTATCTTAGCAGGAGCAAATGTTGAGAAGATGAAACTTATTTTTGATGAAGATACATTTGAAGTTGATGAAGATAGATTTTTATCAGATGTTGAAGAGGCATTAAATAACTCTGTTCCTCAAGCTAAATTTTTAGTAGTTAACTTTCCTCATAATCCAAGCACGGCAACAGTTACACTTGATTTTTATAAAAGATTAGTAGCACTAGCTAAAGAGAAAAGATTTTATATAATTTCAGATATTGCTTATGCAGATATTACATTTGATGGGTATAAGACTCCATCTATAATGGAAGTTGCTGGAGCTAAAGATGTAGCTGTTGAATCTTATACTTTATCTAAATCTTATAATATGGCAGGTTGGAGAGTTGGATTTATTGTTGGAAATAAAAAACTAATTGGAGCATTACAAAGTATTAAGTCTTGGCTTGATTATGGAATGTTTACACCAATTCAAGTAGCAGCAACAGTGGCACTTGATGAACACAATTATATTCCTGATAAACAAATTATACCTCTATATAAAAAAAGAAGAGATGTAATGATAGAAGCGTTTGATAATGCTGGGTGGAAATTATCAAAACCAAATGCTAGTATGTTTATATGGGCAAAAATTCCAGAAGTTGCAATAGATATGGGTTCTTTAGAGTTTTCCAAACAACTTTTATTAAAAGCTAGTGTAGCTGTTAGCCCTGGTATTGGATTTGGAAAGTATGGTGACCAATATGTACGAATTGCTTTAATAGAAAATGAAAAAAGAATTAGACAATCAGCAAAAAATATTAGAAAGTTTTTAAAAGAATTAAATAAAGAGAAAAAAAATGGTTAAAGTTGGAATATTAGGTGTTGGAACTGTTGGTGCGAGTGTTGCTAATATCTTAAAAAATAATGCAGATATAATAGAGGCAAGAGCAGGTAAAAAAATTATAGTTAAGAGTGGAGTAGTTAAAAATTTATCAAAAGATAGAGGAGTTGATATTACTCTTACTGATAACTATCTTGATATTATTAATGACCCAGAGATTGATATTGTAATTGAGTTAATGGGTGGAGTTGAAGAGCCTTATAAAATAGTAAAAGAGGCTCTTAAAAATGGTAAATCTGTTGTTACAGCAAATAAAGCTTTATTGGCATATCATAGATATGAGCTTCAAGAGTTAGCAGGAGATATTCCTTTTATGTATGAAGCTAGTACAGCTGGTGGTATTCCAATTATCGGAGCATTACGAAATGGGTTATCAGCTAATCATATTGATTCTATAAAAGGTATTATGAACGGTACTTGTAATTATATGTTAACAAAAATGATTAATGAAGGTGCTTTATATGATGATATTCTAAAAGAGTCTCAAGAGTTAGGTTATGCAGAAGCTGACCCAAGCTTTGATGTAGGTGGATTTGATGCATCTCATAAACTTCTTATTTTAGCAAGTATTGCCTATGGTCTTGATGCAAAACCTGAAGATATTTTAATTGAGGGGATAGAGAATATTACTCAAACAGATGTAACCTTTGCAAAAGAGTTTGGATATGAAATTAAACTTTTAGGAATTGCAAAAAAAGTTGGTGATGGAGTTGAATTAAGAGTTCACTCAACAATGATACCATCATCTAGTATGATTGCGAAAGTTGATGGAGTAATGAATGCAGTAACTGTTGTTGGTGATTGTGTTGGTGAAACTATGTATTATGGAGCAGGAGCTGGTGGTGATGCGACTGCGAGTGCTGTTATCTCTGATATTGTAAATATAGTAAGAGGAAATCATGACCCAATGCTAGGGTATAAAAAATCTTTAGAGAGTGGTCTAAGACTATTAAGTAAAGATGAGATAAGCTCACAATATTATGTTAGATTAGAGGTTGATGATGAGAGTGGTGTATTAGCAAAAATTGCATCAACTCTAGGAGAATTTAATATATCAATAGAATCAATGCTTCAAAAACCAAGCAAAAAAGAAGATGGTGTTAAATTACTATTTACAACTCATATATGTAAAGAGATAAAGATGCAAAATGCAATAAAAGCTTTAAAACTATTAGATGTAGTTCATCCAGAAATTGCAATGATGAGAATTGAAAAATAAAATAGAGAGTTTAAAACCTCTCTAAAATATTATATGCTGTGTCTCTTTTAATTTGTAGTGAAAATCTAAACAATTTTTAAAAAATTTGGTGATGAAGATGAGAAAAATTTTAAGATAAAGAAAAATTTATGAATATATTAAGACCATTATCAACAGAGGAATTAAATAACTTTTTTTCACAACACTCATTAAAAGTAATTCAATATTTTATGAATACATCACTATTTGCTCAACCAGAAGTTTATATAGATAAAGAGAGTCTGCCAATTCAAATTCCAAAAGAGCATTTAGAACAATGGTTTGTTCAAGCTTTGCAAGTAGAAGCAGTTGGTGCTGGTAGTTATCCAATAGATATTTTAAAACCCAATGAATGGGGTGCTGATGTAAAAATGCTATCTTGTAAAGTTGATAAAAATGACAATCTTACAAATGGAGATAGTGGAGAAACTTCATTAGCTCAAAAGTTTAAAGGCACTGGAATAAGTTTAGATGATATGTTCAAACAAGAACAATATCAAGAAATAATTGATGGTTGGACTTCAATTTGGAAAGATAAATTAGTAAATGTTAAAAGTGATAAAAATATTGGTAATGTTTATTTCTTCTTCTTTTTAAGAGGTAGTAAAAGAGAGAGTTATATTTGTGCTTTTGAAGTAGATGTTGATAATATCAATACAGATATAATAACTCAACGAGATGAAAATAGTGAGATTAAACAATCAGTATTTTTAAATGGTGTTATTGATGCTAAGTATGGTAATACTAAAATCTATAAAGCTAAGAAAAGATTAGAGTTGAGATTAAAACCTAAGAATTTATTAGATGATGGTTTTTTAATAGCCATACCCACACAATCTCCTACAAAAGAAGATATTTATGAACTTGTGCAGGATAGAGATAAGTTTGATGAATATATGAAAAATAAATTAACTAAATTTTTAGCTTATTCTAAAATATAGTTAAATATTTTTATTTAAAATCCTTTCAATCTCTTTAGCAAAATAATAAACCCCAACAGCAGGAACGGCATTACCTATTTGTCTCCTAGCTTCTGTATTACTTCCCATAAAAATTAAATCATCAGGAAATGCTTGAAGTCTTGCTCTTTCTCTATTGCTTAATGCTCGTGGTTCTTCATAATGATATGTCCAAGTGCCACCTCCTCCACTTGCTAAAACTGTATAGGCAGGTTTATTTCTATCTAGTTTTCTATAAATATTTGACATTCTTCCTTTGACTGCTAAATGTGGTGGTAGGTCTTTGAAGTTTCCACCCTCTGGAATGGCTTCTAGCTTAGCAGTTGTTGTTGGTAACTGTTTTATAAAATTATGATTTATACATTTTGTATTAAGATTTTCAAAGGCTTCTTGGCTTGTAATGTGTTTATCTTTATGAGTTGGTTTTGGTAGGATAAATTCCTCTTTTATATCATCTCTTACTCCAATAAATAATACCCTTTGGCGAAGCTGTGGCACACCATAATCTGCAAAATTTACTAAATGTACTTGTAATTTATAGCCTGTATCTTCAAATCTTTTAGTAATTATTTTAATAGCTTCACCTTTATTAGCTGATAAAATTCCTTTTACATTTTCTGCTAAAAATACTTTGGGTTGTAAAACCTCTACAAAGTTTACAAAATTCTCATAAAGTTTACCATTTATATCATCTTGTAAGCCAATTCGTTTGCCTACTATTGAGAATGCTATACATGGGAAACCTCCTAAAAGTACATCATAATTCTCATCTTTAAAGTCATTTGGATTTACTTTTGTAATATCTTCATTTATTACTTGTGTATCTTTGAAATATTTATTATCATTTTCTAAAGTCTCACAAGCAAATTTATTTAATTCAATAGCTTTGATAGTTTTAAAATTTAATTTAGGATAATTTTTATCTAAAAATTTAAATCCTCCGTGAAAACCAATATCCAATCCACCTGCTCCAGTAAATGTTGAAAAAATTTTAAAACTCATAATAAACCTTTTATATTAAATATAATCGTATTGTATCATATTCGCAGCATTAATGTCAAGACGGTTTGTAAATATGATATAATTAAAATAAAGATTTTAGATGAAAAGTAAGGCAAAAGAGTTTATAAAAAATGAGTTAAAGAAAAGAGAGCTTACTTATTTGATGTTATCAGAGATAATGAAAGAAAATGGTTATAATTATAGTGATAATACAATTAGAAGTAAAGTGAATAGAGGTTCTTACTCTTTTATTTTTTTATTAGAAGTTTGTGATAGTTTGAATATTGATATAACTTGTTTAGAGAAAAAATAAGATAGAGAGATTAAAACCTCTCTAAAATATTATATGCTGTGTCTCTTTTAGCTGGAGACTCTTTAATATCTCTTATTAATCTAACCATTTCATCTTGATTCATTTCGTTTTTAGCTCCTGCTGAAGATACTACATTCTCTTCCATCATTGTTGAACCTAAATCGTTTGCTCCAAAAAGAAGTGCCATTTGACCAATATAACTACCTTGTGTTACCCACGAACTTTGTATATTTGGAATATTGTCAAAAAATAGTCTTGATACTGCCAGAAGTCTTAAATATCTATTTGATGATTGTTTCTCTATTTCAGGATAATCTTTCATTAATTGAGTGTTTTGTCCTTGAAATGACCACATAATATATGCTCTAAATCCATTATATTCATCTTGCAACTCTCTTGCATAGTTCCAGTGTTCAACAATCTCTCTATCTGTCTCAACAGTTCCATACATCATTGTTACTGTTGACTTAATACCTAGTTTATGAGCCTCTCTATGAACCTCTAGCCAAGTATCTTTATCAAGCTTTTTAGGTGCAATAATATCTCTAACTCTATCACTTAAAATCTCTGCTCCTGCTCCTGGAATTGATGCTAAACCTTTTTTATGGAGTCTTTGAAGAACCTCTTTTATGGATATTTTTGACCTTGTTGCAATATAATCTATCTCAATAGCAGAGAAACCGTGAATAGTAATAGTTGGATATTTTGTATGAATATGCTCTACTAAATCTTCATACCACTCTATCTCTAATTTTGGGTGAACTCCACCTTGAAATAAAATTTGAGTTCCACCAATATCTAAAAGTTCATCTATCTTTTGGTCTATCTCTTCATAAGTTAAGATATAAGCATCATCATTTTTTTCATGACGATAAAAGGCACAAAACTTACAATCAACCCAACAAACATTAGTATAATTTATATTTCTATCTACAACAAATGTAGTTACGCCTTTTGGGTGCAAATCCTTTTTTTTGGATAATGCCATTTTCCCCAACTCTTTTAAATCTGCTGTTTGAATTAATTCAACTGCTTCATCAATACTCATTCGTTTTGTCATAAACTAATCTTTTTTTACTACTAAAGCATCTAATACAGCATTTATAAATTGTGGAGCTTTATCATCAGCTAATTTTTTAGCCAACTCAACAGCTTCATTTATAATAATAGGTTTATCAGTTTTCGCAACTAATATCTCATAAGCACCTAAGCGTAAAATAGCTTTTTCAACTTTACCAATATCATTAAAGTTCCAATCAGTTACATTATTTTCTATCTGCTCATCTAACATCTCTAGGTTTACGATAGTTCCATTAAATAACTCATTTGAAAAAATTCTCTGTTTGTTTCTGATTTTACTCTCTTCTAAAATATCATCAGAGAAGTTTGCAATCTGTTCATTACCTAAATCATAAGCATATAGAAGACCAATAACTGCTGTTCTAGCTTGATGTCTTGTTGCCAAAATTATGCCTCCAAATTATTATATAAATTTATCATTTCAATTAAAGTTACCATAGCTTCAGCACCTTTATTTCCAGCTTTAGTTCCTGCTCTCTCTATCGCTTGTTCAATACTATCTACAGTTAGAACACCAAAAGATACAGGTTTACCATATTTTAATCCTATTGTAGCCACACCTTTTGTAGCCTCAGCAGATACATAATCAAAATGTGGAGTTGCACCACGAATAACAGCACCTAAACAACATACAGCATCATACTTTCCACTAGCTAAAGCTCTCTCTAGTGCAAATGGAACTTCAAAAGCCCCAGGAACTAATATTAAATCTAATTTACTATCGTCTCCACCATGACGACTATATGCATCTTTAGCACCTTCGACCAATCTATCTGTAATAAAATGGTTAAATCTAGCATTTATAATTGCTACTCTCTTGTTATTATCTACGCTTAAATTACCCTCTACAATATTCATCTTTTTCCTTTTTTAATTTTATTTATCCAACTATCATTCTAATAGCATCTATATCTTCTAATAACTTCTTTAAATCATCTAGTTTTATCATATTTGCTCCATCACTTAATGCAATAGATGGGTCAAAGTGTGTCTCAAAGAAAAATCCATCTACTCCAACAGCACTTGCACCTTTTGATAGATAAGGAACTATTGAGCTATCTCCACCACTGATATTTCCATTTGTTGCAGGAGATTGAACAGAGTGTGTTCCATCAAAAATTACGGGAGCAAACTCTCTCATAATAGGCAAACTTCTCATATCAACTACTAAATTACCATATCCAAAAGTTGAACCTCTTTCAGTTAACCAAACGCCATATTTTTTAGAATTCTCATAATTGACCTCATCACAACCTCTAGTTTTTAAAACTTTTTCCACAGAGTGTTTCATTGCTTCTGGAGCTAGAAATTGACCTTTTTTGATATTTACTATTGATGAGGTTTTAGCAGATGCTACTAATAAATCTGTTTGTCTTGACAAAAATGCAGGAATTTGAAGAACATCAGCCACTTCAGAAACTTTTTGAGCTTGTGAAGCTTCGTGAATATCTGTTAAGATTTTATATCCAAATTTATCTTTAACATCTTGAAGTATTCTAAGCCCTTCATCTATACCTAAACCCCTAAAACTCTCTAAACTAGTTCTATTAGCTTTATCAAAACTAGCTTTAAAGTAAAAATCTTTTGTGCAATCTTCGTGATATGGCATTAAAGACTCTGCAATTCTAAAAACTATATCTCTACTCTCTATAACACAAGGCCCTGAAATTAGTATCATTATATATCTCCTAAGCTAATTCTCGCGATTATACCTAAAAGAAAGTAAATTTAGCGTATATAGGAAAATGGTCAGAGTAACCTTTGCCTTGATGTTTTTTATTTTTATATTGCCATCTATTCATCCAGTGTTCTTTTGTAAATAGATAATTTGGTTTAAATACTCTAAAACTCTTATCGACATAATCTATATCTTTTTTATCTAATAGCGTATATGGCAAAATAATACTATCAATAGCTCCTTTATGACCATAAAAATTTACACTCCATCTATGATAAATAGGAACTTCTAGCCATAAATTATAATAGAAACCATATTTGATACTATTTTTAGTTATTAGCTGATTTTTATCTACCGTTTTTAGAATATGATTAAGAGCTATCACTCCATTAGTATCATCATATTTTTTATTAATATTTAAAAACTCATTATATTTAGTATTAAAATCTCCCAATATGATATATTCACCATTTTTTGGTAAGTTTTTAACTAAGGTTTTAGCATAAGAGACTCTCCTACTCTCAACTCCACCTCTTGATTTAGCTTTCCAATGATTGATAAAAAGTATTAATTTATGGTTATTAATTAATGCAGTAGCTTGTAAAATATATCTATCTGTATCTATACTACTCTTCAACTCTTTAATATCTATCAAAGGGTATTTTGACAAAAGGGAGAGTTGAATTGATGATTTTTGATTATGAGTAATAGCACTATATTTATATTCACACCCTACTCTTTTAAGTCTATGTTTTAATAATCTAAATGCATTTTTATTTTCAACCTCTTGAAGTCCAATAATATCAGCATTTAAATCACAAATAACATCAGAGATATTATTAAGTTTTATATCTAATATTTTTTTAGTCCAATTATGTTTATTTGGGATAAACTGCTCATACTCTCTACCATCAAATTTCATATCAAATAGATTTTGAACATTATAACTAGCAACTGTAAACGAATCTGAATATAATAAAAGAGGAGATAAAAATATAATTATTTTATAAATCAATAATAAACTTTATATTTTTTGATTTTTTTAATGGTGAGTCTAAAAAAGTATCCATATCAATTGCTTTAATTGACGGATTATCTGAAATAAATGAAGAGGGATAATTTACATTATGTCCTATTAGTTTTTGAGCTAGTTGGTATACTGCCATTGCATAATAATCACTATGGTTATATCTTGTTATAACATAGAAATTTTTTGTTCCAAGCCATAACTCATCTCGTTTTGAGCGTTGAAGTTTTATGATATAAAAATCACCTTTATAATTTGAAACTCTCTTATTTCTCAATTCACGAAGTTCTGTTCTCTTATACTTATATCTAAAGCCTGTTGGTTTAGCTGTATATCTTTTATGAAAATATGAGACAGGAATTGCTACCTCTTGACCTTTTTTCCAACCATTTTTATTTAAATAGTGTGCAATACTTCCAATAGCATCAGAGTGAGTATTTAAACTTATTCTTCCATTTCTATCAAAATCTATAGCTAATTTTTTATAGTTTGATGGCATAAATTGACCCAAGCCAATAGCTCCTGCATAAGAACCTTTTACTGCTCTAGGATTTACTTTCTCTTTATAAGTCATAATCAAAAAGGCTCTCAACTCTTTTTTAAAAAACTTATCTCTTCTATTTGGTTCAAATGCTAAAGTAGATAGAGTATCAAAGACTGGATATTTACCTGTATTTGCACCATAATAACTCTCTATTCCTATAATCGCAGTTATATATTGAGGAGGTACACCATATTTTTTATATGCTTTAGCCAATGTTTTTTTATATTTCTTCATATACTCTTGACCTTTTTTAACTCTTGATGGTCTAAGAATATTAAATGAATATTTATCCCAAGAACCTGTCTCAAGACATCTAACTCCACATCTTTTACCTCTACCCTTTTCAGGCAAAGGTTTAATATCTTTATTATAAAAAGATAGTGCTGTTTGTTGATATTTTACATCTTTAAAAAGTTTATAAAGATACTCTTTTGATATATTTACATCTTTATTTAAATTATCAATAAAGAGATTTACCTCTGGTTTAAGAAGATAATTCTCTGCATTTATATATGATACAATTGATATATATATTAAAAATAGATGTAAAAATTTCATATTATAATACTAACGGTATAACCAATAAAATAGACTGGGTATATTCTCTACTCCTAAATAGAAATAGTTATTATCCTCAAGTCCTCCATGTCTTCTAACATAGGTAAATCTAAATATATCTAAAACATCTACATATAGATTAAGACCATAGGCTGTATCTTTATCGTAAAATGATTCTTCTACATTTCCAAATCCACTTAGACCACCACCTAATTTAATTGTATCACCAAATTTTTTAAAGACATTTATATCAGCTCTAATAAAATCTCCTTCGGTATCGTTAAAGTTATATGATGGTTTTATCTCAACACCATTAATATATCCTTTATTTTGTTTCCAATATATTCCATATCCAAAACTAAGTCCACCATTAACTGTATCAATTGCAAACTCTGATGGAATAAATTTAAGAGCTGTTCTGAAATCATCTTTTCCCTCATCAAAAGGTGCATTAATAGGGAAGAACTCCCAACCTTCGTTACTATCTATAAAAGCATTTCCTGCCCAAGCACCAAAATTCATTGCAGTAGCTACCGATTTATGCTCAGGATAAATGTCAGCTCTATCATTTTCTAGTGTTGTAATACGATTTACTATATAACGAAGAGGTTTTTTATACCAATTCTCTGGACTTTTAGTTGCATAATATAAAAATGATTTTTTTGTATGAGGAAGGTATTTTAAATCTAATTTCGATAAGAACTCTTTAAATTTTTCATTTGTATATCTCTTTTTATCTCGTACTGTTATATCAAATGCGTTATATATAGACTCATATCTATTTTTATTTTTAGGTTTTGGAGAATTAAACTCTTTAGATAAAAAGAATTTATAAGCAGTTAAAGCATCTTTATTTTTATCTATCTCTAAATGTTTAACTAATATATTCATAATCTCAAGTGTAGACTTATCCAAATGAAGGTTTAGTTTATGCAAAGATATTGCAAAATGATAAACTGCATCATATACTCCAACATTGTAATCATACATTCTAAAATTTCTATCCATAAATGCTCCAAAATGTTCTAAAAAACCAGCAGTTATAGGGTGATAACGAGATGAGAGTATAAGTCTCATTGATGAATCATTTTTAAAATATTTATTTATAGCATCATATAGTTTCATCTGCTGAAAAATCTCAACAGCACTACTTAAAGGAGATACACTTGATGTTAAAAAACCGATTGGTTTCTCTTCATTCTCCTCTTTTTCTGTCATCTTCTTCTCTTTACGAATATTACTAGGGTCCATAAAGATAAATAATTTAGAATCTGGATTAAGTTCTGTGGCTAATTGAAGAGGGATATTATCATAAGCTCCACCATCAATAAAATAACTAGAACGAAGTTTACCTTTATATTTATAATCTAATTTTACCTGTTTAAATGCACCAGGGAAGGCTGAAGAGGCAAATAGAACATCTGTAACTTTTGTATAATCTTTTTCAATATTAGGAATAGAGATAAAAAAGTCTGTACTAGGAGGCATATCTCTATTTTCAATTCTAAGTCTACCATTTTTTTCTTTGAGAGTAAAAGGAACAGAGAAGTGTTGATTTCTAATCTTAATACCTTGAAACTCTTCTACAATTGGAGTTGCTTTTGTTACAGAGAAACCGATAGGGACTTCACATCCCTTTTTATATATCGGTTTATTCATATGAGCCATTAACTTATCAGCTTTTTTATATAAAGCCTTTCTTGTGAAGAGTGTACTTTGGTTATTTTTATTATGACCTTCTATTATTAAGTCATCTATACCTAGATTTACCCAAGTATCAAAGAATAGATTATCATATACACTATTTTTAATATTAATATCAGGTTTTTGACACCAATATACAGATGACAAAAGTGCATTAATAGAACCAGCTGATGCACCTGATATAGAACGAAGAGTTGGATTTATATAGATACTTGACTCTTTCATCTTAGACAACATTTTAATAACTGCCCAGTTGTACCCAGCTTGATATGCACCTAAACTAACTCCACCACTAATAGTCATAGATAAATCTATTGCTTTTCTAGTATCATTCTCTTTAGCCGATATATTAGAAGAAGTTACTAATATTATATATATAAAGAGTAATATTCTATTCATATTACTATTTTCTTAAGTTCTCTACAAACTTTTTAATTCGACGAATACCTTCACGAATTGTAATCATATCAGTAGCATACGAAAATCTAAAGTAACCTTCGCTACCAAATCCAATACCTGGAACGACAGCAACACCTGTATCTCTTAATAAATCTTTACAAAATTCGATAGAGTCATTACTTACATCTTTAATATTTACAAATAGATAAAAAGCACCTTGTGGTCTAATAACACTAATTCCATTTATCTCATTCATAAGTGTATAAGCCTCTAAAGCTCTACCTTCAAATGCTTTTCTCATATCTTCAATTTCTGAATCAACTGCTCCAGTAAGTGCTGGAATAGCTGCTTTTTGAGTAATTGAATTTATATTTGATGTACTTTGAGATTGTAGTTTATTCATAACTGATATAAGTTCATTATTTGCTGAAGCTAAATATCCGATTCTCCAACCTGTCATAGCTACAGATTTACTTAATCCATTAATGGTGACGGTTCTTTGAAACATATCTGAACTGATACTTGCAGTAGCTGTAAATTCTGTTGTTCCAAATACAAGCTTTTCATACATCTCATCACTAGCAATAACGATATTTGTACCTTTTAATACCTCTCCTATTTCTCTTAACTCTTCTCTACTATAAACAGAGCCAGAAGGATTTGATGGAGTTGTTAAAACTAACATTTTTGTTTTAGGTGTAATTGCATTTTTTAACTGTTCAGGTGTAATTTTAAAGTTTGCCATATCATCAGTATGAATAATAACAGGTACACCTCCACTATATTTTACTAATTCAGGATATGTTACCCAATATGGAGCAGGAATAATAACCTCATCGCCATCATCAATTAATGCTTGAAAAAGATTAAATAGAGAGTGTTTAGCTCCATTACTAACAATAATTTGGCTTGGTTTATAATTTAAATTATTTTCTCTTTTAAGTTTTTGGCTTACAGCCTCTAATAGTTCTGGAGTTCCCGGGACTGCTGTATATTGAGTAAATCCTGATTTAATTGCTTTTATTGCTGCTTCTTTAATTTTAAGAGGTGTTCCGAAATCTGGTTCTCCAGCAGAAAAACTTAAAATATCTTTTCCCTCTTCTTTAAGTTCTCTAGCCATAGTAGTAATAGCAATAGTTAAAGATGGAGATAGTGTTTGAATTCGTTTAGATAACATAATAGACCTTTTATTTTAGTTTTGATTTATTATACACTTAAATTGGTTACAAATTACTATTACGAATCAGATTACAACCAACCTAATTCAGCAAATATAGGCTCTAAATCCAGCCAAAACTGTTTAAAGTGATTATTTACATCACTAATAGCCTCTTTCTCTTCTCTCCACTCTTCGAGTTTTAACATAATTGCATCTTTATCTTCTGAAGCAATACTATTAGACTCTTGAACCTTTTCAATTACCTTATTAATTTTCTCTTCCATAATTAACACCTTTCGTTTTTATTTATTAGTATAACACTTTTATGTTTTATCGCCTTGAAGTTGGTATAATACAATTAAAAAGGGAAAAATTATGAAACAAAAAGTATCAGAATTTTTAAAAAAAGATTCAGCAGGAGGTATACTCCTAATTACTGCAACTATATTTGCACTTATACTTGTAAACTCTCCATTAGAAAATATATATCATATGTTTTTACATCTACATTTAAGCATAAGTATAGGAGATTTTATTTTAGATAAAAGTTTTTTACATTGGATAAATGATGGACTTATGGCTATATTCTTTTTGGTAGTTGGATTAGAAGTAAAGAGAGAAATTATAGATGGAAATCTATCATCTATCAGAGAAATATCACTCCCTGCAATTGCAGCTATCGGAGGAATGTTAGTTCCTGCTCTGTTTTATCTATATTTTAATAGTGGAGATGAGGTAGCGATGAGAGGTTGGGCTATTCCAACAGCCACAGATATTGCGTTTGCTTTAGGGATATTATCTCTACTTGGAAACAGAGTACCTCTATCACTAAAAATATTTTTAATGGCATTAGCAATTATTGATGACTTAGGTGCAATAGTTATTATCGCTCTATTTTATACAAGTGAAATATCTATGCTATCAACTTATGTAGCACTCATCTCATTAACTATATTAATAATATTTAATATTCTTGGATATTCAAGGAAGTCATTATATTTTGTTGTTGGATTAATATTATGGATAAGTGTATTAAAGTCCGGAGTACACGCAACATTAGCAGGTGTAGCATTAGCATTTACTATTCCATTTAAAGCAAAAGATGAGAAGGGTCAAATATTTTCACCAATAAAAGAGATAGAGCATGGATTGCACCCTTGGATTACATTCTTTATATTACCTCTTTTTGCTTTTGTAAATGCAGGTGTTGATTTAAGAGTAATAGAGTTAAATCAAATGACGAACTCTGTACCATTAGGTATTATAGCAGGTCTATTTTTAGGTAAACAGATTGGTGTATTTGGATTTAGTTTTATTGCCATCAAGCTTAAAATAGCATCTCTTCCAAAAGATAGTAGCTGGTTAATGCTCTATGGAGTTAGTATCTTAACAGGTATCGGTTTTACAATGAGTCTATTTATCACTTCATTAGCATTTACAGATGATGCACTATTTGCATATACCGATAAACTAGCTATTATAGTGGCTACACTACTATCTTCGGTAATAGGTTATCTAGTTCTTAAAGTGGCTATATCTAAAAAATAAATTATCATTTAGATGCTAATAGTTGATTAACTCGTCTACCCCATTTAAATCTAGCTTTATAAAAACTTTGATTAAGGCTAGAGATTACAACCTTTTTATTTGCTGAACTAGCATGTATAAAATTATTATCTCCTAAATATATTCCAACATGAGTTATATATCCTTTCTTCTCTTTAGAGGTATCAAAAAATATTAAATCACCCTCTTTAAGCTCTTTTCTAGCTACTTTTAACCCAACTTCACCTTGCATAATAGATGTTCTAGGAATATTTATTCCATTTTTTCGACAAACAAAAGATGTAAATCCAGAACAGTCAAATTGTGCAGGTCCAACAGCACCCCAAACATAAGATTTTCCTAAATGCTCTCTTGCCTCTTTTAATAGTGGTGAGATATTTTTGATATTTGATAGCAGAGTCTCTAACTTAATTGTCTGGTCTGGAATTTTTAAAGTGCTTCCAATAACAAGTGATTTGCTACTTTTAAGATGATTAAATTTTTTTATTTTTTTAATAGATATATTATATCTACTTGATACAGATGCTAAATCATCACCTACTTTTACTTTATAGGTATCATTAGTAACCCCTTTAAGATTAACAGATATAGATTTTGATGGATTTAACAACATAGATTTAAGAGGATGATAACTATTTTTTGCTGTAACAAGACTACTCATTAGCAGAGTAGGAATAATTAATCGTTTCATAATATGCTCCTTTATTCTACATATATAATAACACATAAAACTAAATTTAACTATAAACTCATAAATATGGTTTATATTCTGGAAAGTTTATTGGAGTTTTGAATATGACACAATTCTTAATATCATTTATTTTACAGAATTTATTGAATTCTTCTAAAGATGGGGTTGCTCTTCGTCCTCTCCAATATACATCTTCTCTGTATATATATTTTAAAACTACTAAAATGTCTGGTCTTGCATAGAAAAAAAGTGAATTATTGTATTTATTTTTATATAAATGTAACTTATCTCCTATTAATTTTATCTCTGAAGATGAGAGATTAAATCTTACTTTATCTCCTTCTATACTCTCTTTTAAAGATAAAATATTTTTATAATAATTATGAGAAGTAGAGATATATTTTGAGTATAATGTAATTGACAATAATATAGTTATTATAGATATATTAAATATGTATAACGGATTTTTAAATCTTGATACTAAATAATATACTGAAATGGGCAATAAAATAAAAAGAGATGAACTATAATAAATTCTATGAATTACATTTATTTTTGTTAATAATGCACTCAATCCAGCACTAAATGAAAACAGAGGAATTAATATAAATAGAGAAGTAATAATTAAAAATATTAATATCTTTTTATCTGTATCAATAAAATTATTTTTAATAAATATTAATAATAGAATAGTCATAAAAAGTATGAAATACATCAATTCATTAATAGCTGAAGTAGACCTATTTAAACTATTTACAATGATATTACCTTCGTGTATAATAAGATTATATAAATCCATAAATTGTGCTTTATATATAAAATCTAATAATCTTGTATCTTCTGCTTGATATGATTTAGAGAAAAGAATAATTAATATTAATATTGGAATTAAGATATAAAAATATTTTTTTAATATATAAATGCTCTTATTAAAATAGATAGTAGATAGTGTAATTAGATATAATATATAATATATATACTCCATAGAATGAATTTGTAGAATAAACAAAGATAAAATTAGTATCTGAAGTATATAAAATATCTTTAATTTTAATGATGGATTTTCGAGATATATAATTATTGTTAAAGCAGTGATATACCAGAATAGAGGTAGCGTGATTTGATAACTAATAGAGTACCACATAATCCAAGTATGGTGATAATACATTGAGAATGTTGAGAATATTGTAAACCATATAACTGTTGACCAATATGCCATATATTTATGATGTAATTTATCTGACTTTTTATATATATTTCGTATAACTACTAGACTAAATAAGTATACTGTTCCAAAACTAATTAGAGATTGCACTATATGTATTATCTTCGCTCTTAAAAGAATATCAGAAGATGATATACCTATAAAATTAAATATATTTCGCCAAATTAGATGCCACAACTCTCTAGCTTCTGGAATAGTTGTATAATCATAGGGGTTATCTATTGCTATTAGATGAGCCCACATATCATAAGGATAACGCATAAATGGATTACTTATAAATATAATCCCAATTGTTATGAGTAAAATTATATAAAAAATTCTATTCAATAGTTATATCACTTTGTAAATCAAAAAAGCCAACCATTTGATGGCTACCTATGACTTCAAATAAAATGACATCATATAATCTTGTATATACCTCTATACCATTATCATTAATTGAGACACAACCTAGAGATAAGGCATATTTACCCATTTGAAGATTTATATTTTGAGTAAATTTTATCTCTGCTAAATCACCATTAGAATATATCTTAGTATCTTTATGGTGCATTAGAGTATTTGTACCAGTTATCTCTAAACCTTTTGTATCTTTAATTGTAAAAGCAAATATGGGAGAATCTATAACTTCATTAAATTTAACTCTCATAATAATAGAGATTCTTGAGTTATAATCAAAAATTGTAGATGGATTATTTTGGCTATCAACCATTCCATAGTCATAAATAATAGCTTTTTTATTTCCATACTCTAAAATTTCTCTATTATCTGTAAATTTATCTTTTAAAGTTATATTGCTATTCACTTCTATTTTAGTATCTACTTTTTGATTAAAGTGACCTGTTAAAACTTGTTTAAATATATCAACAGCCTCTTTAGATGTATCATCACATATCTTCTTACCACCATCTATCACAATACCTCTATCGCAATATCTAATTATTGTATCCAATGCGTGGGTTACAAATAGAATTGTTCTACCTTCTTTCTGAAACTCTTGGAATTTTTTAAAACACTTCATTTGAAATGCCATATCTCCAACACTTAATGCTTCATCAATAATTAAAATATCTGGGTCAACATTTATTGAAACGCTAAAAGCTAATCTTGCGAACATACCAGAACTATACATTTTTACAGGTTGATGAATAAACTCTCCTATATCAGCAAATTCTAAAATAGCTTCAACTTTACTATCCATTGTAGTATTATCTATACCCATTAGAGTACCATTTAGATATATATTTTCTAATCCTGTCATATCTGGATTAAATCCTGCTCCAAGCTCTAATAGTGATGCGACTCTACCATAAACTTCTACAGCTCCACTCGTTGGAGTTAATACACCTGTAATTATCTTTAGGAGAGTTGATTTACCTGCTCCATTCTTACCAATAATTCCAACTGTTTCACCCTTTTTTATCTCAAGACTTATATCATTAATAGCATAAAAATCATGATGATATGTTTTCCGAAATGGATGAAGTGCCTCTTTTAGTCTATCTTGTGGCTTATCGTATAAATGATATACTTTTGTAAGATTTTTTACTTTTATTACCATTATATCACATCTGCAAAATGAGGTCTAAGTTTATTGAATGTTAATCCACCGATTAAGAATATAATCATTGTTATGCTCCAAAAATATATAGTTGCCATTGGCTCTTCCCAAAACCATTTATTATAAATCATACTATTTCTATACCCTTCTATAATATAAACAATTGGATTTAACTCTATTAAACTATGGTATTTCTCTGGAACTATTTTCATTGACCAAAAAATAGGAGTAAGCCAAAATCCAAATTGTATAATAATCGTAACTAATTGTTCTATATCTTTAAAGAATATAACTATTGATGAGGTAATCCAAGATAATCCTAATAAAAGTATACTCATTGCAAATAGATAATATATAACCTGAAGCCAATAAATATTTGGATAATAACCGTAATATATAAACATACCGTACATAAATAGTATAAAAAATAGATGAATAGCTAGAGCCGAAAGAAGTTTAATAATTGGTAATAAACTAACTCTAAAAACTATTTTTTTAACAAGAAAGGAGTTAGCCAATACACTATTTGTTCCTTGAGCTAATCCTTCTGAAAAGTAAAACCATGGAAACATACCTGCAACAAGCCATAGAATAAAAGGAAAATTGTCAACTGGTTGAGATTTAAAACCTACTTGAAACACAAACCAAAAAACAGCTATTGTAGCAGTTGGCTGAATAAATGCCCAGAAGATACCTAAGAAGTTACCTAAATATCTCTGTTTAAAATCATTTTTCGTAAGTTTTAATAGCAGTCTCAAACAGAAGCCTTATTTGATGTTTTTAATAAACAATCTTTTAAAGAGTCTCTCCAATATGGAATATCTAACCCATAATCCTTTTTAATTTTTGCTTTATTTAAAATACTATAATATGGTCTTTTAGCAGGGGTAGGATATTGATGAGTCTCAATAGGATTTACTTTACAATTAATATTAGATATTTCAAAGATTGATTTTGCAAAATCATACCAAGAGGCGACACCCTCATTACTATAATGATATATAGATACATCGTCACTATGTATAATTGGATGATTTATAATGGACAATATAGCACTAGCTAAATCTCTAGCATAAGTAGGTGTTCCAATTTGGTCAAAAACTACATTTAGAGACTCTTTCTCTTCACCTAATCTAAGCATTGTTTTAACAAAATTTGTACCTAAACTACTATATATCCAAGATGTACGAATAATAATAGAGTTAGAAGGATTAACCTGTCTTATCTCTTGTTCTCCTGCTAACTTTGTTTTACTATATATGCCTTGTGGATTACTTTGAATATCCTCTGTATATGGCTTAAAAGTATTTCCATCAAAGAGATAATCGGTAGAGATATGAATTAATTCAATATTATATTTTTTAGAAAAAACAGCTAAATCCTTAACTGCTTCTCTATTTATAGCATCTGCCATAATAATATTCTCTTCAGCATTATCAACGGCTGTATAAGCAGCACAATTAATTATAATATCTATATTATTATTTTTAATATACGCTTCAATTGAACTCTTATCTGTAATATCTAAACTATCTTTAGTAGTAAAAAAAAATGATTTATCTGCATACTCTAATGAATTATTTTTTACTATGGTTTTAATTTCACTTCCAAGCTGACCATGAGAACCAGTAACTAATATATTAGACATATAAATTATCCTTAAATGAGAATAAATCGGCATCTTTTAATAGTGGTTGTTTAGTATCTTTTTCTGATAAATTTAAATCATCTTTATCTAATATCCAATTGATACCTATCACCTCATCATCAAATGCAATACCTCTATCATTTTCAGGTGAATAATAATTATCTACTTTATAAGCAAAAACTGTATTATCTTCTAATACAACAAATCCGTGAGCAAATCCTCTTGGCACAAATAGTTGTTTCTTATTCTCTTCAGTAAGTTCAACAGCTACAAATTCACCAAATGTTGGACTACCCTCTCTTATATCAACAGCTACATCTAAAACTCTACCTTTAATAACTCTAACAAGTTTTGTTTGGGCAGATGGTGCTAATTGATAATGTAAACCTCGAATAACACCTTTAGAACTCTTAGATTCATTATCTTGACAAAAATTTACTTTAAATCCTAAAAAATCTTCTAATTTATCTAATCTAAAAGTCTCAACAAAATAACCTCTATCATCACCATGAACTTTTGGTTCAATAATAATAACATCTCTAATTTTAGTTCTTGTAAATTTCATATTTAATATATCCTCTTGTTAATTATCTAGCAACAATATCTTCGTTAGCTCTCTTAATTAAATATTGACCATATTGATTTTTTTTAAGTGGCTGAGCTAATTTTACCAAATCTTCTTTTGTTATATATCCCATCTCATAAGCAATCTCTTCTATACAAGCTACTTTTAATCCCTGTCTCTTCTCTATGGTTTGAATAAAAAGTGAGGCTTCCAAAAGACTCTCATGTGTACCTGTATCAAGCCAAGCATAACCTCTTCCCAAAAGTTCAACTTGTAATCTCTCTTCTTCTAAATAATCTTGATTAAGTGTTGTAATTTCAAGCTCTCCTCTATCGCTAGGTTTTACATCTTTTGCCTTACTTACAACATCATTAGGGTAAAAATATAATCCAACAACTGCATAATTAGACTTTGGATTATCTGGCTTCTCTTCTAAACTTATAGCTTTACCATTATCATCAAATTCAACAACACCATATCTCTCTGGGTCAGATACATAATATCCAAAAACAGTAGCTTTATTCTCTTGATATGCTCTTTTAAGAGATGCAGATAATAAATTTGTTAATCCATGACCATAAAAAATATTATCGCCTAAAACTAAAGATACACTAGCATCTCCTATAAAATCTTTACCTAAAATAAATGCTTGTGCTAATCCATCAGGTGAGGGTTGTTCTATATAACTAAAATCCATACCTAAAGAGCTTCCATCTCCTAAAAGAGATTTAAATCGTGGCAAATCTGTGGGAGTTGATATAATCAAAATCTCTTTTATTCCTGATAACATCAAAATAGATAATGGATAATAAATCATTGGTTTATCATATATAGGTACTAATTGTTTACTAACACCTTTTGTTATTGGATATAATCTTGTTCCACTTCCACCTGCTAAAATTATTCCTTTCATATTTGCCCCAATCTTTCTCTCTGATATGAACCATCTAATACGGCACTCCACCACTCTTTATTATTTAAATACCACTCAATAGTTTTCTCTAAACCACTTTCAAAAGTCTCTTCTGGTTTCCAATCTAAATCTTTAGCTATTTTTGAAGCATCTATTGCATATCTAACATCATGACCAGGTCTATCTTTTACGAAAGTTATCAAATCTTTATAAGGTCTATCTTTAGGAACTTTTTTATCTAAAATTGAACATATTGTCTCTACAACTTCGATATTCTTCTTCTCGTTATGTCCACCAATATTATAAGTCTCTCCAATAATACCTTGAGTTGCTACTTTTATTAATGCTCTTGCATGGTCTTCAACAAATAGCCAATCTCTAATCTGTTCTCCTTTCCCATATATAGGAAGGGATTTATTATCTAAAGCATTTAAAATAACAAGAGGTATTAACTTCTCTGGAAAATGAAAAGGTCCATAATTATTAGAGCAATTTGTAATTAAAGTAGGAAAATTATAAGTTCTTTGCCAAGCACGAACTAGATGGTCTGAACTAGCTTTAGATGCAGAATATGGAGAACTTGGAGAGTATGATGTTGTTTCTGTAAATAAATCATCTGTACCATCTAAATCACCATAAACCTCATCTGTGGAAATATGATGAAAACGAAATATATCTTTTTTATCTTTATCAAGTGTCGAAAAATAATCTTTTGCTCTTTCAAGAAGAGTATAAGTACCTACAATATTTGTTTGTATAAAATCATTAGCATCATCAATAGAACGGTCAACATGAGACTCTGCAGCTAAATGCATTACAATATCTGGTTTATAAACTTCAAATACTCTTTTAACTTCTTGAGTATCGCATATATCAACTTTCTCAAAAATATATCTATCACTACTACTTACACTCTCTAAAGATTGTAAATTTCCTGCATAAGTGAGTTTATCAAGATTTATTACACTATGATTTGTATTATTAATAAGCTCTCGTATAACTGCTGAACCTATAAATCCAGCTCCTCCTGTAATTAAAAATCTCATAATCTATTTCTCCTTATTAAAAAAGTAGTTAGTTGCATTAACAAATCCTTCAACAGAACCACAATCAAATCGTTTTCCTTCAAATTTATATGCAACCACTTTCCCATCTTTTGCTTGTTGAAGTAGAGCATCTGTAATCTGTATCTCACCACCTTTTCCTTCTGGAGTTTTTCTAATAATATCAAATATATCAGGTGTTAATATATATCTTCCAATAATAGCTAAATTCGATGGAGCATCTTTAGGTTCAGGTTTTTCTATCATATTATTAACACGATAATCAGTTGTTGAACCATCTATTAAATCGCCTGAAATAATTCCATATTTATTAGTATCTTCTTTTGGAACACTCTCAATTGCCACAACAGAACATTTGTATTTTTCATAAACCTCTATCATTTGAGATATAATTCCATTATTAATATCATTCGTACATAAATCATCTGCAAGAATAACAGCAAATGCCTCATTTCCTATTAAAGTTTCACCTGTTAAAATAGCGTGACCTAACCCTCTCATCTCAATCTGTCGAGTATAAGAGAATGTACATTTAGATATTAATCTACGAATATCATCAAGAAGATGCTCTTTACTAGTACCTTTAATCTGATTTTCTAACTCATAAGATATATCAAAATGGTCTTCAATAGCTCTTTTACCTCGTCCTGTAACTATTGCCATAGTTGTTATATTAGCTTCCAAAGCCTCTTCAACACCATATTGTATTAATGGTTTAGTTAAAATTGGAAGCATCTCTTTAGGTGTTGCTTTTGTTGCAGGTAAAAATCTAGTACCGTAACCAGCAGCAGGAAAAAGGCATTTTTTTATCATTATTATCTCTCTTTTTAAATTATAAATAAATTAGAAACTTAGTTTAAGTCCACCATAGAAACTATCGTTAAATGTATCTGATTTTAAAGTTGTATATCCAGCCTCTATATCTCTATAACCCAGATATACAGATACTGCATTAATCATCTCCATAGATGCTTCTGTTCTAAACTCAAAATAATCATCGGCTTCATCAAAAGATAATACAGAAGGGGCATAAGCAAATTTAGCAGAGACACTAATAGTTGGTATCTCTTGAATTAATGGCAAGATATAAGATGCTTTAATCATTAAAGGAAGAGCTCCATAATTCTCTAATAAAATTAGATTAATACCTAAAGATAAATTTAGACCTTCAAGACCTTGAAAACTATTATTTGCTGTCAATCCAAAACCTGCAAGACTATTAAATTTTGTCTCAATGAAATTGGCATTAATCATAAAAATAGTACCATTACCATAGTCTGATATATCTACGCTACCTTCAACCTCAAAATCTTCATCGTTTACATTAATCCCTATGGTACTTTGTGAAAACAGTATAGTAGTTGATATAAACAGTGTAATAAAGATAATTTTTTTTAAAAACATAATAAAATCCTTTTGATATTAATTGATATTGTAACATCTTTTTTATAATACATTAGCTTATTAGTTTAAAAATATAATTTTAAAGAAAAAAATAAGCAACTTCCGATATAATTATTCTCGTACTATAATTTCAAGGAGAATATATGAAAAAAATTGTAATTGCAATGTTATTTGCAGGTTCTACACTACTAATGGCTGATGGTGCTGCTAGTTTTGCTAAATGTGCTGGTTGTCATGGACAAAATGGTGAAAAAAGTGCTTTGAATAAGTCTGCTATTATTGCAGGGCAAGATGCGGCTAAAACAGTTGAGCAAATTAAAGGCTATAAAGCTGGTACTCTTAACCAACATGGTATGGGTGGAATGATGAAAATGCAAGTTGCTTCTTTAGATGATAAAGCTATTCAAGAAATTGCAGATTATATTGCTACATTGAAAAAATAATTTTTCAAAAGATTCTTAAATAGACTCTCTATCTAAGAATCGAACCTATTATATCAAGATAATTAAATGAGCGAAAGTATTATTATCCTTATGATTGGTGTTTCAACATTCCTTGGAGCATTAGGATTAATAGCCCTATTATGGGGAGTTAAAAGTGGACAATTTGATGACCAATCTAAATTTATAGATGGTGCTAGATATGATAGTGAAGATGATATGCGTGATGCAAAAATGATGGAAGATAAACGAAAAGAGAGAGAAGTAAATAGAAAAAATAATTATCGTCCTCCAGAGTAAAAAATTATCCTATAAACTTACCTTGAACTTTTAAATCTGCTTCCATAATAGTTATTTCATCTTTTCCACTATGCGCTATATCTTTATCAAGGGTATAATCTAAATCAATATTTCTATTTTCATAATCAACTGAATTAAGAATCACTTTTATTGCATTAAGTCTAGCCTTTGGCTTATTGTCACTTCTAATAACAGTCCATGGAGATAAATTAGTATGTGTCTTCTTCAACATCTTATATTTCATCAAAGTAAATTCATCCCATCTCTCTTGCATTTGTAAATCAATTTCGCTTAACTTCCACTCTTTTAATGGATTATTCTCTCTCTCTGAAAAACGATTAGACTGCTCCTCTTTTGTAACAGAAAAATATATTTTTACAAAATGAATACCATGTGCTACTAAATCTTTTTCAAAAGATGGTACAGAGTTCATAAATGTTCTATATTGTTGTTTTGTACAAAAGTCAAATACAGGCTCAACCATAGCCCTATTATACCAACTTCTATCAAATAAAACTATCTCACCACCATGAGGAAATTGTTCAACATATCTCTGAAAGTACCATTGTGTTAATTGAAAATCTGAAGGTTTACCAAGAGCAACTATACGATAATGCTTTTCATTCATATATCTTGTAATTCTTCTAATTGCACCACCTTTTCCAGAAGCGTCTCTACCTTCAACTAGAACTATCATCTTTTCACCATATTTTTCTAAATGGGTCTGAAGTTTTAAGAGTTCAACTTGATATAATCTTAGCCTACTCTCTTCCATCTGTTTACTATATTTTTTATAAATATCTTTTTGTATATCTTCATTATCTTTAAAGTTGTTTAAAAAGTTTTCAAATGTCATTACTCTCTCCTGTTGTTAATTGCTAATGAATATCTATTGAATATTATAAGATTTTATTACTGAAATTGATTAAATATAAATAATTTTGGGGGATTAAAAAACGAATAAAACTCAAAGTGGCAGCGACCTACATTTCCACAAGCGTAGCCTGCAGTATTATCGGCGATGGGAGGCTTAACTTCTAGGTTCGGAATGGAACTAGGTGTGACCCTCCCTCTAACCCCACCACTAAGAGAGATAAAAACACCAGCGTGTGCTTATCTCTCTTATTTTGAGTAAAGAGAAACTTAATATTGTTAAGAGTCTAAAAGCGAATTACAACAAATTCATATTTGCACTTAATAAGGTAGACCTATTAAGAATAAATAAAATACGAACGATTTATTAGTACTAGTCAGCTAAACGATTTTCATCGCGTACACACCTAGCCTATCAACGCAGTAGTCTTCTGCGAATCTTCAGGGAAGATTAATCTTGGAGTTGGCTTCCCGCTTAGATGCTTTCAGCGGTTATCTCATCCGAACATAGCTACCCAGCGATGCCCTTGGCAGGACAACTGGTACACCAGTGGTTCGTTCACCCCGGTCCTCTCGTACTAGGGGCAACTCTCCTCAATCTTCCAACGCCCACGGCAGATAGGGACCGAACTGTCTCACGACGTTCTGAACCCAGCTCGCGTACCGCTTTAAATGGCGAACAGCCATACCCTTGGGACCTGCTTCAGCCCCAGGATGCGATGAGCCGACATCGAGGTGCCAAACCTCCCCGTCGATGTGAGCTCTTGGGGGAGATCAGCCTGTTATCCCCGGCGTACCTTTTATCCTTTGAGCGATGGCCCTTCCACACAGAACCACCGGATCACTATGACCGACTTTCGTCTCTGTTCGACTTGTATGTCTCACAGTTAAGCTGGTTTATACCATTATGCTCTACGAACGATTTCCAACCGTTCTGAACCAACCTTTGTAAGCCTCCGTTACTTTTTAGGAGGCGACCGCCCCAGTCAAACTAC
>FPHG01000032.1_pt2 | contig 31873 bp, 31 predicted proteins | sample 1057261 | NCBI WGS metagenome assembly FPHG01 (sample SAMEA4473298, study PRJEB15554) | hydrothermal vent metagenome | biome: marine basaltic hydrothermal vent biome; feature: marine hydrothermal vent; material: water | place: Pacific Ocean | collected 2011-06-14/2011-07-23 | depth 1709 m
TCTTCCATTTTATCTCTTTGCTTGGTATGATTTTTATCTCTTTAATTTTAGCTTATTTTGCTTTGATTAAGTTATGTAGATACTTATGGCTAAAGCACCACTTCTGAAAAAGTCTTAAGTAGATAAAGTGTAAACTACTTTTCGTACAATATGAAAGATGCCCTATAATATCTCTTATTTTTTTAACTTATGGCAGAGAGGAAGGGATTTGAACCCTCGATGAGTTGCCCCATACACGAGTTCCAGTCGTGCGCCTTCAGCCACTCGGCCACCTCTCTATTTATGTTGTAGATGAAAATTATACACAAAATATTTTAAATTTAAAGTTATTTAAGATATTTTCTGATAAAATAGCACTCTACATTAAGAGAGACACTGAGAATATGATTGTATTTTGAGTGCCTCTCTTTAGACCTATGCAATAGCATTTGAAGACACTGGGTCAGGATGGGAACATAGCAGCCCACCTTCTTGTGTTATGTGCCGTAGGTATCTGAAGAGGGGTATTTCCCCCTTAATTAATTTCTTATTTTTTTAGATACAATACTCTTATATTTTATTATAATGGAGTTTTAAATGCAAGATGAATTACTGTATCAAATGCAGAATGCTTTTCCGATGAGTCCAAAACCTTTTGAAATTTTAGCAAAAGAGTTAAATAGCTCAACTAAAGATATTATTTCTATGGTTCAAAAATTAAAAGATGAAAAAATTATTAGACAAACCTCTGCTATCTTTGATACTAAAAGATTAGGGTATAAATCATCTCTGGTTGCCTTTAAGGTTGATGAGAGTGATATAGATAATGCCTCTTCAGTTATTAATGCTCACCCTGGTGTTAGCCATAATTATTTACGAAATCATGATTATAATATATGGTTTACAATGGCTGTATCTCCAGACTCTAAACTTGGATTAGAAGAGACTATTAAAATTCTAGCTAAATTGACTAATGCTAAAGATTTTATTATTCTACCAACATTAAAAATGTTTAAAATATCAGTTAAACTTGATACAACTGGTAAAAAAGCTAAAAAAGAGAAGCTTAAAAAATTAGCTTTCAAAGAGATAGAGTTAACTCCTAAACATATATCTGTTATAAAAGAGTTACAGAAAGATATAGATATTGTAGAAGAGCCATTTAAAGAGGCGATAGATAGATTAAATATATCTACTGAAGAGTTCTTTGAGATAGCAAGAGAGTTAAAAGATAGTGGTGTTATGAGACGATTTGCAACTATTCTAAATCATAGAAAAGCAGGGTTTGGAGCTAATGCTATGAGTGTTTGGGTTGCACCTGAGGATAAAGCTGAAGAGATAGGAAAAGAGATTGCCAATTTTTCTGCTGTTAGTCACTGTTATTTGCGTCCTAGTTATCCAAATTGGAGATATAATTTATTTGCTATGGTTCATGCTAAAACTCAAGAAGAGTGTGATAGTTTAATAGATGATATGGCAAAAGAGAGTGGATTGAAAGAGTATGGAAAATTATATTCAACGGTAGAGTTTAAGAAACAACGAATTGTATATTTTGATACTGCTTTTGAGGATTGGGAGAGAGAGGTTTTGTCTTAACCTAGACTCTCCTATTTTTTGCTTCTCTCTTTTCTACTAGAGGTTGAGAATTGGATGAGGTCGTCAGTCGTTACTACATAATTTGGTACTGTTTCAAGACTTTTTTTCATAATAAAAAATGCACTTAAAGCATCACTGTATGCTCTATGATGTGTGGCTGTATCTATTCCTAAACTCTCATTGAGATATGCTAATCCATACTTTTCACTTTTAAATGTTCTTTTTGCTAGATTTATAGTACAAAAGCGTTGATTACCAATATCTCCTAGTCCAAAACGATTAAAAGAGGCAGATAAAAATGAGTAGTCAAATAAGACATTATGAGCTACAAATATTGAATCTTGCATAAACTCTCTTAACATCGTTAATGCCTGTTTTCTTGATGGTGCTCCAATTAAGTCAATCTCTTCAATTCCTGTCATTTTGCTAATAAACTCTGGTATAAATGCACACTCGACAAAAGTTTCAAAACTATCTATAACCTCTCCATTTTGAACCATCACAGCACCTATCTCTATAACTTGAGAGTTTGTTGGTTTACTTCCATTTGTTTCAATATCTATAATACAAAATTTTTGCTCTTGATATGGTCTGAAATATGTCTCTAATTTATATCCATCTTCGTACTCTATAATTGGATAACCAGAGGCTTGAAGTAGAAAAAATATAGTATCACTATCTTCAAATAGAGTTGTATGTTTTTTTACTGTATAAATATACTGTTTTTTGGAGATTATACCACCATTTTTACGAAATTGATTAGTTAATTCATCATAAATTTTTTGCATTGTTTATAAACTTTTTTACTTTAATTGGGTCTTTAATCCCTTTTATTTTCTCTGTGGCAGAACTAACATCAACACCATAAAAGTTATAATCTTTAATCTCTAATAAGTTTTCTGGAGTTAATCCACCTGCTAATATAATTTTAGAGCAATCAATATCATCAAACCATTCGAGATTTAATCTCTTTCCACTTCCACCATAAGTTTCACAAAAAGCATCAACTAATCTATACTCATCTTTGTATTTTAATATATCATTTTTGCAATTAGCTCGTATTACTTTTAAAGTTCTAGTATTGATTTTACTTAACTCAATTGAAGGCATATCAAAATGAATTTGTGCAAGAGTTATTTTCGTATCTTGAGAAATTTTATTAATATTTTCTGCTGTTTCGTTAACAAATAATCCAACCATATCGATAAAAGGTGGTAACTCTTGAATTATCTTTTTTGCATTTTCAGGAGATATATATCGTGGAGATTTTGGATAAAAAACAAACCCTAAAGCATCAGCTTTTTGACTGATTGCATACAGAGCATCTTCTAAGTTTGTAATACCACATATTTTTACACGCATATTTTTACTTTAAGAGAGATATAGCTTCTCTTATTCCATTAGGATGTTTATATACAAAAGACCCAGCAACGACTACATCAACACCTGCATCTTTTAGACTCTGTATATTCTCATCACTTACGCCACCATCAACCTCTATTAAACAGTCTGGATTTATTCTGTTAATTAATGTTTTTAATCTTTTTGCTCTCTCTAAAACAGATGGAATAAATTTTTGTCCTCCAAATCCAGGGTTAACGCTCATTAGTAAAACCATATCGACCTCAGCTAATAAAAATTCAACTAATTCAGGTGGAGTATGAGGATTTAAAGTTATTGCTGGTCTAATCCCTAACGAACGGATTTTTTGAATTAATCTATGAGGATGCTTCTCTTCTTCTATATGAAAAGATATAAATTCTGGTTTTAAAGGTGCAAATAAATCTACAAAAAATGAATTATTCTCTACCATTAAGTGAATATCTAAAGGTTTAGTTGATGCTAACGCTACAGCCTCTACAACAACTGGACCTATTGTTAAGTTAGGAACAAAATGTCCGTCCATAACATCAACATGTACAAAATCACAATCTCCATCACATATAGCTTTTACATCTCTTGATAAATTTCCAAAATCAGCAGATAAAATACTTGGGGCTATTAACATAATATATAGAACCTTCTTTTTTAGAAAAGTATACTACTCTTTAGCTATCTTTAGAATTAAAATATGAGATTAATAATATATATATAACTGATATATTAATCATAATATCTGCGTAATTAAATATAGCAAAATTAAAACCACAATGCCACGCAATATAATCTACAACTCCTCCGTGAAGAAATCTATCATAGAGATTACTTACTGCTGAACCTAAAAGTAGACCAATAGGAAAACTAAATTGTTTTAAATATCCATCATAAACTATAAAAATAGATATTCCAGAAATTAAAACTATTTGTATCCATTTTAGATATTCACCTAAAAATTCAAACATAGAGAAGGCGACCCCTCTATTTAAATGAAACTCTAAAGATATACAACTACTATCCCAAAAATATCCATTTACAAATAAACTCTTTATATTTTGGTCTATAATTATAGTTCCAAATGCAACTAAAAAGAATATTAGATACTTTTTCATTAGACCAATGCTTTATGAAAAAACTCTTTACACTCTTCCATCATATTATTTAAAATTTCTTCATCTTTACCTTCGAGAAGAAGACGCATCATATTTTCAGTTCCAGAGTATCTAAATAGATGTCTCATATTATTCTCTTTAACTTTTTGGACAAGCTCATCATACCCTTCTATATTTTCAAAATCTTTTTTTTCATTAATTGCTATATTAACTAATTTTTGAGGATAAGATTCATAAGGATTAAATGCATCACTAACCTTTTGATTTCGTTGAACAAGAAGTGCTAAGACTTGTAATGCACTTGATATACCATCACCAGTTTTTGCATAATCGCTAAATATAATATGTCCACTCTGCTCTCCTCCAAAATTAATTCCTCTCTCTTGCATCATATCAACAACATTTTTATCTCCAACACTACTTCGGAATAATTCAATTCCCTTAGTTTGTAGATATTCACCTAAACCTTTATTACTCATAACAGTAGCAACCATTCCATTGCCTGTCAGTATTCCTTTTTCATTCAGATAAACAGCTAAAACAGCCATAAGTTTATCCCCATCAATTACTTTACCATTTTCATCAACTATAACTAATCTATCTGCATCACCATCTAATGCAATACCAATATCGGCTCTATACTCTCGAACAAATTTAGCCACAGTCTCTGGAGACATAGCACCACACTGTTCATTTATATTAAATCCATTAGGCTTATTCTCAATAATAATTACATCAGCTCCTAACTCTTCTAAAACAGTTGGAGCAACTTTATACCCTGCACCGTTTGCACAATCAAGAACTACACGAATACCACTTAAAGATAGAGATTTTGGAAACGAATTTTTTATATGTACGATATACCTGCCAATTACATCATCTATCCTTTTTGATGTTCCAATCTCTCGTTCAAATTTTTGAGAATCTTCTATTAATTGAGTATTTTGATATATCTCTTCTATTTCACGCTCCTGTTTTTCATCCAATTTATTACCTAAATTATCAAAAAATTTAATTCCATTATCGTAATATGGATTGTGACTAGCCGAAATCATAATTCCAGCATCACAACGCATATTTTCTGTTAAGAAGGCAATAGCTGGTGTTGGCATAGGACCTATTTGAATAACATCAAATCCAACAGCAGTTAAACCTGATACTAATGCATTTTCAATCATATATCCACTTCTTCTTGTATCTTTCCCAACTAATATTTTCTTACTTTTAGCAAATTGTCTAAAATAAATTCCTGTTGCCATAGCAAGTCTCATTGTATTGAGAGCTGATACTTTTTTACCAGCTTTCCCTCGCACACCATCTGTTCCAAATAGTTTCAAATTATTATCCTCTTAAAAAATATTAAATACATTGTAACAAGTTTGAGCTGAAGAGAAATAAGTTATAATAATATTAAAAGGATATATATGAAATTATACTATTATGCATTTAGTGGGCATAAATGGGGACTAGATAGAGTTAAAAGAGGTGTAGCATTAATTAAAGCACTTAGAGATGAAGATGTAGAGGTTCAACTTCTAGTTAATGATTTTAGAGCAGGATTAGTGGCAAAAGAGCTTGGGGTTAACGGTTCTGTTACAATTGAAACTATTATGGATGTTGATGTTATGGCAGAAGATGGAGATATTGTATTTATTGATACTCCTGAAGAGGAGAGAGGAAGAGTAGAGCAATATTCAAATAGATATAAAGAGTTATTTCATATAGTAGATAATGATAATATGAAATCTCGATTTGGAGAACATATCATCTCTCCTAATGGAGATTTAACTTCAGCAATTATAGATAATATCTATTTTGATATTTTAGAGAAAGAGGATAGAGTAGTATTTTTCTTAAATGATTCAGATTATGAAAAAACTATTATTTCTAAAAAAGATTTTTTTGAAGATACAGATATGGAACTTATTTTAGGTAACTACTTTTTTGTAAAATACGAAGATGACTTAGCCAAAATATTTAAAACTCTTTATGAACCAGAAGATTATAGTGATTTGATAAGAAGTAGTAAACGAGTAGTTACAGCTTCTATTCAAACTGCTTTAGAGGCACGAGCATCTGAAGCTAAAGTTTTATATATATTAAATGGGAATGAGGAAAATAGTATAATTAAGATGTTAAGTAGATTTAATATAGATACAATTGATGGTTTTGATAAAAATAATTTATCACTATGGCTTAACTCAAATGTTGAATTGAACGAAAAAGTAACAGTTTCGGCTAAAGAGGTTGCTATAAAAATTAAGAATAAACTAAATTTATAAGTTTTTAATATTAGATAGAATATACTTTGTAGATTTGATTTCAAAAAAAGGAAAGGTATGAGTAGTAGAAGAGACTTTATGGGTTATGCTCTAGGTGGTTTTACTGCAGTAGGTAGTTTAGCTGCCTTATATGCAATGAAACGAAGTTGGGATCCACTTCCAAGCGTAAAAGCTGCAGGATTTACAACTATTGATGTAAGTTCAGCACAACCAAATGTATTAAATGTAGAAAAATGGAGAGGGAAACCTATCTTTGTTTTGAAGAAAACAGCTGATATGAAAGCTGATGATAGAGATGTAATTGTTGGTTCTGATAGATTTCTTATAGCTATTGGTCTTTGTACACATCTTGGATGTATTCCAGCATATCTACCAGATGATGAAAAGTTTAAATGTGCTTGTCATGGTGGTGAGTTTGATACAAGTGGACACGAGATATTTGGTCCTCCTCCAAGCCCATTAGAAATTCCACCTTTTAAAGTAGATGGAACAACAATTGTACTCGGCGAAGCAGGACCTGATTTTAAGAAAATGCTAGACGCTGGTCTTACGGTATAAGGAGAGAGTATGGCACATTTTGAAAAAGCAAATAGTCTTAATGAGTGGATGGATCAACGATTAGGTGTAAATACTATTAAAAAAGTAATGCAAACTGAATATTGGATTCCAAAAAATATTAATTTCTTATGGGCAATGGGTATGATTTTAGCTGCTACATTTGGTATATTATTAGTAAGTGGTATATTCTTATTAATGTATTATAAACCAGATGTAAATTTAGCATTTGACAGTGTTAACTATACTATAATGAGTGAAGTTGGTTACGGTTGGTTATGGAGACATATTCATGGTGTAGCTGCGTCAGTTGTATTCTTAGTTATATATATTCATATGTTTACAGGTATATATTATGGTTCATACAAAAAAGGTAGAGAGCTAATTTGGTTATCTGGTATGCTTCTTTTTGTTACATTTTCAGCTGAAGCATTTTCTGGATATATGTTACCATGGGGACAGATGAGTTATTGGGCTGGTATGGTTATTACTAACTTATTCTCTGGTGGTTCACTAGAAGCTTATGCTCTTGTTGAATGGATTAGAGGTGATTATGTTCCAGGTGATGCATTCTTAACACGATTCTTTATGCTTCATGTACTTCTTTTACCTTTAGCAATTATAGGTTTAATTGTACTTCACTTTGGTACATTAAGACTTCCTCATGTTAATAATCAAGATGGTGAAGAGATTGATTTTGCAGAAGCAGCAGAGCTTTATAAATCAGGTAATCACAAAGATTCAAAAGTTATTCCATTTAGTCCTGTCTTTTTAAGTAAAGATATATTTGTAATGGGCGTATATTTTGTTTTATTCTTTTATCTAGTATTTTATAACTTCCAATTTGCAATGGACCCAGTTAACTTTGACCCAGCAAATGGATTAAAAACACCTACACATATTTACCCTGAATGGTACTTTTTATGGAGTTATGAAATTTTAAGACCATTTAGTAAAGATATAGGTTTAATAGCATTTGCTATAGCACAAGTTATATTCTTTTCATTACCATTCTTGGATAGAAGTCCAAATGTAGCTCCAGCAAACAGAAGAGGATTATTCCATATATGGTTCTGGTTAATGTTAGTTGATGTACTTGTATTAACATTTATGGGTAAATTACCTCCAACTGATGCACTTTTTGCTAATATTGGTTTAGTTGCAGCTCTTGTATTCTTTGCGTTGTGGATTGCTCTTCCAATTATTACTAAATTAGAAAAAAAACTTTAAGGAGTAGGGAATGAATAAAGAACTTAAGATATTCGGAGTTGTAGCATTCTTTACACTCTTTCTATATTGGGGAGTAGAGCCATTTGCTCACTCTCAGATGCATAAGCATGTAGAGAGTCATGGATTTAGCTATGATGGAACAGCAGATATAGAAGAAGCTGAAGCAAAAGCATTAATTGCTAAAGAGAGTGGTGTTAAAGTTGCAGAGACTGAAGAAAAAGTTAAAGCTAAAAAAGAGTTTTGGGCAAGTGTTGTTAAAATATCTAAGCTAAAAGGTGACCCTGTTGCTGGTGAAGCTGGATTTGCAATGTGTGCTGGTTGTCATATGGACGGTGCTATGAATATGGGTGGAGTTGTACCTCCTAGCCTTGATAAAGCTGGTGCGTTATATGATAAAAACTATCTTATCGCATTAATTAAAAACCCTGCGATGGCATCAAATGTTGACCATAAATATAAAGATACATCTATGCATCCAATGGGTTCAATTAGTTCAATGATAACTACAGACCAAGATGTTGCAAATGTAGTTGCATATTTAAAAGCTAAAAAAGCTGGTGAAGTTACTCCTAAAGAGGCATTTACTGATGCTTGTGGTAGATGTCATGCTATGCGTTATGCAAAAACAACTCAACTTGGAGATACACCTAAATTCAAGTATAAAAAAGATGAGTTAAAATATCAAGTGAAAGTTCTTGAAGAACAAGATTTAGTTAAAGGTTATATGGGTAAATTACCTCCTGATTTATCTATAATTATTAGAGCTAGAGGCGAACATTTCTTAGAAACTTTTGTAGAAAATCCTCAATCTCAACTTGCAGGTACATCAATGCCTAGAGTTGGACTTAGTCATGAAGGTTTTGAGAAAGTTAAAGAGTATTTAACAGAAATTGGAGACCCTAGTAAACCTGCTAGAGAAGCAATAGGACCATGGGTTATATTATTCTTTATTATCTTTACAGGATTAGCTTTCCTTTGGAAAAAAGAGAAGTGGCACGGTCATCACTAAAAATGACTAATCAAGGGCGTTAAGCTCTTGATTTTAAACCTATAAATCTTTTAGATTAAATTCATTATTTATCAAGAAGATTTATATATTCTAAAAAATCTTTCCCATATTTTTGAAACTTTAACTCCCCTATTCCATGTATATTTAACATTTGAATTTTATTTCTTGGTTTAAACATTGAAAGCTCTATTATAGTCTTATCTGAGAATACCATATATGGAGGTATATTATGCAATTTAGCAATAAATGTTCTTATCTCTTTTAGGTCTTGAAAGATTTTATCATCATATTTTAGATTAATTTGTTTAATATTCACTTTCACATCTTTTTTTATCTCTAATCTATCTTCTCGTATCTCAATAGTATGTAATCCTTTTAAAATCTCTACTCCAAATTCAGATAAAAAGTTTACTTTAAAATCTCCAACTCTTATAGCATCTAACTCTTGTAAACGCTCAGATATTACTATCCATTGAGCTTTTGTATACTCTTTCCCAATATTGTAAACAGATAAATTATTATGGTTATTTTCTAATATTCTTTTATCTTTACTCCCTCTAAGTATATCTATAAGATAAATTACTCCAAATTTTTGACCTGTTCTTACTATTGTAGATAATAATTTTTTAGATGCTATTGAAATATCAACCTTTGTCATATCAGGAGATAAACAGTTATCACATCTATCTTCACACTCTTTTATAGTATCATTAAAATATGAAGCTATACTTTTATGTCTACAAATTTCAGTTCTTGTAAAATGAGAAATATTATCTAGTTTAGTATATGAATGCTCTCTATATGGAGTATCTGGTAGTTCATCAATAAAGTTTTTTTGTTGAACAACATCAGAATTTGAAAAGAGTAAAAGAGTTTCTGCTTCTACTCCATCTCTTCCTGCTCTTCCTATCTCTTGGTAGAAACTTTCAACAGTTTTTGGCATTTTTAAATGAACTACAAAACGAATATTACTCTTATCTATACCCATACCAAAAGCGATAGTGGCTACAACAATTTGAACTTTGTCTGATACAAAATCTGCATAAACTCTATTTTTATCTTCAGTTTCCATTTTTGCGTGATAAAATTCAGCATTAAAGCCTTTACTTTGTAAAAACTCGGCAATATTTTCAGTTGACTTTCGTGCTAATGTGTATACTATTCCTGCATCATTTTTATGATTTTCTAAAAAATCTAAAAGTTGTTCTCTGCCATCTTTTATTCTATTTTTAGCTTTGATAGTTAGATTAGGTCTAAAAACTCTTCCTTTAACTATAAGTGGTGAATTTAATTGTAAATGTTTTGAAATATCCTCTTCTACTTCTGTTGTTGCTGTGGCTGTAAATGCAGATATTGGAACAGTTGGAAATTGTTCTTTTAATATATCTAATTCTCTATAATCTTCTCTAAATTCATGACCCCAAGCACTTACACAGTGGGCTTCATCTATAACAAAGAAATTTATATCTAATTTATGTAAAAAATTTAAAAAATATTTATTACATAATTTTTCTGGAGCAATATATAAGAGTTTTATCTCATTACTTAAAAGTTCTTGTTCAATTTTATTACTCTCTTCTCTAGTTTGCATAGAAGTTAACATTGCAGAAGATATGCTATTTGTTCTAAGAGCCATAACTTGGTCATGCATTAATGCTAAAAGTGGAGATATTACAATAGTAACTCCATTCATAAGTAAAGAGGGTAATTGGTAACATAAAGATTTTCCACCACCTGTTGGTAAAATCATTAATACATCTTTTGATTCCAATATGGCATCTATAATCTCTTCTTGAAAAGGTCTAAACGATTTATATCCAAAGTATTTTTCTAATATTTTATATTTTTTCATAGTATAATGATAACTGACTCTTCTTAAGCAAATTAGATTTTATTCTTTTTATAAAAAAATATTTCCGATTAAGTATTTTTTAAGCATTTATTGTATATAATTCCGTCCACAAGTTGTTAAGAGGCCCCATCGTCTAGCGGTTAGGATCCATGGTTTTCATCCATGTTACTGGAGTTCAATTCTCCATGGGGTCACCATCTTTAAACTTGTTTTACTTATTACGGCCCCATCGTCTAGCGGTTAGGATCCATGGTTTTCATCCATGTTACTGGAGTTCAATTCTCCATGGGGTCACCATTTCAAATAAATTCAGTTAAACTATGTTAATATCTTTTTTTATATTAAAAGGAATATTAATGCACTTCAAAAAATTACTACTATCCATAACATTATCAATGATAACTCTATCAGCTCAACATAATTTGAGAATTATAAATGGCTCTACTGTTGAAGAGTCTAATCCTAAATGGAATTTTATAGCCTCATTGCAAGAGAATAATATAGCAAGTTGTGGTGCTACTATTATATCTCCAAATTGGGCAATAACTGCATCTCATTGTGTAATTGGAGAAGATGGATTACAAATATCTGATAATTCAAGTATCTATTTAGCAATAAATGATTACTCTTTAAGTGGAAAAAATATAAAAAGATATGGTATAGAGAAGGTAATATCTTATCCAGATTATAATCCCACAACAACAGATAATGATATAGCTCTTCTAAAACTATCTAAAACGCAAATAGAGATAAATAAATTTCCAGAATTAAAGAAAACACCTTTAACCACAGGAACAGAAGCATTTGTAGCTGGTTGGGGAAATACTATTGGGTATCCATCAGATGAACAATCTTTTCCAGATAAACTTCAAGAAATATTAGTACCTATTGTTGATTGGGAGCAGTGTAATTATGCTTTTGATGGAGAGTTAACAGATAATATGTTCTGTGCAGGTTATTTTGAAGGAGGTAAAGATTCTTGCCAAGGTGATAGTGGTGGTCCTCTTATTACTTATCAAAATGGTCAAGCTTCACTTATTGGAGTTGTTAGTTGGGGAGATAAATGTGCTGAACCAGAGAAAGCAGGAATTTATACTAATGTACAAAATTACATAGATTGGATTGTTTCAAATACAGGAGAGTTAAGAACAACTGCTACAAGTTCAAAAGATATAACAAAATTATATGTAGCTACATTTAATAGAGCTCCTGATAGTAAAGGTATTAGATATTGGGTTAGTTCAAATTTATCTTTAAATAGTATCGCTTCAAGTTTCTTTGAACAATCAGAGACAAAGGCATTATATCCTGAAGATAAAAGCGTTAAAGAGTTTATACAAGCTGTATATAAAAATTTATTTAATAGAGAACCTGCAGATGATGGACTAAATTATTGGAATAATGAAATTACAAAAGGCTCAATATCAAAATCACTATTTATATTAGCAGTAATAAATGGAGCTAAGGGTGATGATATAACTATTTTAAATAATAAGCAATCGGTTGGTGAATATTTTGCAAATAAAGAGTTAAATAATGTTACAGATGCGTTTAGTGTAATATCAAATATAGATGCTACTTCAAATAGTGTTACAGAAGCAATTGGACTTATAGATAATATGAAATAAATAAGTCAAATATAAGGTACTCTTTAGTAAAGTATAATATAAACTTATAAATAGGAGAGATTTACTCTTATTTATAAGTTTTGTATTTTATTAAAAAGGAGTGCTAATGAAAGTAGAAGTATCAAGAAGAAGATTTCTTCAAGGTAGTGTTGCCATGAGTGTTATTGGTGGGTCTAGTGTAGGAGTTACTAATCTTTTAGGGAATAATTCGGAAGAGAAAGGTGAATTTTCTCCAACTACCAAAACAGGAACAGGAGAAGCTTCAGAAGTAGCAACGCTTTGTGAAATGTGTGTAAATAAGTGTGCAGCTCTTGCTAGAGTTGAAAATGGAATAATCACAAAGTTAAATCCAAATCCACTCTTTCCTAAATCAAAAAATATGTTATGTCCTAGAGGTAATGCTGGAATTCAAGCAATTTATGACCCAGATAGATTAAAATATCCTATGATTAGAGTTGGTAAAAAAGGTGAAGGTAAATTCAAGAGAGTATCTTGGGACGAAGCTTATGATGCTATTTGGAATGGTACAAAAGATTTCACTGGTATGAGTAAAATATTAGATGAAGAGAAAGATAATCGTTCATCTTTTCTATTTTGTGCTGGTGAAGGAATGGCAGAACATACATTTAAATCATTTTATTATGGTTTTGGTTCATCTAATTGGTTAAATCATGCATCTTTATGTTTACAAACAGTAATTGCTGGATATGGAGTAACTTTAGGTGGTTATCCACAAGCTGATTTAGATAATGCTGAGTATATTATTATGGCAGGAGCAAATAGAGCAGAAGCTATTGTAACTCCAGATACTATGGATATATTTAAAAGAACAAAAGGTAGAGGAGCAAAATTAATCTGTGTTGACCCAAGATTTACAAATACAGCTTCAAAATCTGATAAATGGTTAGCAATTAACCCTGGTACAGATTTAGCATTTGTTTTAGCATTAACTTTCGTTGTTATTAATGAAGAGTTATATAATAAAGATTATGTAGCTAAACATGTAAATGGTTTTGATAAATATAAAGTGAATGTAATAGAGAATAAATATACTCCAGAGTGGGCAGAAAAAATCACAGGTATTAGTGCAAAAGATATATATAAAGTAGCTAGAGATTTTATGGCTCATGCACCAAAAGCAGTATATTATCCAGGTAGAAGAAGTACATTTTCTAATAGTGATTTCCAACTTCGTCGTGCTATGGCAATATTTCAAGGATTGAGTGGTGGTATTGATACTAAAGGTGGATTAGTATTTGGAAAAAAATTAGAATTATCTGGACATTCAGGGGTTCAACCTATATATGCAAGAGCTGAAAGAAGAGCTGTAAATAAGGTGAAAAGACCTGAAGGACAAACTGGTTATGATGATTGTGCTGTTGTGAGTCGTGGTGGTTCGTGGATTGCATGGAGAAATAGATACTTAGAGAATAAAATGCCTTATAAAGTTCGTGGTATGTTTATCTATAAGCATAATCCTATGATGAATATGCCAAATAGTGCTAAAACTGCTAAAATGTTTGAGAAGATGGAACTTGTAGTGGCTATTGATACAATGCCTAGTGATAGTGTAATGTATGCAGATGTTGTACTTCCTGAATGTACATACTTAGAGAGAACTGACCCTGTTAAAACATTTGGTGGAGTAGAACCATCTATTGCTCAAAGAAATAAAGTTATAGACCCTATGTATGAGACAAAACCTGTAATGGAAATTTTAAGAGGATTAACTAATAAAATATCAAAACCTCTATTCGAGATAACTAAAAAATATGATGAAGATGTTCAAGAAGAGATAGAAGATGATGATGAAGAGGATGTATTTGAAGAGTTTGATATTAGTATTCCATTTAAACACTCTCAAGAGCATTTAAATGAGATGGCAGTTAAAGATATTTATGGAGAGAAAGCAGTAAAATCTCTTAAAGAAGATGGAGTTTTTTATCCAAATATGGACAAATATTTTAAACAATTATCAGTTAATGAACATCAATATTATCCAGAAAAAAATAAATTTTATAGCGTTAATAATGGAGAAGCAAGAACAGAAAGTGGTAAAGTAGAGTGTTATCTACCAAATCTTGCAACTAAATGTGTAGACCCTATGCCAATGTGGCACGATGAGTTTGAATTTAAAGTACCAGAAGGTAAATTTAGATTAATTACAGGTAGACATGCTCAATTTACTCAAAGTGGAACAGCAAATAATATGATGCTTCGAGACCTTATAAGTGAAAATTATATTTGGATAAATAAAAGAGTAGCTAAAGAGCAAAATATTAAATTTGGAGATACGGTTGAAGTATCTAGTAGAGTAGGTAAAATAACAATTAAAGCTTATCCAACAGAAAAGATAGCTCCCAATCAAGTATTTTTTATCCATGGTTTTGGTGAAGAGAGTGAAGCACTTTCGTGGGCATACAAAAATGGTGGAAATGATAATGCAATAATTGAAGATATTACAGAACCAGTTTATGGTGCAGCATCTATGCACGAAACTAATGTAGAAATAAGAAAGGTATAGAGATGGCTAGATATGGAATGGCTCTTGATTACAAAAATTGTATCAATTGCAAGGCGTGTGAAGTAGCTTGTAAAGAGGAGAATGGCGTTGAATTAGGTGCTGAAAAACATAGAATTTGGGTTGGAGCAAATGATGTGGTTGGTGAATGGCCAAAATTAGATATTGCATCTTCTGCATTTTTACCAAGTCAATGTCAACACTGCGATGATGCACCTTGTCAATCAGTATGTCCAACAAATGCTACATATTATGATGAAAATAGTGTAGTTAGAGTAGATGCTGATAAATGTATTTTATGTAGTTATTGTATGAATGCTTGTCCTTACGATGCTAGATATGTTGATGATAGAACAATGACTGTTGATAAGTGTACTTTTTGTAGTGATACAAGATTAGCAAGAGGAGAAACAACAACAGCTTGTCAAAATACTTGTCCTACAAAAGTAAGAACATTTGGTGATTTAGATGATTATGATAGCGAAATTAGTGAACTTCTTAGAACAAGAGAACACTTTTCTTTAAAAGCTAATCTAGGAACTAGACCAAAATTATATTATCTAACATAAGGAGCTGATTATGACACAAACAAAAGAAAAATTATCATTAATTCAACAGGCTAAAGAGTTTATTTCAACTATTCCTGTTAATAAAATTGGTATAAAAGATTTACTAGGATTTGAAAAGAGTCCTAGAAACTTATTAATAGCAGTTACAACTTTAGCTTTTATAGCAATGTTTGTTGTAGGTGTAGCATCATATTTAATGCATGGACATCATGCATATAATGTAACTAGAGAACATCCTTGGGGACTTCTTATTGCTGTATATATATTTTTTGTTGTTAGCTCAACTGGATTATGTATTGTTGGTTCATTAGGTGATGTATTTGGATTTAAAGATTATGAACTAATATCAAAAAGAGCTATATTTGGTTCTATTGTAACTATCATAGCTGGTTTTGCAGTAATTGCTTTTGAAATAGGACATCCAATTACAATGCTTATTTATAATGTATTAACTCCGGGATTAACAAGTGCTATATGGTGGATGGGAACTCTTTATGGGTTATATCTTACATTTATGATTATTGAATTTACATTTTTACTTAAAGGTGATATGGCAAAAGCAAAAATATTTGGATTAACTGGTCTTTTAGTTGGTCTTGCTGCTCACTCAAACCTAGGTTCAGTATTTGGATTTTTAAATGCTAGACCAATATCAAATGGTGTTTTCTATCCAACATACTTTATTTTAACAGCATTTATTACAGGTATATTTTTAGCATTCATTATGATGGGATTTAGATATAAATTAGCATTTCCTGAATCTGTAAAGACTATGTTGACAGGACTTGCTAAAATTCAAGCTCTTTTATTATCAATTTTAATATTCTTTGTTACTTGGAAGATGTTAACAGATGTATATGGTGGTATGCCAAATCGTGCAGAGGTTGCAGTTCATATATTCCATTCGTGGACATTCTGGGCAGAGGTTATTCTAGTAATGTTTATTCCACTGATACTAATTTTAAAAGATATGGGAAAATCTCATAAAACTCTATTTTGGGTATCAATGATAGGAATGGTTGGTATATTCTTTATGAGATATAATCTAGTTCATGATACACAACTTAAACCTCTTCAAATGATGAAAATAAAAGAGTATCAATTAGCTCCTGAATGGATACACTATTTTCCATCTTCAGCAGAAATAATGATAAGCTTAGGTGGATTAGGACTTTGTATTGCTATGTATTATATAGGAACAAAACTATTTAATCTCGACGCAGAACATTAGATTTTTATCTGGTATTAAATGGTGGAGTAATTCCACCATAAGATACTAAAAGGTAATAAATATATTTATTAACTAAAGTTTTTATTCATATACTCTTTAACCATTTTTTTAAATGTTTTCATTCTATCTCGACCTTTTGGTATTTCACCTCTTAGAGTTTTCATATTATCAAGAAATTCATCTATATTTTCTGGTATTTTTCTTTCAAAATAATTTTTTATCTGTTTTGTAAAAGCAGGTGATGAGCCTGAAGTTGAGAATGATATTGTTAAATCTCCTCTTTTAATATATGATGGGAAAATAAAATCACAATAATCTTTATTATCCACACTATTAACCCATATTCGACCTCCTCTACTCTCTTCATATATCTCTTTATGAATTTTAATAGTATCTGTGGCAATTATTACAATATCGAATCCATTAATATCTCCTGTCATATATGGTCTTAAGTTATAACTTAGATTTTTATCTTTAATTATCTCTCTTAACGGTTCAGAGATGAATGGAGCTATTATTTTTATATTTTCTGTAAAATCTAATAATTTTTCTATTTTTTCTGTAGCAATGTTTCCTCCACCTACAAGTAGAACTTTTAAATTTGATATATCCATATACATAGGAAAAAAAGACATCTTATCTATACCTCTTTAGTTGTAAATATATTTTGATATATATCACTATTTAATTTAAATTTAATTGGTATCATTTTAACCTCATCACCTCTGTTTAAAAAAGATAGATTAGTGTCAGATACAATCATTCCATCTGCTTCTGCTAAGGGAGAGACCATACCTGCTGATTGACTCTCTAAAGGTCTGAATACTTTTCCATTAAATGAACCTAATATAACACTATTTCTACCAGCTTTAATTTTATAATCATCTGCTATTTGTGTGGTAACTACTCCATGATAATATTCATTATCTCCTGAAAGCTTCAGTATAATTGGTTTGACAAACATCTCATAATTTACCATAGATGCTAATGGATTACCTGCAAGATTTACAACTATTGTTTTACCAATTCTACCTATTGTGGTAGGTTTCCCTGGTTTAATATTGACTCCACTAAAAAAAGTCTCCATACCCAGTTCTCTAAATGCCTCTTTTGTAAAATCTTTATCTCCTACACTTACCCCACCACTTGTTATTATTAAATCAGTTGATAGTGCCTCTTTTATAGATAGCTTTAAAGAGTCAATAGTATCACCACTTCCTCCAATATATTGAACACTACAACCTAACTCTTTAGCTCTAGCCAAAAACATTGGGGCATTAGAGTTATATAACTGATGAGGTTTAATCTTTTCATAATGTGGTCTAAGTTCGTCACCTGTTCCAAATACAGCTACTTTAACTTCTCTAACAACAGTTACATGCGTTAATCCTTGACTCGCAAATAGTGCAATTGTATAAGCAGAGATTTTATCCCCTTTTTCAATGTAAGTTTTAGACGCTTTAATATCTTCACCTGCATATCTAATATGTGCATTTTCTCTTATATTTTTTGGTAAAGAGATAATATCTCCATTAATATCTACATCTTCTATCGGAACAATCGCCTCTGTTCCCTCAGGAACGGCTGAACCAGTCATAATTCTAATTGCTTCATTTTTTTGAAGTATAAAATTACTATCATCTCCAGCATATATTACTCTACTACTTTTGACATCTTCTCCTCTATTAGATATTTTGATAGCATATCCGTCCATAGCAGAGTTGTCAAATCTTGGTAAATCAAATACTGCACTATAATTCTCCCAAACTGTTCTACCTATACTATTTTCAATAGGAATAATCTCACGAGATAGAATATCAATCTTTTTATATATAATATTTAATGCATCTATGATAGATATAGCCATAATTAAACCTTTTTTAAATTAATTTTGTAAATTATAGCAAAATAGAGTATAATTTGCTGTTAAGGAGTATATTATGATTGAAGAAGCAATGTTTTACCATTCAGTGATAGTTAAAATATTTTTAGTTCTACTTTTATTCAATTTATTAGTACCTGTTATATTTAATAAAGATATAGCAACACATATAAAATGGACAAGGTTAACATTTTTTTTATTTTCAGGATTATTAAGTATGACCCTATTTTCAGGACTCATCGCATATATGCTTGTAGATATTAAATGGAATACTATGATGACATTAATGGTTTTATCATTTATTATTTTAGCTGGGTTGGAGAGAACTAGAAGTATTAAATTACATAACTCATGGAGAGTTAGCAAAAAAGATGTCTCTCTATCTTGGAAATATGTGTTATTAGAGATAACCGTTCTTGCTGTAATAGTTTTATTAATGATATTGGAGAAAAAAGGTGCAATATCTTTATAATAAAGAGGCAGGAGTCTCTTCTTTAGATTTAAGTGGAGATGAACATAAATATATCTTTAGAGTTCGTAGGCATAAAGTTGAAGATGAAATATATCTTAGGAATTTATATGATGACTTTATTTATAAATATAAAATATCTTATATAGATAAAAAGTTATCTACTTTAACACTTATGGAACAGAAAAAATATGTAGTTGTTTCAAAGTTAAAATTACATATTGGTTGGTGCATTATAGACATAAAAAATATAGAGAAGATGTTACCTATGTTAAATGAGATAGGAGTTGACAAAATTACTTTTATATATTGTAATCGTTCACAAAAGAGTTTTAAGATAGATTTTAATAGATTAAATAAAATTTTATTAAACTCTTCTCAACAATCTGGTCGTAGTAGATTAATGAAGTTAGATATAAAAGATAATATAAATAGTTTTATAGAAGAGAATCCAGATAGTTACCTATTAAATTTTTCTACAAATATATTATCTGATAAGAATAAAAATGATATAAAAAGTATAGTAGTTGGATGTGAAGGTGGATTAACAGATGATGAGGTTCTATTATTTAATAAAAATAAGATAATAGGTCTTGACACAACACTTATTTTAAAAAGTGAAAGTGCTGTATCTGGAGTTGCTAGTAAGATTTTAATCTAAATCCATATATTATCAATAAGTCTTGTATCTCCAATAAAAACTGCAAGAAGTATTATGCTATTTCCTATTTCTATTACTTCTAATGGTTTGAATTCTCTATCTACTATGGAGATATACTCTATTTTTATATTATCATTTGTCAATATATTTTTTATCTCTTTTTTTATGAAATTGCAATTTTTTTCTCCTGATATAATCATTTTTGTAGCAAAATATAGAGATGAAGATAATTTTAGCGCATATTTTTTTTCATCTTCAGATAAATATGTATTTCTGCTACTAAGAGCTAACCCTGAATCGTCTCTAACAATATCACATCCTATTATATTACAAGGTATAAAATAATTTTTAACCATTTGAGTAACTAAGGCTAACTGTTGAGCATCTTTTTTCCCAAAATATGCATTCGTTGCAGAGGATAAATTAAGTAGCTTCATAACAATTTGCAACATTCCATCAAAATGCTTAGGTCTCTTTTCACCTTCTAATATATATCCCCTAATTGCTGGTGCTGAGATGTTTAATTCATCATCTTCATACATCTCTTCAATATTTGGCATAAATAGAATGTCAACTTTAGCTATTTCGCATATTTTTTTATCTGCTTCTTCTCTCTTTGGATAGCTATCTAAATCTTCACCTTCTAAAAATTGTGTAGGATTTACAAAAATAGATACTATAACTATATCATTTTCATTTCGTGCTTGTTGAATAAGAGATAGATGACCTTTATGTAATGCACCCATAGTTGGTATAAAACCAATAGTTCCTTTTAAATTCTTTTTTGCTTTTTGTAACTCTTCTATAGTTTTTACAAGTATCATAAAAAGTTCCTTATTATTAAAAAATTAGATGATATAATATCCAAAAATATTTTAGGAGTATTTATGCCATTTTTTACAGCTGATATTTGCGATGAACATAAAGATGATATACAAGTTTTAAGCCATAACTATAAATCTTATGGAGGATTAGAAAAATGTGAAGGAAATATATTAACGATTAAGTTAAATAAAGAAAATTCAGACCTTATTAAAATGTTAAAAGAAGATGGTAAAGGTCAGATAATAGTTGTTGATGTAGATAAAGAATTCTATGCTGTCGTTGGAGAGAATCTTATGAAGTTGGCTCAAAAAAATAATTGGAAAGGTATTTTAATTAATGGTTTTGTAAGAGATACACAAATAACAAAAACTATTCCTGTTGGACTTTGGGCATTAGGTACTTGTGCTAGAAAGAGTCATGATGTTAGTAGTGGAGTAAGAGATATTGAACTTAATTTTGGAGGAGTCTATTTTAGAAATAATGATTATCTATTAGCAGATCATGATGGAATTATTGTGACACATAAGAATGTTTTGGAATAGATTAAATCTTATTTATTTTAATATAGATATATTATAAATAATATTGAATATATCCTATTTTTAATTAATTATATTGATAAGTATAATAATCTATTCTAATTAAGTGTTACTGTATGTAATAATTTATATAGATTTTCCAAATATATTAGACTTGATGCTATTTTTTTATACTACTACTTGACCTTTTAACTTGTTTTCTAATACAATTAAAACTCATAGTAACTTTTAGCAGTTATTTAATAAAAGTTTAACTAATTAAAATAAGGAGGGTATATGACTAAGATAAGTAAAACTTCTACCGTCGAGACAGAACAGTCTAGCAGAAGAGACTTTTTTAGAAAAACAGCAGCGTATTCAATGAGTGCTATTGCAGCAACTACAGTTTTATCACCAGCTAAATTACTAGCAGATGATGAAAATATTATACATCACACACCATGGGCAACAACATTAGGGGATGAACTTAATAAGAATCCTTATGGACTTCCATCACCTTATGAGCATAATGTAGTAAGAAGAACAGCTAGTTTATTATCATCAGCAGGTGATATGCATGCAGCTATATCTTTGAGTCCATTAGCAGAAATGTATGGTATAATTACTCCAAATGGTCTATTTTTTACAAGAACTCATAATGGTGTAGCAAATATTGACCCTAATAAACATAGACTTATGATACATGGAATGGTTGAAAAGCCTATCGTTTTAACTATGGATGATATTAAAAAGTATCCTAGAGAAAGTGTAATTCACTTCTTAGAGTGTCCATCAAATGGTGCTGCTGAATGGAAAGCTCCACAATTTAACTCTTTACAGTTTGTTAAAGGTATGATGAGTTGTACAGAGTGGACAGGTGTTAGACTTAAAACTATCCTTGCTGATTTAGGTATTAAACCTGAAGCTAAATGGATGTTAGCAGAGGGTGGTGATGGTTCAGAGATGAGTCGAACTATTCCTGTTGAGAAAGTTATGGACGATGCAATGATTGTTTATGCTATGAATGGTGAAGCTTTAAGAGCAGAACAGGGTTACCCTATTCGTCTTCTTCTTCCAGGTTGGGAAGCTAACTTAAGTGTTAAATGGTTAAAAAGATTAGAATTTGGTGATGAACCTTGGTATTGTAAAGAGGAGACTTCTAAATATACAACTCTTATGCCTAGTGGTAAAGCAATCCAACATTTTTATCCATTAGAAGTAAATTCAATTATTACTGCTCCTTGCCCTGAAAAACCATGGACAGAGCTTAAAAAAGGTGATATTGTAGAAATTGAAGGAATTGCTTGGAGTGGAAGAGGTACTATTAAATTAGTTGATATATCTTTCGATGGTGGAAAAAATTGGGTTGAGGCAAACCTTAAAGGTTTAGTTCTTCCAAAAGCTTGGACTAGATTTAGTTATATATATAAATATGATGGAAAACCATTATTACTTCAAAGTAGAGCTATGGATGACTCTGGTGATGTTCAGCCAACTGTTAACCAAGAAAAAGCAATCATAGGTGTAGAGGGTGTTTATCATAGAAATGCTATCTGTACTTGGGAAGTTAAAGCAAATGGGGAGGTTAACAATGTTCAAGTACGATCGTAAACTTATAACTACTGGTTTAGTAGCGATACTAATAAGTTCTATTTCTGCTTTTGGATACGAAGGTAAGAAAGATGCTCTTGATGGGGGTATGACTTATCCTCGAGCAAATGGAGAGTATACAGCTTATAAAATCAATGAAAATGTTGATAAAGTAAAAATAAATAATGGTAGAACTCCAACAGCTAATGAATTAAAAGCTTGGGATACAGATATTATGCCAGATGGTACAGGTTTACCAGATGGTAAAGGTGTAGTTGAAGATGGAGATGAGCTTTTTGAATCTCTATGTGCTGTATGCCATGGTGATTTTGGTGCAGGTGGGGTTGGATATCCAACATTAACAGGAGGAGATATATCTTCTCTTAAAAACCAGAGAACACAACCAGGTAAAGATGCACCAAAAAGAACAATTGGAACATATTGGCCAAAAGCTAGTACATTAATTTGGTATATTAGAGATGCAATGCCTTATGCTCATCCAAAAAGTTTAACAAATGATGAAATTTATGCACTAACTGCTTATCTATTATCAGCTAATGGAATTAAAGTTGATGGTCAAGAGATGGACGATGAATTTGTACTAAGTAAAGAGAATTTCTTAAAAATTGATATGCCAAACAAAAATGGATTCTATCCTAATATTGATGGTAAAGATGGAATTGAAAATATTAGAAAATTCTTTGCTGATGGTAAAAATTATGGTGCAGTTGGTAAAAGATGTATGAGTAATTGTAAAGACCCAGGTATGGACGGTAAAGAAGCTACTGTTATGAGAATTGATTATGAACTTAAAGATGTTAAGCCTCCATATAATGAGAAACGAGATTTACCAAAAGTTAATAACAAAAGTTCTCATCCAGGTAAAATAGGATATACAAAAAATTGTGCGTTATGTCATTCAACAGATACAATGGGTGCTCCTAAAGTTGGAGATGCTGAGGCTTGGGCTAAGGTAACAAGTCAAGGTCTTCAAACAGTTATGTCTCATGCTATCAATGGTATTGGCGGAATGCCTCCAAAAGGTGGTAATAGCGATTTAACAGAGTGGCAGATACAACTTATTCTTGATTATATGATTTCAAATAGTAAGTAAAATAATACTATTAAGTAAAAATAGTTTATAATATAAAGGCTAAGATTAAAAGAGTTTTGGATAAATACTCTTTGTGCCTCTTTTTCGTAAGAGAAAAGGCATTATCTTAGCAATTAGAAGTCCAAAAGATACATCATAAAAGAAAGGAAATTACGATGGATAGAAGAAAATTTTTAGGTTTAGGTCTAGCAGCAGTAGCTCTAGTTCCAGCAACAACTTTAAATGCAATTGACTTTAGAGCAACAAAGCCAGACGCGTGGAAAGCAACAACACCAGCAGATGCTATTAAAGGTCTTTATGGAGATATTACTCCAATTGAAGAGGGTGTAAAAGTTAAAGCACCAAAATTAGCTGAAAATGGTGGAGCTATTCCAATCAAGATTAAATCAGATATTCAAGCTAAATCAGTAGCACTTTTTCAAGATGCTAATCCTCGTTCAGCTGTAGCAGTATGGACTGTTTCAGAAGGTGGAATTATTGATTACGGTATAAAAATTAAAATGAAAAAAACTGGTAATATAACAGTTATCGTTGAGGGTACAAATGGTAAATTTTATTCAAAAGTATTACCAATAGAAGTATCTAAAGGTGGTTGTGGAGGTTGATACAACCCCACGAATATTGATTCAAAGCTACATAAACCATAAAATTAAGGAGTAATTAAATGAAAGTTAAAGCAAAACTAAAAAAAGATATAGTAAAAGTAAAAATATTAGCAGAGCATGTAAATGCTGGTCCTGAAGAGGCTGCAAAGAAGAAAATTGAAGCAAACTTTATTACAAATATTGTAGCAAAAGCTAACGATAAAGTTGTATTTGAAGTATCTGGTAGTGGATTTATCTCTAAAAACCCTCAATTTGCATTCTCATTCAAGGGAGCAGCAAAAGGTGACGAGTTAGAAGTTACTTGGACTGATTTAAAAGGTAATACTAAATCTGCAAAGAAAAAGATTAAGTAATAACTTTCTTCAACTCTTTTGAGTTGGAGTCTTAAACAGTTTAGTATTATTTTATTTTAATTAAAATAGTAGTGGATTGTAAAATCTATATTATAACAAGGAGAGAGAATGAATAAAATTAATCTTATGTCTGTAGTAACTGCGTCACTACTTCTAGTAAGTCCTATACAAATAAATGCAAATGAAGGTGTTACTCTTTACCCAAAAACAGTTGAGCCTAAAAAAGTAATTGTTGCTGAAGTCATAACAGTTAAACAACCAGATATTAAAGTTGAGAAAAAAGATGTTTCAACAGAAAAAATTGTTGATGTAAATAAAGATACACATATTCACATTCATATAGATGGAAATAGTGCGATAACTTCCGAAAGTATGAAATTAGTTGAAGAAAAAATGAAACTTTTACTTGAAAAAGAAAAATTAGAAAAAGCTAAAGAAGAATTAATTTTAGGTGCTAAAGCTGTAATGGCCGAAAAATTAAAATTAAAACAAGAAAAAGAGGCTTTTTCAAAGTTAAAAAGAGAAGTTATTATTGTTAAGCCAACAGTGGCTGTTAAACCTGTGGAAGCAGTTAAACCAGTAAAAGCTGTTAATCCAGTAGTTAAAGTTGTAAAAGTTGTTGAACCTGTAAAACCTATTGCTCCAGTTAAAGCATCAAAAATAGATATTAAAATTACTAATATTGGTGAAGATAAAAGTGTAGGAGATATTATTAAAGCATCACTTGCTGTATCTAATTCAGATAAAAAAGTTGAAGTAAAAAAAGATAGTTCTAAAAAAGAAGTACCTTTTGATTATAAATTAAAACCAAAACAAGTAGCTGAAAATGTATGGTGTTTCTTTGGTGCATTAGACAAACCAACTAAAGAAAATGCTGGATTTATGGTAAATAATTGTTATATTAAAACGAATGATGGTTATCTTGTAATGGATACAGGACCTTCGTATCAATTTGCAAAACAATCTTATGAAGCTATGCAAAAAATTGCAGATTTACCAGTCAAATTCGTTGTAAATTCACATAACCATGATGACCATTGGTTGGGTAATGATTTTTATAAGAAAAAATTTAATGCAATGTTAATTGGACCAGAGAGTATTAATACTAACTATAAAGAGGGTGATAAAACTAGAATGTATAATATACTACCTGATAATGCAATAAAAGGTACACATATTATTAAACTTGATGAGATAATCAAAAAGGCTAAAATATTAACATTTGGTGGTGAAGAGTTTCAGATTATTCCTATGGATATAAGAGCTCATACAGGTGATGATGTATTTATCTATATGCCAAAGAGAAAAGTTCTTTTTGCAGGTGATTTGGTTATGAATGGAAGAATTACCTCAGGTAGAGATGGTTCAGTTATAGGTCAATTAAAAGCTTTAGCTATGATGAAAAAATTAGATTGGAAAGTTTTAGTTCCAGGTCATGGACTTATTACAGATGCAACTGCGATGGATGAAGCTAACTTATACTTTACATTAACAAAAGATAGAGTTCTTGAAGCAATTGAAGATGGTGTAGATGCCACAGAGATTAATGAAGTTGTTAAATTAATGGAATTTAAAGATAAAGCTATGTATGATATTTTAAATGCTCGTAATGTTGGATTTGCATTTGAAGAATTAGAGATGTTAGACTAGATAAAAAAGGAAATATAAAATGAGTAAAATTTTATTATATATAAGGATACTCATCTTTATATTACCTATCTTTGCAATCTCTTCAGATATAGATTTTGATATAGATAAAAGTATTTATGATGCAAATAAAATGAATAAACATATAATCCTATTTATTCATAAGGATAATTGTGGATACTGTGAAAGAATGACTTTCCTCCTAGATAAAAAAAATATATTAGAAACTATTAATAAAGATTTTATCTTATTAGATATAAATAGAGACGATGATGAAATTGTTAAGTATCAAGATTTTAATGGAACGAATAGAGAGTTTATTAAAGCATTAAATATTGATTTTTTTCCTACACTCGTTTTTATAGATGCAAATAAAGATAAAATCATTCATTGGGAATTGGGTTATAGAAATAGAGAAAAGCTTCTAACTCTATTAAAGTATATTAGCACTAAGTCATATCTAAAAATGAGCTTAGAAGATTTTAAAGATGAGAAATTTTTTAATGAATAACGCACAAGGTAAAGTTTTAGAACTATTTATATCTAATGCTTCAAAAAATAGATTAGATGAAATTGTAGTTGATAAAGATGGTATAGTTGGTGATAAATTTTATGCAAAAGATGTTCAACGGTCAATTTTAATTTCAACCATTGAGAGTTATAATTTGGCTAGAGATAATAATATAGAAATATCAATAGGTTCATTAGGTGAAAATATATTACTAGATTACAACCCATATTTTTTACCAATTGGTTCAAAGATAAAAATTGGAAATAGTATATTAGAGATAACTCAAAATTGTACACTATGCAAAAGTTTGACAAAAATAGACTCAAAATTACCTAAACTTCTTAAAGATGATAGAGGTGTATTTGCAAAAGTTGTAGAGGCTGGAGTGATAAAAAAAGGTGATAAAATTTATATTTTATAAATAAAGTACTTATTTAAAGTATTTTGTTCATTAAATTAAAATAGGAGATGAAATGAAAAAAACGCTATTATCATTGGCTGTTGTAAGTGCATTAAGCATATCAGCAAATGCATTTACACTAGGTAAACTTGGGAATTTTGAGTTTAAACAACAAGCTAATCAAAATGTATTTATTCTACACGGACCACCAATGGAACCAAATGTTGAAAACGAAGGTTTTATGAATAATCCATCAGTTATAGAATCTGAACATGGTCTTATTATGATTGACCCCGGTGGAAATTATAATGTTGGTAAAAAAATCTTTGCAGAGCTTGAAAAGGTAACTAAAAAACCAATTATTGCAATTATTGATACTCATAAGCATGGAGACCATTGGTTTGCAAATAAACTAATGAAAGAGAAATATCCTAATGTAAAAATATATGCATTAGATAAAATGATAGAAGTTAGTAAAGCTGGTGAAGCTAATAAGTGGTATGGAATTTTAGATAGATTATCTCATAATTTAAAAGGTACAAAAGAGTTTGAATATCCAACTCTTACTCTTAAAAATGGTGATAAACTGGAAATTGATGGTCAAACATTTTTTATTCATCATCCAAAAAGAGCACATACAAATACAGATATTTTAATTATTCATGCACAGAGTAAAACTCTATTCTTAGGTGATAATCTAATGAAACTTCGTTTTGGTGGATTTGATGACTCTTCAAGTATCTTAGGAAATATTAAATTATTAGAAGAGATAGAAGCAGCTCCAGAACTTAATCTTTATGTTCCTGGTCATGGACCATCAGGTAAAATGCACAATACAATAGACCCATTTTTAAACTATATGAAACTTTTAGTTAAAGGTGCAGAAAAAGCTCTTGACGAAGATATGGAAGCTTATGAGATAAAACCTGAAGTTGTTAAAACAATGAAAGAGTATCAAAGTTGGGATGCATTTGATGGTCAAATGGGTAAACATCTTCAAAAAACTGTAAGCGAATTAGACGCTTTAGAAGAATAAAAACAGATAATTAAAGGAAAATTAATGATAAAGAATATTTTAAGTGGAATTGGTGGATTAGTTTTAGTAGTCGTAATATATTTAGGTATATCTTATGGTGGGATGATAGGAAAAGTCTCTTCTCTTGACCCAAAAGCTATGGGTTATTATATGGATATGTTTAACAAAGTATTAGAGACTGGTAACAGTGCTGAAGCTATGGTTAGAAAAGTAAGAATTAATGATGATGTATCTACAGAAGATGTTGTTGATAATTTAAAATCTATGGCTGGAGATAATAACTTTTTAGTTGTTGGTGATTCTAAAATGTCTATTAAAGAGAGTATTAAAACTGGTGGTAAAAGATATATCAGAATACTTCACTTTTGTGCTCCTTCTGTGGCAGAACAATTTATAGGTTTCTCTGAAGCATTTGGTGCTTTTATGCCTTGTAGAATTTTAATTGTTGAAGATGATAAAGGTGATAAATGGTTATATACAATGTCTATGGAATTAATGCTTCATGGTGGAAAACCTTTACCTCCAAAAATGATGAAAATGGCAGAGACTGTTAGAGATTTAATGTATGGAATGATGGATGCAGCAGCTATTGATGAAGATTATGAGCCAAAAGAATAATAAGCCTATTTTTTTCAACATTATCAAAAAATATAAAGGAAGAATATGAAAGTTAAAACTATTTCAAAGTTAATTGCATCAGTTCTATTTACATTAAGTTTATCTCAAGCTGGTACTCTTGTAGAACTTCACGGAACAAAGGGTGATGCAGGAACACAATTAACTGATATGGTAAGAAAGTTAGATACTATTGGTTATTCTACTGTCGGTAAGAATGAGCATATCGAGACTCATTATTATAAAAAATATAAAGAGAAAAATTTAGACCTTTTAAACTTTTATACGCTTGTAGATAAAAAATCTATAAGAGAGCTACTTTTAGCAAATCCAGATTTTGGTGCTTATGCTCCATTTAATCTACTAGGATTTAAAAAATTACCAAATGCTAAAGGTGGAGATACTACTTGGTATGGTCATTTAGATAGTGATACTATGTTAGATATTATTGGTGAAAAAGATTCAAACATCAATAAAAAATTTAAAGTAATGGTTGATAAAGTTGATGACCTAATTCAAAAAGAGATGAAACCAACAGAGTCTAAAATACTATCTTATGATGCTAAACTTCCTGCACAACCTCTTTTAAAAATGGTTAAGAAGTTTAATGGAGTAGATGATATTGAAGAGTTTGTTGAAGATTTTATTGTAAGTCACGATACACTTTTTGGTAAACATAATTTTATTATTGCTGGATTTATAGACTTTAAATTTGAATATGATGATATGGAATTAGATTTTGAGAAATATGATGCTTATTGGGTTTCATCTCTATGTCACTTTCAATTCTCTAACTCAGTATTTAATCATAATGAACCACAAGCTGCTGTTTTCGCTCCTTGTTCTGTATATTTTTATATTCCAAAAGGTAAAAATGAACTTCATGTTGGATATGCAACAGTTGAAAATTGGATTGCTACAACAGGGATAAAAGATAAAGCTCAATTAGAGTATATGCAGAGAATAGCTGATGATGTTGTTGAAACATTTAAAGAGTTAGGATTTACAGTAGAAGATGGAACTGGTGGAGAATCTGCAAAAGCAGTGGCAACAACTAGAGATTTATCTACAGAAATTTCTGAACTTAAAGCTATGATTAAAACAATGGCAAAAGATATTGATGAATTAAAAAAAAAAGAAGAAATAGACTCAAATAGTCCTTCTGCAAAAGCATCAACTCCCGTAGTTGTTGCTCCAAAAGTAGAGGTTAAGAAGATAGAAAAACCAAAAAATATGGTTATTCTTCCTAAGAAAGATTTCAAAAGTGCTAAAATAGTTATATCTGATAAAGTACCTGATACAATCAGTGCCTATTTCTTAGCAAACCCTCAAACTATTGAAGTTTTAACTTATAATCTTAAAATAAATGGGTTTGAAGTTATTGCTACAAATAAGATTTTAAAAGATAAAACAGTTATCTCTATCACTAATGAAGAGTTAAAAAATACAAATTCTTTTCTATCTGTAATTCATATTTTAGTTAATGGTAAAGATGAATTGCGTGTTCAAAATCCATCATATTTTGGTGCATCATATCTTCAAGATAAATTTAAATATGGTCAATTTAAACAAACTAAATTAGCTCTTCAGAAAGCATTAGGTGATATGTATATAAGCAGAGACATTAATAAATTCTCTAAATTAAAAGATTATCATTTTATGTTTGGTATGCCTAGTTTTGATGATTTAATCACATTAAAAAGTGAAGTTAAATTAAAAGACAAAACAAAGTTCGCTTATACATTAAGTTTACCAAATGGCTCAACTCTCATTGGACATAAAATGTCATTATCAAATAATGAATTTCTTAATATTGTAAATGCAGAAAATAATGCTCAAATATTACCATATCAATCAATAGTTAAAGATGGGAAAGCAGTTATGTTAGACCCTAAATATTATCTGCCGTTATCTCTTCCATTATTAACAATGACAGATTTTATGAAAATAAGAACTATTCCTGATGATATAGAAGCTGAACTTAAAAAAGATTTTAAATAATCTATATATTCAATAATCTCTAGTCTTCCTAGAGGTTATTACGATGAAATATTATTATATTTACTTCCTCAATAAAGAAAATTACTCAACTCATTTAAGTTACATTATCCAGAACTCGAGTGGCAAAGGCATTCTCTTTTAGCCAATTTTGTATTGTGGTTAAATCAGAAACTTTATTTCCAAATCCATTATATAATTGTATTAACTGACCTGTATCATTATTAATGAGAATTATTTGCACTCCACCAATTACAGCTTTTATTTTATGAATTAAACAATTTTTTTCGTTAAGAATTACAGATTGGTCTATAAAGTTATCTAAATGAGAAATATTAGGGGGATTTTTAGTATCAAGGATTACTCCAACTCTATGTTGGTTGGCATATAACCATCTCCAGAAGTTTACTATTTGTTTTGAGCTTACAATTTGCTTTTCTGTTCCATCTTCTATGGTAAAAGAGAGTTTGTGATAGCTATTTATCGTAAAAACTACCTCTCTTAACCAATTATCTTCATTTGTAACTGAATTACAAATTGCTAAGCCTGTTTTAGAATATTGATTTATGATTTTTTTGATAAATTTCTCTAAATTCTCATCTTTTTTCTTTGGAGATGCATTTGAGGATTTTTTTATATCTTCTATCTCTTCTATTTTTAAATCTAACTCATCTTTAGTTTTTTTAAGTTGATATTTTAAAAGCTCTA